>Ga0265293_10009190_pt1 | contig 14298 bp, 11 predicted proteins | sample Munlanlewell138R_FD_192505 | JGI IMG/M metagenome (GOLD analysis project Ga0265293, IMG submission 192505) | Leachate microbial communities from a municipal landfill in Southern Ontario, Canada - Leachate well 138R | ecosystem: Engineered > Solid waste > Landfill > Unclassified | place: Canada...
GGTGGCGCAAATGATTAAGAGCGGCGGCCAAACCGGTAATATTATTGTGACCGCCGGAAATGACAAAACCCGTCCGGCGCACGAGTACGCTTTCGAGATACCGTTTGAGTCGGTTTCAATACTGGCCGAAAACGACATGGACGCAACGCTTGCGTCTCCCGCGGGAAGCATAACGATTTCCGCGGAGTCTATAAAACAGGCGAATCAAAACGGCGATTCGCTGTATTTTCGCGTCGTGCCTGTTGAAAAAGAAGCAAAGGAGGCGGCTGAAACGTTCCTTAGCGACACTACCGTATCCCTTTCCAAGAACGGACAGGTGTTCGGCATTCCCCGAATAATACAGACCAACATGGAAAGTTTTGCGGTCACCGTCACATTGCCGCTGACCGGCTTGAGCGAGGAACAGCTCGCGGACGCGGCGTTCATGGAAACGCTGTCCGTCTATGTGGAGCATGACGACGGCACGACTGAAATTGTTGACGGTACAATTATGCATGAGAATGATACGCCCGCACATATTCGGTTCGATATCAGCCGGTTCAGCCGGTTTCAAATCGTCGGTATAAAAGAGGCGGCAAGCCCGTGGATATGGATACTTATTTGCGCGGCAGGACTTGTTCTTTTATCGGCGCTTTTTGCGGCGTTGGTAATACACCGTAAAAGAAGCGGGTTGCGGGTTTAAACGCGGACAAGCCGCGGCGTTAACCCAAAAAACGTGAATATAATAACGGTTAAAAAGCAAAACCCCGCGGGATTGGCTTAATTGTTTTATTCGCTACTTTAAAAAATGACGTTTGGCGCAAATGATTTGCAGGATTTTTATAACCTTAATAATATTTTATAGAAATATAAAATTATAGTTGATATTAAACGTAATAAACGGTAATATAAAGTTGCGAATAATGCGTGGAAACGCTTAACTTGCAACACATCAAGGGGTTACATAATAAAACATTATATTTACACTATAAAAGGCGCGTTATTTAAAAAACACGTTTATAATCTGGCGTTTTGTTTAACGTTGCCGGGCTAGAAGGAGTAAAGAATAAATGAAAATTAAACAGTTTTGTATGACCCTATTGTGCGCGGCGCTTATATTTACAGCCGTGCCTTTATCGGCATCAGCGGATTCGGCGGGAGATTTAACCGTCACCGGCGGCATTTTGGCTACGGACTACAGCTATGACGAAGGGCAGGAAAGGCTGACTATATTAACGGACACCCCGATGACAATATCCGGCACAACCGAAAAAGATGTAGTATGGGTCGCCGCAGGGGTGACGGCAAATATCACAATCGACAATTTGTCCATATCCATACCGCGCTCGAAGCAAGAAGCCGCGTTTGAAATCATGGAAAACGCGTCGCTTAACCTAACCGTTTTAGGTGCAAACACGTTAAGAGGCGGAGAATACAGGGCGGGACTTTCTGTTAGAAACACGGCATTGCTTGTTATAACTGACGCGAGCACAGGCGCTCTTGACGCGTATGGCGGTTTTGGCGCGGCCGGTATAGGCGGAAATTTTGAAAGACAAATAAATAATACCCCTTACACCGGCGGTACTATTATTATAAACGCCGGCGCCATAAACGCGGCTGCCGGCATCGATGATGGCACTTGGCGGGTGTATTTTGGCGCGGGAATAGGCAGCGGAGTTTGCGGTAAAACGGACAACGCCGCTCACATCACAATTAACGGCGGGATTGTTAAAGCGGTGTGCAAAGATGACTACGGCAACGGAACCGGCGCGGCTATAGGCGGGGGCTATAACTGCCGCGGTAGTTTTTTCTGGATTAACGGCGGAACTGTTGAGGCTACCGGAGACCATGTAGGAATCGGTGGCGGTGTCTGCAATCCCGGCGGAAAACTGCTGATAAAAGGCGGCACGGTAAAAGTAAACGAGATGGGCGCAAGCGTTTTTTATGACGACGACTACGAGAAAACCGCTTACCCGACACTTATAGAGTTCGACTCTTTAAACGATATAAAAAAGATTGATTTTCTTGCCGCAAGCTTGGACGGAGCGGATTACAGCTACGGTATTAAAGACGTTTTTACGGACGCGCTGGGAAACCTGTATTTATACCTTCCGCTTAACACGGTGGTATCGGGCGCTAAAATTTCCGGACAGCTTTACGCGGGCGCGGTGACAACAACGGACGATGCGCAAACCTCAAGCGGAAAGCTTTACCCGGGGACGGTGATTACCGCCTCCGCAGCAACCGGCGGCTCTATCAGCCCGGTTGGTGAAACGTATGTCATATACGGGGATAACCAAACATATACCGTAACGCCGGACAGCGGATATTGTGTCGCTTCGGTTGAGGTGGACGGTTCAAACGTTGGGGCTTTGTCTTCTTATACGTTCCCTTCCGTAGATAGCGAGCATACTATAAACGCCGTCTTTGGGCTAAATCCCATAAACTCTTCCGCCGGCTCCACGATTTATTTGAACGGCAGAACCACGTTGACGCCCCCCGTTGGAAACGGCCATTGGAACTTCAACGAAGAGATTGTCTCATTGGAAACCCACAGCGACGGCACGGCGACGGTTACGGCTTTACAAGAAGGCACAACCGAGATTACGTACACTTTCAACGATTTCAGCGTCGGTTTTTCGCTTACTATATTAAAGTCAAAGCTGCCTTCTACCGGCCAGGACAATACTTTAGTCTGGGTGTTAATTGCGATTGCCGTATTGTGCGCCGCCGGAGCGGTAATAATCGGCAGATATACGCTGAACGCGAAAAACAAAAAAGCATAACCTTAAAAAAGCGTATCAACAGTTTCTTTAAAGAGCACTGAAAAAACTTCACGCCGCGCTGCTATATTAGCGCGGCGCTTTTAATTTCGAACAAATAATCCGCAAACCGCTCGGCAGGCGTCCACCACCCTATCAATATAAAACTCGCCTTTATATGATAAGATTACATTTTCCGGTGGAATTTCATCTGTTGAAAATCCGTTTTTAAATTGTAATTGTGTATAAATGGATAGCATCAGTATAACAGCTAACGTTACAAATAAAGTAATAAAATTAATATAGTTTTTAAATAGACCAACACCGAGCTTAATAAAATTGGTTTTGTTTTTGTCCTGATATCCGACATTAATTTTGTTTTTATTTATTGTATTGCAATTTATAATAACATCATTTCTTTTCAAAATAATATTTGTGTAATTATCTGAATCTAATCTGGGATCATGCGTAACAATAATAATGGTTTTACTTCTTGATAATTCTTTAATTAAATCAATAAACTGAGATACTGAATGATCATCCAAACTTTGAGGTATATAAGTGAATAAATTTCGTTTGCTTTTTTTGAAATGACCATAATTGTTTTTCGTAGGAAAATGTTGCATCATTATATTTAAATAAGATTTCTTCAATTAAAGACGTTTTGCCAGAGCCATTGGCACCTTTTATTAGATAGATGCCGATGTTAGAAAAATCGATGTTTACGTCTTTCAAGTGGATTTGCTTGTTTTGTACAAACATATTCTTGATTTTCATCTGTAATACCACCTATAAATAATATTTATTCTATTTATAATTATAAATTTATTAACCCAATATGACAAACTTAAAGACCGCTTTCTTTTGTTCAGGTGATATTTATGCTCTACAAATTCTAAAAAAGTTTCGATTAAAGGGATATTCGATACCCCAACAGTTTGGATTGATGGGATTTGATAATATCGACATGTTAGACTATATTCTGCCACCATTGTCAACAGTAAAAAATTCTGTCGAAAAAGTTGCAACCAAATCGATAGAACAACTATTGAAGTTAATATCACATCAAGAAATAGAAACATGCCGTTTTATACAATATGAAATAATTTATGGCGAGACAATTATATAGGGGTCTTTTTAAATTATCGCCATCGGTATGCAAATAGACGGCATGAACGAGTTGTACGAGCATGTAAAACAAACCGAACTCCAACCAAGAAATGCTGATCTCACCAAGGCGTGGTCCTTTAGGTAGGCTTTGCAGATACCTTTACTTCTGTCTTCCCGTATAGGCTTTCCGGCTTCGTAGCGACACAAAGTTTTCATCCCAATATTCTCCTTAGATGCAGCTTTCACAATGGTAATGTTTAGTCCATTCTTCTTCGCATTATGGATTTACCAAGCATAAAAGCCAGATGTCTGGGCATACGGCATAAGCTTATACGCCCTTATACCCCAAGGCACAACAGCAAGGTCAAGCGCAGCTACAGAGAATATCAAAAACGGTTTTATTCCAAGACAACCTTCTCTTCCTTCTTCTGCTTTAAGCAGCAGCTTAAGGCTTACCGATACCGTTCAAACAAAATGCCCATACGCCCGCTCTATTGGCGATCGCCAACCAGGTATCTCGAACATAACACTGTACAATATGTTTGACAAACCTACAGCAATCCGGCATATACTTAAAAAAACCCCCGAAAAAGTTTTGCCGTAGGTAACTTGACGGCCGCGGCGCGTATTTGCTATACTGTCAATGCTTTTTACGTTGTTACAACTATCAACACGGAGGAGTATCGAAGCGGTCATAACGAGCTCGACTTGAAATCGAGTTGGCGCGTGAGTGCCACGTGGGTTCGAATCCCACCTCCTCCGCCATAATTTCGGATAGGACAGAATAATTTGCTTCCTTGTTCGATAAAGTTTTAAGCACGTCGATTCGGACGTGCTTTTATCATATCATCAAGCTATTCCGAATACAATTATAAGAACTTTTTAAATCTTCTTAGTATTTTAAGAATCGTTTTATCCTCAATTGCTGAAGCAAACAAACCTTCACAAAAACGCTCCTGTCGAATGTAACCAGTTAAAATAGCTGTTAGTAACTCAAAATCTGCCGTTTCAATTGCAGCTTTTATTTTTTCTTGAGTATTAAGGCCGTTATTCTTTATAACTTCTAAATAGTCATAGCTTAATAAATTAGATTTGTAAACTTCGTCCATAAACTTTAGTATAGGTTTATCATATGAGGCATATTGGTAGGCACTTTCTCGGGTTGCCGATTCAAAATACAGGATATATGCGCACAAACTACGAATACTATCGCTATTAAGAGACGCATCCAGTTTTTTGCTAATTGATTCAATTTCATCTTTCTTAGCAAGAACCGAAAGCCATTCGTCAGGAATCCCATCGTAGCCGTAATGTAAACCCGCTAGCCCACCTGCTACTGCACCTACAGTGTCAGTATCTTCGCCTAAATTTACTGCTTTAAGAACGCAATCCTTATAATTGTTAGTGTTCAGCAAACACCAAATCGCTGCTTCAAGTGTATCAACCACATAACCGCTGCTCCGAATCTGATCTGCTGAAGTCTCTTTAAATCTATTGCTAAATAAGCGTTCATAGTAAACCAAATCCTGCTTAAATTCTTCTTTCTTTATGTAGTATTCCTTTGCTCGATAGGTCCCAATTTCAATTGCATAGTCAATAGAAATCGTACCCATAAGCATAGTTGCGATTGATAAGTATATACCGCAAGCGATAAGACTTCTCTTATGTGCATGAGTTAATGATGAAACCTTATGAATAATATCCATTGATTCATCGCTTTCAGTAATATCTTCTCCATATTTAGAATGCAAGTAAAAAGCCAAAGGCAATATACGCATTAATGAACCATTCCCATTATCATGCTCATCTTTACCCCCGCACTCTAAAGGGTCAGTGCCTTTAATAAATTTATTAATAGCGTTTCTTGTGCCGTTGCCGACATCAAACACAACGCCAAACGGTGTGTACTCTCCTTGACTAATCCATGAATGAAATCTTTGCATAATATCCGAATAATCTAAACCAAGACACAAACTCTCGGCAAGACATAGCGTCATACTTGTATCATCAGACCATGTTCCAGCGGGTTGGTCATAGGTCCCATACCCACGCATATCCTGAACAGGTTTTTTACTTAGTGTCTTCCGATCAACAAACTCAACTGGCACACCCAAAGCATCTGCAATTGCTAGACCAAGCAAACCTGCAGAAACCTTATTTTTAACGCTTTGCATTCGTTTAGGCCTCCGCCCAATCGAACTCATCAATAGCACTAGCTACTTTTTTACGAATAGATTTAACCGCATCTTTACTAAACAGCTTTATCATTGCTTCCGTCAATTCATCTTCATCTGTCCAATCATTTATTACTTTTGTCTCGTTATAAATTCTCGTATAAATTCTGCCGGGCTCCTTTGCATTCTTACGCATTTTAACTCCCTTTTGTTCTAACAGCGATAGAAAATCAATTCTCTTACTCGCATTATCAAAAGGCCCAATTTCTAATGTGATTTTTAGTTTTCCATTATAATTAGCAAACCAAAAGCAAATCGGATACTCAGCTTTCCAACTATTTTTCATCTTCTTCATGTTTTTAAAGTCATTTACCATAAACCAGTAATCTGTGGCATTGTTATATAATAATATTACTTCTGGAAAAGTATCATTAAAATTCTTAAACGCTTGAGATGTGTCCATTTCATGCCCAATTGAATAGATTAGATCAATTACATCTTTGTTCTCACTGTAAATTTCCTTACACAATTGCTTAATACTTTCATCCATATTATATTTCTCCTTTAATGTAATGATATAAAACGATAGGAAATCTAGAATTTTCGTTGATGTTCTTTCGGAATAGTTGATTGTTAAAAACTCCAAAGTTTCTATTACATCTAAATAACTTGCAGAATAGTACTTTTCATTTGAGGCTGCTACACCATCAAGTGAAAGCAAAATAGGAACAATAGTATAACCATAATAGTCTTCATTTACCTTTTCAAGATAACGTTCCAACTGATTTGAATGCTCTGATGAACCTATTTTATTTTCTATTAGAATAACTAGTCTATTTAGTTCTGATACTAGTAAAATATCGATATTATCTTTTTCCCTGTATACCTTAATATCATTTAAATTCATTTTCTGCAGACCGTAAATATCTTTAACTTCAGATGTCACCTGTTCGTTCTCAGAGTTTAAAATTACTTTTAATACAATTCTTCTTATAAACTTATCATCAAAATTATGGTTTTCATTTGGATCACAAAGCCATGCCATTAAATTTGAATGCCGAATTTCATAATCTTGTATTTTTAAGATTTTTAATGGATTGAAAATATTAGTTCTTGCTTTTAGAACTTCTAAGTCGTCATTGTTAATAATAAATTGCAAAATATCGTTTTCTTGCATTGCCCGCTCCTTTTAATTGTTCATTTATACTGTGACTATTTCTTTATCTTTAACCAATACTGTCTTTCCAGAAATATTTAGAAAACTCTCCGGTACCATAGAGTGTATCGGTATAACTTTTATTGGTTCAAGAGAGTCGATAAGTCTCTTTATATCATCTATAGCCGCATGTCCGCTCGTATGCAGAGTTTTTAGCTCGAAGCCTTTGAGTTGTAGCGATTCCTCAAAACGCTGCTGATATTCACTCTCACGGTACCCATCCCATAAAGAATAAATAAATATCCCGTCATGCAAGTCGCATTTTAAGAGATCGTTTTTCATAGAGGGTCTGACCTGCATCACAATACGATCTTGTTCTAATTTTAGTTGTTCTCGAGATATATGGAATTCTGAAAACCGTTTGGCGTATTCTTCTCCTATTTGATTAAATATCTTTTGAGTCAGATAATAGGGATAAAAGACTTTTATATTCGAGTATTCTTTAGATGGATACGGCAATCTATTGCCAAGCTGCCTTAGCTCAAATAAAACGTTTGCAGTATAAACGTCTACAACAAAAGTCCTGTTTGTGCGAATCGCAGCTTTGTAGAAGCTAACAAGCCGGTCTATGTTTTGGCTGGATGATTGGAACAGTGCAGCGCCATTAGTTCTTTGAATCATTTTTGTCGCCGCCATTTCTAATTCGTTTTCTGTCAATACTTCTTCATCTTGTCTTCCAAACATAGTACCTTCTATTAACAACAAATCAGCTTGCTTTTTTGCTTTATCTATAAACCTATCTAAACAGATCGCTTTTCTGCCGTGCCCTCTAAAATCACCTGTATATATGATTGTCTTGTTTTCTGCAATGATCTCGAATGCCGCTGCATCGAACGCCGAATGATCCATTAAAAACGGTTTTACTTGGATGTCTCCGATATTGAACTGCTCATACATATTAAATGGTCTTGTTTGGATTGAATAGTCATCTATAATTCCGAACAGCTGAGAGACTTCAATTAGCTTTTTTGTGCCTCTTGAAACGTATATAGGTATTTGTGAGTTTATATATTTTAGCAAGCCATAATGATCAATATGCGCATGTGATATTATCACAGCGTCAAATGCAGGAACATCCCAAGTATATAACCCATCAATATCAGGCAGTACACCTAGCTCTAAAAGCTTTTCGGTGGGATAATCTTTCACATTGTCATCAATCGGTTTGTTATTCAGGAAAAGAGGATAACCGGCATCAAATAATAACCTGGTGTTATCTGTCTTAACCTCTATTAGCGTCCCGCCTATTTCTTTTGTCCCTCTGTATATCTTTAGTCTCATAAATCCCCTTTAGAAAGACTTTATAACATCAACAACTCTGTTCTCTTTTTCAGTAAAATAGATGTATTGCAGTTTTGCAATATCGTCATCCCCAATGTTTAACTCCTGGTCTTTAAAAGTTAGATCATTATTTGAATTAGAAGGCATTACACATACAGCATTTAGCACAAGCTTATCCGGCACTGCACCATTGAACCCAAATAGCTTCCACCATTTGTCTCCTGATTGACTGAGCAGTAATTTACGTATGAAAGTCGTATATACAAGCGCCTGCTTTATAGCATCCTTAGGCGGTTCCGATGGCTTATTTTCATCCTTTAATTCCATTATACAGAGTGTTGTATTTACTCCGCCTGTACCGGCACGTGCAAAAACATCTATTCCGCCTCCGTATTGTTTTGCATATGTTACAGTTGAATGATCGCTTGCTTTTAATGGAGTAGGCATTGGGAATCTCACATTATTAATTGTAACTGGAGCCATGTTTCTTAAAATCTTATCGTTCTTTCTCGACAACTCAGACAAGATTAAGCTTTCAATTCTATGCTCTTCATTCCCTTTATTTTGTGTGAACCCGTTTCTTAATAGGTCTCTAAAATACCTGCGAAACTCCCTTGCTTTGGTGCTGTCCCAATCTACGCTAGATAAGCTTATATCACATCCAAAATCACGTTTATTAGTTGACTCGCAATTATCTGTACTTATTTTAATCTCTTTAGCTGTGCATTTAAGATCACCAATCTTCTGACCCAGAAACCTTATGTCAAGCCATACAGTTGATTTCGCTTTTTTTGCATTTGTTACGTTGATATAGAACTTCAAAGGTTCCCATTCACGGAATCTCCGCCTGATTGATTTGATTATATCAATATTACCGGTTATTTCATCAGCATAACCTTCATAACGAGCTCGCCATTCGCTATGTTTATCTAATTCGTGTTTTGTTTGTAAAATAGTCTTTTGCCAATCTATTAAATTCTGAATATATGAGATTGCCTTATGTTGTTCTCCAATATCATTAAGATTAAACTTTTTTGTAGATTGTAAGATAAGTTCCCCAGACTCTATATTGCACATAGCTATCGGAATATTGCTGCACGATAAAATCCACCAGGGTAAATGCGCTAGCCTATCTTCTTTATCATTCAATGGATATGTCGGAAATTTATTTGCGTCAATACGAAGTCGGCTTTCGTATGAGCTATCCAGCCAAGCGGAATCTATTTCTATATCCAAATCTATTATTTCTAAAAGAAACTCCAGCGCTGCGGCTCTTCTTACCGGCTGGTCATTTAATGTGATCTCACCGCTTCTGGCGATGCTTCTAAACAGCTTGACTTTATCTGCTTTAAACATGTCAACGTATGGATCTAATAAAGAGTCGTCCCCTAATTTGATACTATCACCATTCAGATTTATCATTGCAAACGGTTCATTATTCGCCTTATTAATAATTGTCAAACCATTGTATTGCCCACTGCAAGGATGCAGTTGTGTCAGCGACAGCGGTTCAATACTCCTAACCATAATTTCATATGCTATTTGCCATGCAACTCTCTTTTTTTCTATTTGCATATTACACCACCATATATAATTAATACCATTTTAACATATATAGAGTACAAAAATTATCCCTTTTATAAAAATTATAAAAGGATTTTAAAGCATAGTAGCTGGAGATAGTCATCCGGTACTCCAGCTACATCTATTACTTAATTATTTATAACTAAACCAAATCAAACATGAAAAACAAGCTATGCATTGAAGTATACGCTTGGTCAAATGCTAGACCATGGTTAGCAACAAGCGTAAGTACGCCCATACAGCCATAGTTTAAAGTTCCAAACTCAACCATCGTCATATCCGCTGCGTAATACGTACCTTCGTTATACCCCACATTCCATTCCATAACATTAGGAGGAATTTTTAACCCAAGTGCAATAAACTCTTTCGAATCTGCAACATTGAGATTTGCCCAATCCCTATCCGACGGCAGCACATCAGCGAACTGCAATGTGCCACCGGGAGTAGCAAACATCGACTCAACTGTAACTCTGACAGGAACCAAGGTATTATTAACCAGCGTAATTTCAGGATCTATAATACCATAAGTATCACCGGTATTCGGATCAATTGAGTATGCAATTGTTGCCGGATGAGTCACCGAGACTGTCAATGCCGATATTGTTCCCTCTACCGGCACAGTAGCCGAGGCATCTCCTTCCCCTGTTGTGATCGTGTCATCTGCGAGAGCCGTTGCGGTCGTTGCAGCCACTATGAGCGCTACAACAACAATCATCATAAAGACTTTTCTAAGTTTCAATTTCATTAATTACCTCCGTAAAATATATATTTTTCCGTTAACCGGATGACTATCTAACTGTAAGATGAATCGCATATCCAGCCTTACTAAGAAACTCTTTTGTCTCGGTGTCGTAGTAATTTAGATATGCTGTTGCTTCGTATTCACCTGTATCGATGCTTTCAAGAAGCGATACTCCCGTAATATGTTGATTTGGATATATCGGGGTTGTCTTGGCAATAAGGACTTCGTTCCAATACACCTCTGCCTGTTGTATAACATCGTTTTCTTTTAAGTTCTCAACAACCCATTCGCCAATCGAACCAACTTCACCAGAATTAAAAATGATATTAGAGCTAAGCTTGTCCGTTACAATTAGTTGCTGTTTTTTTAGCTCATCAAGGATTTCTTCTTGCGTTTTTATTTGTGCTTCTCCGTCAATAGAACGGCTTTCGTCTTCAAGAATAATTGGAGTTGTATCCAGTTCAGCAGTATTCTGATCTTCATAACAACTCTTTAACAGAAATAGAGCTGTCGCTGCAATGGCGAATACAATTATTAAAACAATAATCACTTTCTTTTTCTTACTTTCTTTGTTTTCTAGTCCATTACGTTTGTTCATATCAATCCTCCACAATATTTTTTGATATAAAAACAACCGACATTTCTGCCGGCCGCTTCATACTTTACTGTCCTTTTCTCTATTAATTGAGATATCGTTTCAATTCATCCTGAAACTTAAAGATAATTGTTATATTCTTATCAGCATCAATAACAATCTTTTCTACCAAGTCCCCAAGCAGCTCTCTGGTTATCTCTGAAATGCCTGAATACTTTGTAAAAGCATTTGCAGCTTCAGTTGAATAGGATTTCCCGTTATCAAGCTGATACAACTCTTTATTTAACTTATCAATTTTCTTATCAAGAGCAATCTGCTTGACTTCGAATTGCTGTCTCATATCTTTGTAATCATCCAGTGAAATTACATCCTGCTTATAATCGCTATACAACCCTGCTTTGATTGATGCAATTCGTTCTCTTTCAATCATTGAAAATTTTAATTCCTGTTTAAGCTTTGCTCTTAGCTTGGAAATCTCGTTACGCTTATTTTCTTTTATCGCTTTTTCCACATCAACGATAACGGCGATAAGTTTATTTATTGTTGTAAGCAAAACTTCCTTGATATTGCTTTCTGAGACCAGATGATTTGTACAGGCCGTTTTGCCCAGCTTCTTATATGTACTGCAAATCATATGGTAATACTTCTTACCATTATGCGTAGAGACCGTCCGTTGCATAACAGCATGACAATCACCGCACACCATGAATCCCGCCAATATGGATGGCTGTGTTTTTTGTTTTCGTACTGTCGGTCTTGATTTCTTTTTAACAATTGCCTGTGCTGTATTAAAAGTATCTCTTTCAACAATAGCCTCATGTGTATCCTCTACAACCGTCCATTTACCTTTAGGCAGCGGTACACGCTTTTTCACCTTATGACTGTACGAAACCGTTCGCCCTTGTACCATATCGCCGGTAAGAATCGGTTGTGTAATGATATTGCGCACCGCATTGGCATTCCATACTGAATCCGGATTGATTGCTTGTCCATGTATCTTCTTATAGTGCTGTGAAGGCGCTAGTATATTATCTATATTGAGTTTCTGAGCGATCGCATCAAAGCTCATGTAGTTCAGATACATTTCAAAGATGCTCACAATAATATCTCGCACAGATTCATCTACTATTAGCTGATGCTTGTCTTCAGAAGAACGCAGATACCCGTATGGTACTCTTGAGCCAACAAACTTGCCTTCCTTGCGTTTCATCTTAAGACTAGCCTTGGTTGAATTAGATACCTGCCTGAGATACTGTTCGTTGAAAAGATTAATCAGAGGGATCTCTATGCTGTTCATTCTTTTTGGATCTGTATAGCTGTCGATGCTTTCCAGTTTAGATATCAAGCGCACATCATTCTCCGGGAAGAACACTTCAAGTAAATAATCACCTTCGATATGCTCTCTGCCAAAGCGAGAAAGGTCTTTGACCATTACACAGTTAATATTGCCCTGCTTTATTTGATCCATCATCTGCTTAAACGCAGGACGGTCAAAGTTACCGCCTTTCTTATGCTCATCTGCAAACACACGAACGTTGCTAAGTTCTTTTTTCAGTGCGTACTGTTTCAGTATTTTTATCTGATTATCAATGCTGTCATATAACCCTTTTTTCTTCTCGTTATCTGTAATCCTTACGTATATGGCGGTATGCCACCTAAAGTTATCTTGCAGAGCCATCTGATACATACTGCACACCCCCTTGCTCGTCATAACATGATCCAACATGCTTTTCAATATAACCGGTCAACCGCTGAAATTCATTCTTATGCTTGAATACGATTTGAATCTTTTTGTCTTTCCCAACGTAGATACAGTCGATAAATTCGGTTGTAATCTCTCTGGATAAAGTGCTCAAATATCCGTTGCTTATCATGCCATTAAGCCAGCCAAATTGATTGCTGCGTATATCTTCCTCGGCTTGCTTTTCGTTTTCAAGAGCGGATACTTCTTTGTTCAACTGCTCAATCTTGCCGTCAAACTTATCTCTCATGAATTTATACTCGTCTTTAGAAATAGTACCGCTTTTCCAGTCCATGTAGCTGCTAAGCTTCATATTTTTTAGCCTATCCTTTTTAACTGATTTCTCATCAATTAACTTGTTATAATCAATGGACATTCGTTGCAGCTTTTTATTCTTATTGATTGCTTCTATGACTCGTTTCATATCTACAAGCGTTTGAATCTGTATGTTCAATGCATACCTTACTGCTGCAACAAGCTTTTCTTCGCTTATGCTGTGTGAATGATTGCATACCTTCGTACCACGCTGATTGTATCCTCGACATTTGTAATATACATACCATTTATTCTTATGGAATTTTGGATTTCGTATCATTGAAGATTTACATCCGGCACAGCGCAGCATACCGGAGAAAAGATATAGTTCTCTACTATGTTGAGATGTTTTCGTACATCTGCTTTTTAGAATCTCCTGTACTTTATCAAACTGCTCTCTGCTTATAATCGGGTCGTGCATGTCGTAAACAACGATATGGTCTTTTTCATCCAAATAGATTGGCTTTCTGTCCTTATAGTTTCTTGTTGTTCTACGGCGCTGGCACACCGCTCCCATATATGCTTTATTACTCAGCATACTGCGTATACCATTTGGCCTCCAGCCTTTCGTACTCGAAACAATATTATCTTCCCTGTATATCGAACCTGTCTTGATATAGTCTCCCCGTGTCATTATTCCAAGCTCGTTAAGCCTTTGTGAAATACGTATAGTTCCCATACCTTCCAAGTACATATTAAATATCTTTCGCACAACAGTTGCGGCTTCTTCATCAATAATCAGCTTATATCGGTCACTCGGGTCTTTCTTGTATCCGAAAGGCGGTTGAGAAATGTACTT
>Ga0265293_10009191_pt1 | contig 14297 bp, 10 predicted proteins | sample Munlanlewell138R_FD_192505 | JGI IMG/M metagenome (GOLD analysis project Ga0265293, IMG submission 192505) | Leachate microbial communities from a municipal landfill in Southern Ontario, Canada - Leachate well 138R | ecosystem: Engineered > Solid waste > Landfill > Unclassified | place: Canada...
ACCATGGTGGGAGTAACGGAACGACAGATAGAGCTTATCGAACTTAGAGATAAAATCGATAGAGCCCCGGTAGCTCTTTAAAGTGTTGCCACTGGTTCGTATCTCCGTTACAAAACCATCGGGGAGGGCCTTTTCTAAATTTATATTGATAATAGGTTTGTCGGTGGGGTTTTCGCTTGTGTGAGGTAGGATAATTTCAATATCCTTCATAACATCACCTTTGATCATACGCATTGGAAATTGCCTTTGTGAGCTAATCATAGGGTGTGGCTTACCATCAATTAGTATAGTGGGAACTCTATCTTCTAAATATTTTAGCTTACCATCTGTTCCATCTATCTTCATGAAGGGAATCTTCTCCATAATGTCGGCCATTTTTAACCTTTTCGCATCGGGATCTTTTGTTACATCATAGATTAGCTTCTCCAACTCCTGCCTCATCACAAGTTTTTCTGCTGTAACGGTAACGCCGGCCAATTGGTGCCCTTCCGATAATTTTATAATCCCAATTTCGTTTGTGCCTAACTTAACCTCTACAGATAAAGAGTCTGAGCCATAGCTCATAGCATCAAATTTTAGAAGATAGTTGCCCGGAGAGCGGAGAGAGAGTTTAAATTCACCCAAAACATCTGCCGTACCTACAGAGACTACTACATTTTTGCGATCCAATACTCTAATGGTGGCATAGGGAATTCCTTGATTATCGGACTTGTCTACAATCTGCCCAACAACACTATAGCCTCTCTTAATATCTTTATCTCTCTGAGCAAAAAGAGTTGCCGAGCAAATTAAGAGTAAAAGAGAGAGAGCTATATTTTTTACCACAGAAAGTATATTAATTGCTTAATTTGAACAAAGATGTCCAAATATTCTTTACCTTGCAATATCACATTTGGTAGATTTTTTACTCTATTGAACTTGCCCCTATCTAAGTTTGTTTAAGAGGTGTGATTCAAACTCGGAGAATATATGAGCCTTTGGGCAAAGAGGATGGCTATAGGATTTTAGTAGATCGCCTATGGCCACGGGGTGTGGCTAAGGAGGAGGCCTATATAGACCTATGGCTTAAAGAGGTTACCCCTTCCCCTTCGCTAAGAAAATGGTTTGGCCACAACCCTGTAAAATGGGAGAGTTTTCGGGAACTTTATCTTGAGGAGTTGAAAAAAAATAGGGGGCCGTTGGAAAAAATTAAAGCATTGGAGAGAGAGCACGGCACCGTTACACTTCTATATGGTGCTAAAGATAAAGAGCATGCCCACCCTTTAGTAATTTTAGAAGCGCTACAGAGCCTCAAATAGTATATTTTTGTTACACCCGTTGCCCTATCTATCTTATAGAACTTTTTCTATATTTGCCTTCCTATGAAACCTCACCAATTTTTCAAAGATGCAGTAGAAGATTTAGCCGCTCTTTACCCCTATGCCGAAGCGCGTTCCCTGGTAATTAGACTTATGCACTATTACTGCGATATTGAACGGAGCCAATACATTCTATATCCAAATATGGAGTTCCCTCCCAATTGCGAAGAGAAGCTGACCGGAGCGCTCAAAAGACTTTTAAAGGGAGAACCGCTACAGTATGTTATAGGTGTTCAGGAGTTCTGCGGCTTAGAAATTGAGGTAGAGAGGGGAGTTCTTATTCCCCGCCCCGAAACCGAAGAGATGGTGGAGTGGGCTTTTAAGCTTATAGAAGAGAAGATCCAGAAGGATAGTGGTGGGGTAGGCTATGTGCCAAACGGTGAAGAGATTAATTCCGTCCGGCCATTTACATTTTTAGATGTGGGGTGTGGTTCGGGAGCTATTGTTTCTGCTATTGCCAATCGCTTTCCGCAGGTAGAGGCTTATGGGTGCGATGTATCCGAAAAGGCTTTAGAGGTGGCAAAGAGAAATTTAAGCAAAATTGCCCCTACAGAGGGGAAGATCTTTAAATGCAATCTACTTAAAGAGAATCTTTTTGAATTTTTACCCGAGAGGTTACCCCTATTCGATTTTATTGTCTCAAATCCCCCCTATGTAACCGAAAACGAGAAGGAGCAGATGCATCTAAATGTTTTAAATTATGAACCGGCCGAAGCGCTCTTTGTTCCCAACAACAATCCCCTACTCTTTTACAAGGCACTTGAAAAATTGGCTACAAGGGTACTTCGTCCTTTGGGAGTGTTATTGATGGAGATAAATGAAAAGTTCCCAAATGAAGTTATGGCACTTTTTAGTAGTGCCAAGTGGAGTGGGGTAGAGGCAAGGGAAGATATAAACTCAAAGCCAAGGATGGTAAAGTGTATAAAGATTTAGAAAAGGGTAAAAATGAAAAATGGAGATAGTAACAGTTGCAAAGTAGAAATATTTTTTTACTTTTGCTGTGTAGATGCATATAACTCTTAACATACAGTGGTGGTGGCACAGATTTGAACAATTTGTGAGCACACCACATTTATGGTATTAGAGGATAGTTGAAAGGTATAGAGATACCAAAGATATAACCCGAGGCTCACAACGCTTCGGGTTTTTTTATTGCAAAAAATAATTTAGAAAATTGATACTTTATAGATATAGAAATGAAAAATATTAATCTAAAAAAAAGCGAGAAACAGAAGAAATTTATTTTACCCGAATCGCAGATTCCCACCCAATGGTATAATATTATGGCCGATATACCAACCAAACCCAAGCCACTACTAAATCCACAAACAAAAGAGATTCTTAAACCGCAAGAGATGGAGGGGCTCTTTGCCAAAGAGTTGGTGGCACAGGAGTTCTCTACCCAAAGATGGATAGATATACCCGAACCGGTGCGGGAACTATATAAGATCTACCGCCCAACTCCATTGGTTAGGGCCTACAGTTTGGAGAGGGCATTGGATACCCCTTCAAAGATTTTCTTTAAGGATGAAAGTGTAAGCCCTGTTGGCTCCCACAAACTCAATACAGCTTTGGCCCAAGCCTACTACAACTCAAAGGAGGGCATTGAGCGGATAACCACCGAAACCGGTGCAGGGCAGTGGGGAAGTGCAATGAGTATAGCGTGCAGTTATTTTGGATTGGAGTTGGAGGTGTTTATGGTTAAAAGAAGCTACGAACAGAAGCCCTACCGCAAGTTTGTAATTGGCAGCTATGGGGGGAAAGTGTACGCTTCGCCCAGTACTATTACTGCGTATGGTAGGAAAGTATTGGAAGAGAATCCCCAACATAGCGGCTCATTAGGTATGGCAATTTCCGAGGCTGTAGAGAGAGCTGTAACAGGCCAAAATAGCCGATACACTCTTGGCAGTGTGCTAAATCATGTACTTCTACACCAAACTATTATTGGACTTGAGGCCGAAGAGCAGATGGCGATGGCGGGGGAGTATCCCAACAAGGTGATAGCCTGCTTTGGCGGTGGTTCTAATTTTGCCGGTATAAGTTTTCCTTTTCTACGCCACAGAATAGCTGCGGGAAAGGGTGTTACTCTAATAGCAGCTGAACCGACCGCATGCCCAAAACTCACACAGGGGAAACTGCAGTACGACTATGGCGACAGTGCCGGCCTTACCCCTCTAATTCCTATGTATTCGTTGGGACACGATTTTCAGCCGGAACAGATTCACGCTGCGGGATTACGATACCATGGCGGGGGGCAGATTGTGAGCCAACTAAAAGAAGATGGCTTTATTGAATCATACGCAATTGATCAGGATGAAACATTTAAAGCGGGTCTCCTCTTTGCCAATACCGAAGGGATTATCCCTGCACCCGAATCTACCCACGCTATTGCTGCTACTATCCGTGAAGCTCTTAAGGCTAAAGAGAGTGGCAAGGGAGAGGTGCTGCTCTTTAATCTTTCTGGCCATGGAGCATTAGATATGGCCGCCTATGAAAACTATATTTAATTGGAGTAGCTATTGGTAATTGAGTTAGTCGTAGATCTCTCTTATACAACGAACGCCACCCTTCTGGCCTGTGCCATTTATTAAATAGAGCTTTTCTGCCTTATTGCTTTTGCCTTCAACAGAGAAGCCAAATCTTTGGCCACCAAGAGGATTAAAAGAGAAAGAACTTCTAGAAAAGGAGTTTGCTGCTGTCCAACCGCTACCTGGTTGAAGATGTCTCATAACGGTTAGTTCCCGTTGAGTTGGGGCTCTCCACCCCAAGGGGCAGATTTGAGTGCCGTTATCTAATAGAGTGTTGATCTCTATCCAAGATTTAGTGGTATTGTTGTGTAGTGTAGTACTACTTGCTATTTCAAATTTTACCCAAGGTTTATTAGTTGCAGAGCGCTCATGGTGTGTGGACAACTCGTATGGTTGAGGATTTTGCCGAATGGCTTGTGGATGCATCTTAGATAGATCTATAGTGGAACCTGTGATGGTGGCATAGGGTTGGGGGGCAGCAACTTTAATATCGCGCCCACTTCCAGTATAGGAGGCATCATTCATTCCTAAATTTCTTACACAGCGGTACTTTACATTTGTGCCATCTGCACCTCCGGTAATTCCAGTTATTAATCCATCAGAGGCCCCCTCTGCAGACCATAATATTGTAGGGATGTCATAACCGGCAATTAATACTGTGCTACTCCTGTCTGTAATTGTACTACTGGCATACCACGATTCCGACTCGCTCCAAGTTGGTAGTATATGGAGCCTGCTCTCTGGTTTAAGGGCTGGTTCTCCCATCCAGATACCTCTAAGCTGGTCAATAGAGGCTAAATACCATCTTACCTCACCAATATCAACTTTTCCATCGCCATTGTTATCGCGATTAAGTTGCATACATTTCCATCTTGCATAGTTATATTCATTGGTCAAGTTATAACTTTGAACAGCAGGAGTTGTAGTAGTTGCACCAAAAGGTGCATTAATATAACTTGACCAATTGTCACCATTTTTAAAAAATTGATGCATTCTAAGATAGCTCTCTCTTCCATTCTCATTATTTAAATAAGTAATTTGACCTTTTACTACGCTAACGGATCTTTTCTTATCGTACTGATACTTCGTATGATCTTGAACCTGCTGAGTCCCCCAGGCAGAGAAGTTCTCTGTAGAGTATTGGTTGTAGATGCTCTTAATTGCTGCTTGACGAATTGAGTGTAGGGCTACAGCCTCCATACTTTTTCCATCGGAGCTTATTTGAGAAGAGGAGAGAATATTGAGTATCCGGTCGGGTTGATTTACAAACTCCTTCCAAAAATCGTTTGGATAGCTGGTTGGCTTTGGATTGGTTGGATTTATAGGGTCTCTCTCGTAGTAGAACTCATTTACAAAGGCTGTCACCTTTATGTTGTTACTATTGTCGAAGAGAGTACTCTGGCCGGCAGCTTTTCTTGTTTTACTCTCCTTTAATAGTACTATAAGTTGGTCTACATCTAATAGTTTGTCGTTATTGCTATTCAAATCACTAATGTAGCTTACCACAGTAGGAGTAGTGCTATATTTTTGAGAATCACCAGGGTATGAGCGAAGATTATTGGTGTAGTTGTTGGAACTCGTTTTATTGACTCTAAAGAGAACCCATTGGTAATCTAAAGCTAAATCCTCTTCATCTATTGAACTAAAAGGGGTTGAAACACTCCACTTTAGATGGTTATCTACAGCTACCAATGGGAAATTTAAGACAATATTGGAATAGTAGGCATCTAATTGTACCACATTATTGGCCATCACAACTGTGCCTTCTGCAGAGGGTTGTGGCTCTTGACCACTCTGCTCCACCTCCAATAAGATACTATTAACTGAGTTTATTGTTACTGTGTAGATATACTCTGAGTTGCGAATCAGTGAGAAGTCGTTAGGATCATTATTGGCAAACCCAAGGTGTACAAGGTAGGTGACATCGGTATAGATCACTGCACCCCCTCCACTATCGTATGAGACAACTCCCTTTATCTCTACGAAAGTTCCATATTGTGGAGCATAGATAAACTCTCCATTCTCTACATTTCCAGGAGTTCCCGTTGGCAATTTTTCCTGTTTAGCCCTTAGAGCATATTGCTCGGCAAGGGTACCATTATTAGGAATCTCTTGACGAGGAGATTGCCTATTCTCCAGAGCATAAAAGGAGAACTCCCCTTGGTAACTTCCCCCAATTTGATCAAAAGCATTCCACTCTGTGGTAAAAAAATTATTGGCAGAGCTGGTAAATAGGTTCTGTTCCACTTTAGGGAAGATGTTGATAAAGATGGGGGCATTTACTAAGCGCCAACTCTCTGGGATAAATGTTACATCGTAACTATTCCCTCCAGCTATTGTGCCGGCAACAACTCTAAAGTGTACTTTTGCATCTAACCTCACTAAGGGTATGGTAATTGTGCCTGTTGAGCTGGGGTCTAAATTGAGTGTGCTCTCTCCAGTCATCATAAATTGATTGCCTCTCTCAAAGACATGCGCCTCCAGCTCACAGTTAGCCCCTTTTAACTGCTCTAAATTCTCAATTTGATCTAATTTCTCATTGGTAGAACACATAAGAGAGTTGTTAATATTTGCCAGTGCACAGATTGTTTTGTTCCGCTATAGACATTTTGGAGCGTGAGAGTATGGCTGCCTACAGAGTTTAATCCATCAAAAAAATTGCGATATGCAATAGTGCCATTGGGATTAAAAATAAGAATATAGATGTTTTCTATATGGTCCTCCTCTTGGGGAGTAACCACAGCTTTAGTTTGCAGAGTGCTATTTACTGTTTTAAATGAGAGTGTTAATGACATAGCTTCCCCCTCTGGCACTACCTCCTCTATCCTCTCTAACTTTTGACAGGAGAGCGTTAAAAACAATGCAATTACAAATATAAAAGGGGCGCTATTTCTCATCTCTTTAATCGTATGCAGGTAAACTTATATTGTAGGTTGTCCAATCTACCACATCGCATTTTAGAGAGAAGTTCATCTCTGTAGTTATACCAAGTGTTATGGTGTAGGATTTAGACTTCTCTAAAGTGGGTATAAAGTTTCTCACTGTATGGACAACAGTTTTATTTTCTAGAGTACCAACTTTGTCTAAAGTAAACTTGATTGTTATTTTGGCGTTAGCATCAATCGACTGTGGAATAAGTAGTAGATCTCCGTTTGGAGAGGTTATAGTTTGTGGTGTAGTAGAGAGTGTCTGAATATCCTGCAGATATCCATTTGCAGTTGATAAGTTGTAGCTTTTATCTTGTGCCGATGGGGCAATAGTCCAATTTAAATAGTTGTAGCTGCCACTATTTTTAAATGGGCCGATGGTTATCTCAGTAATATAGCCATTCCAACCGGCTGGCATTGTGGCAGCAAAATGGGCTCTAAAATTTATTGTGGAAAGGGCGTGATATAATTCAAACTCTACTGGTGTAGCTTGATTTCTCGCCTCATAGACCGGTATCGATGTAAGTAGATCTATCTGATTAGGGATAGCATCGGGTAGGGTGTATGTTATAATGGGAAAACCAACATCACTTTGCGAAGAGTGTGTTATAGCTCCACCTGTAGTGCTACTGTGGGGTGCATATGCAAAGAAACTAATTGAACCGGTAGGCGGCCAGTAGGTAATTGGGTTATAGAGCCACTTAGCGCCGCTCTTCTCTACAGAAAGATTGTAGAAGAAATCTGGTTTAGATAGTGCTGGATCAAAACCACCTGTTGGATGAGAGAAGGCAAATACTCCAAAGCGATCAAGGGTGGTATTTGAGATTAGAGAGCCTTTAGTTTGGCCCTCTATCTCAAATCCAATTGGTTGCCCCTTCACCTCTGGCAGCTCTACTTTACTACAACCTCCACCACAAAAGTGAGTAGAAGTAGTAGTATAAGTTGGGCTATTTTATCTCTCTTCATCTAGAGGTTTTACTAAAAATTATTACAGAGTTAAATCTATAGCAGTAACACCTACCCAATCAATAACCGAAGCGGTAAACTGAATAGGGCTAGGGAGGTTATCGATACCACCAGGGTTGGTGGTAGGGTCAGTAGGGCCATATTTCCCAACACCGGTAAGGGTTATTTGGAAATGATACTTTAAACCAGGCTCAAATTTTTGACTAACTGGGATAGCAGTTAAGGTACTATGAATAGTTGCCTCAGTATCTTTATCTCTTGCTGTATAGTGAACCTCAAGATAGGTCCCAGTAGTGTTTCCTGCCTCAACTTCAGTCTCTGAGCCTTCACCAGCATTTAGCGCAGCTCCACCTGTTGTGGTTTGAGGAATAATAAAGAGAGGGCCTTCAGTTTTTATTATATTGGTATAATCACCAGAATCGTAATCCACTAAAGTTTCATTATTGGTATCTTGCGCTAGACCCAATTCATAGGTGTTTATTATAGTTGAATTTGTCCAAGCAAGTCCGTTTCCTTCATTAGAGCTGCCATTAGCTGCCTTAGGTTCCCACGAAAGTAGGTTAACGCTTCCCTCACTCTTTATATCGTTAAGAGTGACTTTTGTAATTTTAAACTCCAATGCCTTAAGTTCTTCTGGAATTCTGGCAGAGACTACCACCTGTGCAAGAGCGTGGTGGAAAGCCATAGGAACTGCAGTGCCAGGAGTATTGAGCGCTGTTGTTTTGGCCAGTAGAAGATCAACTCCAGCATCTGCAGCGTGAGGGGCAGTGTAGGTGGCAGGGGTTGTTCCATGTTCTGGGATAGAGTTCATAGTTATCGCTCCATCGGTACCATAGAAGACAAGATCTTTACCATCGGTAGGCCAATATTTAACAGGAGAGTAACTCCATGTAGAAGCACTATAGGTTACATTAGTAGCACCCATATAGAGTTGATTATAGCTACTAGGATAGGTAGGCGAAGCGTCGTTAGAATAGTAGCCATAAACTGTAAATCCGCTGGTTTGAAGATTTGCTGTTAACTTTGGAAGAGCTTTTGTGCCAACCTCTAAGGTTTTAAAACCAATAGCCAAATTTGACGATTGGTGAGCGGGTTTATCCTTTTTACATCCTGCAAAAAGGAGTGCTACAATAACAGTAGCGGGAAACTGAAAACAGATAGATTTACCAAAGCCTGTTTTTTCAATCAGTAATATTTTCTCACCGTTGAGAATTTTATCAATAGTCTGCCATTGTTTGTCATAGAATGAGCTATGATTAAAGGTTCTCTGTAGTATTTGTTCTGCCTCTTCTCTTGTCATTGCTTTACAACTTTTCTGAACTTAACAATATCTCTTATCCCACATTGCTGGAATAGCCGGCCAGAATAGTAATCCCCCCCCTCACCTCTACTGAAAAAGGGTTCGCACCAATTTGGGGATGTCGGCAACTTTTACAATTTCAATTGCCCCTTTTTTGTAGTTGAGTTTGCCATAACTTGAGATAAAGATCTTTTGGAATCCCAGTTTTTCTGCTTCAGAGATACGGCGTTCAATTTGGGCTACAGGGCGCACTTCGCCACTCAGCCCCACCTCCCCTGCAAAGGCAAATTTCTGAGAAATTGGAGTGTCGAAATTTGAGGAGAGTATGGCACTCACTACAGCCAAATCGCAAGCGGGATCTATCACCTTTAGCCCCCCGGCCATATTTAAAAAGAGATCTTTGGCTGCCAACTTGAAGCCCGCCCTTCTCTCCAATACCGCCAAGAGCATATTTGCCCGCCTTACATCGAATCCGGTGGCAGAGCGTTGTGGAGTGCCGTATGCGGCGCTGCTTACCAAAGCTTGTGTTTCAATTAAAAAGGGGCGCGAACCATCTATCATTGCAGCTATGGCCACTCCGGAAAGGTTTTGCGAATGCATGGGGATAAATAGTTCCGACGGGTTTTTAATCTCTCGAAGGCCGCTGTGGCTCATCTCAAAAATTGCCAATTCGGCTGTAGAGCCAAAGCGATTTTTAATGCTTCGTAGCACTCTATAAGAGTGGCGGGCATCTCCTTCAAATTGAAGAACCACATCTACTATATGTTCCAACACCTTTGGCCCTGCAATAGAACCCTCTTTGGTAATGTGCCCTATTAAAATTATTGGGGTATTGCTCTCTTTTGCATAGCGCAACAGTAGGGCTGCACTCTCCCTAACCTGTGATACGGTGCCGGGAGAGCTCTCCAATGCTTGAGAGTAGATGGTTTGAATAGAGTCGACAATTATAAGTGCCGGCCGCTCTTGTTTGCACCGCTCCACTATCTTCTCTAAGATAGTTTCGCTTAAAATAAAGGAGTTCTCTTCACTTCCTCCCAACCGTTGCGAACGCAATTTTATTTGCCTTGGGCTCTCTTCCCCCGAAATATAGAGAGTCTTAAGAGAGGGGTTGTAGAGGGGAATCTGTAGCGATAGTGTAGATTTCCCAATTCCCGGTTCGCCTCCTATTAGAATCATTGAGCCGGGAACCAAACCGCCTCCAAGAATACGATCCAACTCCTCCATCCCTAAGGAGATTCGCTCTTCTATATTAAAGGAGACCGACGAAAGAGGCTGAACTTCTGAGTTTGTAGCCCCAATAAGATGCTCTACCCGTGCGCCACTGCCACTACTGCTGCGACTCACCACCTCTTCTACAAAGGTATTCCACTCTCCGCAGGAGGGACATTGCCCCAACCATTTTGAACTTTCGTTTCCGCAGGAGGAGCAGAACCACCCCTTTTTAATCTTTGCCATAGCTACAAATATAACTATTAATTGGGGTGAATCTTATGCAAAAAAGATAAAAAGAGAGATTTTCTTTAGATGAAGTTTCTTCTTTAAATTTGTTAAATTGCTTCACTTTCTAAACCTATCGAAATTCGTTTTAAATAGTTATAACTGTAACAGCTATGAGATTGAGATTTAAAACTGTTCTTTTCTTTGCGGCTCTCTTGGGCCTGGTAGCGGGTTCGCACCACTTTGCTAATGCCACGGAGGGCGTTGCCACTCACTTTATCGCTACCACTGAGGGCGTTACCACTCGCTTTACTAATGCCACGGAGGGCGTTACTCCCCGCTTTGCCAATGCCCCAAAGAGCGTTGCTACTAAAGAACACTCTTTGCCAAGCCAATTGCAAGCTACCCCTCTTCAAAAAAGTAAACAGGTAAAGGATTGGAGCCGTCAGGTAGATGAGGCGGTGCAATATTTAGAGCAGGTAAGGGAGAGGTGGGGTTTTCCGGGAGCCTCTATTGCCATAATTAAAGATGGTAAAACTCTATATACAGGTGGGGTAGGGGTGAGAGAAGAGGGCAAAGAGGAGGGTGTAGATGCTCAAACCCTATTCCCTATAGGCTCTATCTCAAAATCGTTTACAGCAATGGTTGTGGCCTCGTTGGTGGCAGAGGGGAAGCTTAAATGGAACGATAAGATTAAAGATATTCTACCCGATTTTGAGATGTACGACAAATGGGTAGAGAACAATATAGAGGTTCAAGATGTGATGTTGCACAACACCGGTTTAAAGGCTCAGCTTGGGACCAATCTTGCAAGTTTTGGCTACAATCGCAACGATATCTACAATATTTTTGGACTACTGAAACCCAAGAACAAATTTAGAGACTCTTATGGCTATAACAATATCACCTTTATTATTGCTGGAAAGATAATTGAGAAGTGTTCGGGGAAGAGTTGGGAGGAGAATGTGAGAGAGAGAATTTTTATCCCTTTGGGGATGAATGACAGCCATATAAATACCAATGAGTATGAGGCAGTTGAGAATAGAGCCCAATATCATCATATAAAATATGATAGGGAGCCCGCCACTTCACACAAAACGGTAACGCAATTTGCCCACTTTTACACCCCCCAGGGAGCCGATAGGGCGGGCTATTGGCTAACTGCAATTGGGCCGGCGGGCTCTATCTCTTCAACTGCCCAAGATATGGCCAAGTATATAGAGTTCCATCTAAATAGCGGGAGGGTAGGCTCTAAGCAGCTGCTGCCTAAAAAGCAGATGGAGTACCTTCATACGGGGCATAACCCCATCTCTAAAAATAGTAAAGTCCAAAAAAGTTACGGCCTCTGCTGGAATGTTGTTAAAAATAGCGACTATACTATCGTCTCACATACCGGTTCGGTAAGGGGGTTTACTGCCATTGCCGCTTTTATACCCCATGAGCAGTTGGGATTTGTTATGTTGGTAAATTCAAACTCTCCAAGAGAGCCAAGAGATGCTATGTTAAATAAGGTTGTAGATATTTTTACCGGCAAAAGTTCAAAGGATTACAACTCTACTTTTTTTGAGCAGTGGCTTACTACAACAGTTAAAAAGCGTGCGGCTGCTGCAGAGAGAGCCAAAGGTAGTACAACTAAAGAGCCCCCTTCTGCCACTCTTCTCCCTGGAGTATATAGAGGAAGAGGGGCTCTTGGCAATGTTGTGGTGGAAAGGAGAGGCGAAGAGCTCTTTATAACTACAGGTTCGCTCGGGTGGGTAACGCCGCTTCTTCATCAAAGTGGCAATAGGTATGGCTTTAGAAGAGAGGGATTCACCTTTCCTGTAACCTTCTTCTTTGAAGAGGAGGGAGCCAACTCAAATGCTATAAAGATTGGTTTTGGCAATGGCGAAGATTTTGGATTGTGGAAAAGGGTAGAGTAGTTGCTCTCTTTCCCCCTCTTTTTTCTATATTTGTCGAGAATTGAAGAAATTGTAAATAGAATCTATTATGAGAAAATTATTATTTCCTATTTTTGCTCTCTTTCTCTCCATTACACTCGTTGCCCAAACCGAAAACAGACCGGTTATTGGTATCTCCTCTACTTGGGGTGAAGGGACAGCCACATCTGTTCCAATTACCTATGTAGAGTCGGTTATAAGAGCGGGTGGTGTGCCAATGGTTATTCCTCTTACTCACGACAAAAATCTCCTTGCAGAGATGTTAGAGAGGGTAGATGGTGTTATAATGACCGGAGGAGAAGATTTGGATCCTCTAAAATGGTACGACGAAGAGCCCCTTCCTCAGATGGGTAAAGTGGCTCCTGAACGCGACGAATTTGATATGTTGCTAATTAGGATGGCAGTAGAGCGAAATATGCCTCTCCTTGGGATTTGTAGGGGCCATCAGCTACTAAATGTAGCGTTTGGTGGTACTCTCTATCAAGATATACCCTCCCAAGTTAAAGATAGTAAGCAGAAGGTGATGCATAGGCAAAAAGCTCCCCGTTACCACGGCACACACACAATTACAATTGAAGAGGGTTCGCTATTGGCTCAACAGTTGGAAGCCAATGTTGCCATTCCAAACTCCTATCACCACCAGGCGGTAAAAGATGTGGCGCCCGGATTTAAAGCTACCGCTTTTGCTGCAGATGGAGTGGTTGAGGCTATAGAGAAGATTGGAAGTAACCGCGTATATGGTGTGCAGTTTCACCCCGAAGGATTTACAGCCCACGGAGTGAATACCTTTATTGGAATTTTTAAACACCTAATTGGTGAAGCAAAAAAATACCACGCCGAAACTCACGCCGATAAGAGATAATTTGCTATAAACTCTCCCACTTGACCGGTAGAGTAGCTTTCACTTTTAGATGAGAGATCGGGCGTAACAATGTTGCGCTCGATCGCTTTTTTTACCCCCTCTCTAATGAGCTCCCCCTCTTTAAAGAGAGAGAATGAGCTCTCCAACATCATAGCCCCAGACAATATGGTAGCTATGGGGTTGGCAATCCCCTTGCCTGCCGCCTGCGGATATGAGCCGTGTATAGGTTCATAAAGTTTTACTCTACTGCCGTATGAGGCCGATGGGATAAGCCCAATTGAACCGGTGAGAACAGAAGCTTCGTCGCTTAGGATGTCGCCAAACATATTTTCGGTTAATATTATATCGAATTTTGTGGGGGCGGTAATCAGCTGCATAGAGGCGTTGTCTACAAAAAGCATCTCTAACTCTACAGAGGGGAACTCCTCTTTGTGAATTTTGGTAACCACTTCGCGCCATAGGCGGGAACTCTCCAATACATTGGCTTTATCTACTAAGGTAACCTTGGGCTCTCTTGCCACTTTTCTATTTCTCTCAAGAGCCAATTTAAATGCCTCTCGAGCAACCCTTTCAATCTCTACAGTGGTGTAGCGGCAGGTATCTACTGCTGTAGTTCCCCCCTCCTCTCTACCTCGTGGCTTTCCAAAGTAGAGCCCTCCGGTGAGTTCCCTAACAATTACAATATCCAACCCCTCTACATACTCTCTTTTAAGTGGAGAGCGCTCTATAAGGGAGTCGAAAATTTCTATAGGGCGAATATTGGTAAAGAGCCCCAGCTGCTCTCTCATAGCTAAAAGACCCTCTTCGGGGCGCACTTTGGCGTGGGGGTTGTTATCGTAGAGCGGAGAGCCTATAGCGCCAAATAGTATCGCATCGCTTTCGCTGCATAACTTGTGGGTAGAGTGGGGGTAAGGGTTGCCAAACTCCTCAATGGCACACGCCCCAATTTTCCCATATTCAAAGTTAAATTTGTGGCCAAATC
>Ga0265293_10009192_pt1 | contig 14296 bp, 8 predicted proteins | sample Munlanlewell138R_FD_192505 | JGI IMG/M metagenome (GOLD analysis project Ga0265293, IMG submission 192505) | Leachate microbial communities from a municipal landfill in Southern Ontario, Canada - Leachate well 138R | ecosystem: Engineered > Solid waste > Landfill > Unclassified | place: Canada...
CAAGGTCTTGATCTTCAGGAGTGCCGAGATATTTACGCCCGGCGTTCAGTAGAGTGATATAAGTGCCGTGAACGATACCCTGCGGACCGATATACATCCAGCCGCCGGCGGTCATCTGACCGTAATTGGAAACGCCCAGCGCCGCAAGTTTGCGAAAATCGTCCGGATTATCCCATTCGCCGACTAGTAGACCATTGGTTGAAATTACGCGCGGCGCCTTCGGATGGGATGGAAACAATCCCACCGGATGACCGGAACTGACGACCAGAGTCTGGTTTTCGGTCATTACTTCGAGGTATTTTTTGATCAATAGGTATTGCATCCAGTTCTGACAGACCTGACCGGTTTCACCATAGGTCACCAGTTCATAAGGATAAAGGGTAACCTCGAAATCGAGATTGTTGTCGATATTGACCTGTAAAGCCCGCGCGGGCAGAATGCCTTTGTATTCATTGATAGGCTTTCCCCAGATACGACCTTCCGGGCGGAAACGGTAGCCGTAAATGCGCCCCATGGTGCGCAATTCATCCAGGAATTCGGGCGCCAAGGTATCATGCCATTCCGGCGGAACATAACGCAGTGCATTTTTAAGAGCCAGTATAGTTTCAGATTTAGAAAGAAAATAGCCGCGATTGGGCGCGCGACGGATGCCGGGTATAAATTCCTTCGGTGATGGGAGCTCAGTGAGTTTAATGATTTCAGAAGGATTCATCGGCTGACCTTTATGGATAATGGATTGACATTAACTATAAGCTAACCGGAAAAACGATAAAGTGGTAAAAATAATTTAAGAACTTGAGTTAAGCCGCGGCTTTTCAATTTCGTTTAATTCTTCGAAAATTTCAAGCGGCTTGGCTAAAGTTCGGCGCGGTGGCGCTCACAAGTTTCGCTTAGTCTTCATCATAATAAAAAGCCCGCAGGTTTTTAATGCCAAAATGGGGATAATCCGATTCGGTATAGAGACTTGAAGAAAAATCCAATTGCCAGCTGGCTGTAACCCCGGGTTCCAGAGGAAAGGTCATCTTATAATTATCACCGCCTAATTTTAATTGAAATGTAGAGTCGGCATAGAATTCACCTTCGACATACCAATCCGGATAAATGGTTTTGGAGCCATTATTCTTTACGGTGCCGATCACGGTCAGTTGATTCGAAGTGAAAGATTTACTCGTTATAGCAAACCCCATATTATTAATAACATCAACGTCTCTCGAACCAGTGGTTAGCGGGCCATCTTCACAATTCATGCAAAAGAAAACCATTACGAGCACGAACACACTTAGATTAATCTTGTTCATATTAACCTCCTTCTGATATTTTAAAAAGTCGTTTTTCAAATTCAGACTCAGAGCCCAAGTTCACCGCTAAATTTCTGCACTAATGCGTCGCTGACCCTCCTAATAGCTTTGACGCCGGCATTTTCCGGTGAGTTGCCGGCATTTTTGTCTTCTATCAGATAATTGCCGACGACAGCCTTCTTAGAAAGATTATAAACTTTCAGAACGCCGCGGGCGCGGGCGAAATAAAAGCCGTCCTGAATCCGATTGGGCTGATCGGAAACGACGCTCGCCAGCAGAATCAGGTCGGCGCCGCTGTTGAGAGCCGCCTTTTGAATGTCGTCCGGGCTGAGATTCTCGATCCGGGAAGCAGTCAGATCGCCGAAGGGATTTTCCTCAAGAATATGAAAACCGACTTCAGTCAATTTTTGCAAGAGTAAATTGCTAAGAACTGGTACGGCAACGGGATTACCGAGATTGGTTTCGCTGACTTGCACAATCGCCCGGTTATCAGGTAGAAGCGTAAAACGAATGCTGTTGCGGCTGATTTGATAGCCTTCCGGGAAATTAACCAGAGCTTCGAGTTCAACTTTACCAGCTGTACTGATCTCCCGAACCGTGCAAACCGCCTGACCGCTGGCGTCGGTCTGACTGCGCGGATTGAAAGCGGCTTTACCGGTAAGTAATTTAAACTCGATCGGCAGTCCGGGAATCGGGAAATGTTGGTTATTCTCCTCCCAGTAAACCGTTACCCGCAACGGCTCGGCTAATTCCGCGCCCCATTTGGTGGATTGGCGGTCGTCATGACTCTCGATGCGAATGCCGTTTTGGATGGAGGCGACCTGATTCAGCATTTTTTCATTTAATTGTTTAATGGTCGCCAGGTCGCTCGGCGACACACCGGTAATCTCTGTTAGCGGTTGTAAGTGTCGTGCGGCCGCCTTAATCTGATCGACCGCCAGGAAAATATTGCCTTGTTGAGCCATCGTAACGGCTGAGTTCAGTTGAGTTTTGCCTAATTGGACGGTCTCATCCAGCAACTGCCGCATGAATTCCCGATGAGCGGACTCATCGAAATAGACTGTGACATAAGCCTGAAAATAAATCTTTTTCTTGCGCCCGCGACCTTCCTGCCATTGTTCGATAAAGGTCTTTTCCGGTTTAACGGCTATGATATTTTTTGAAATGACTTTGATGCGTGAATCGGTAAAAGCGTCGCTGGTTTCGATCTGACCGCTGGATTCAATAATGCGGTCGATGAATTCACTCTCGATAATTCCGCCCAGCGATTCAATGATCTGGCGCTTGGCATTGTTAAGGGCGTCCGCCCGGCTGTCGGCTTCATCCGGGAAGCGGTGTGATACGCCAATATAGCAACCCGGCGGCGGATTATCGATCCATCCCGGCCTTTTCTCTTCGGTCAGGCGGGTCTGCGAAAAAGCCGGACTCAAGCCACAAACGATGAGCAGATTTATCAAAGCCCAGAATCGGTGAATTGATTTACGCATTATCATCTCCTAACAGTCAATTTTTTCAAATAAATGTATCACTAAAGAATCAGAAATTCAAATTGAACCTGCATGTAATCTTAAATCAGCAGTTTTAACTTTGCAATGAAATTACTATATTCAACATGTAGAATCATGACAGTCCTAACACGCAGTACTTTTTTAAAATTTACTAACCAACAATTCTGGGGAAGAGTCATTATGAAACAGCTCAAGCCTTTCCTGCTGGCAGTGGTGGTGTTACTTTTAGTCAGTGGCGCATTTGCCCAGTTCGTGGAAGTGCAGGTCGAGATTTCAGTTGATAGATTGCCGGAAAAAGAACGCGCCGATCTGAAAATGCTGGAACAGGTGATTCCGGCTTACTTTGAGAATTACAACTGGATCGAAAACGTCTTCGGTATCCAGATACCTCTGCGAATCAGTATTTATCCGCAGAGCGTCAATACGACCGGCTCCGAGCGGATTTTTACGGCTCAGATTTTCGTTACCAATGAAGCGGTCGATATGCGTTTTTTCGAAAAAAATTTCAAGTTCGTTTACAATACCAACGATCCGGTAATCCATACTGAAATGATTCAAACTCTGACCGGTACTCTGGATTTCTACGCCTATATGATGATCGCCAGTGAATTGGATACCTATGAACTGCTGGGCGGCAATGCCGTTTACGAGAAAGCCCGGGACGTCGCCACCCGCGGTCAAATGTCAGAGCGACCAGTCGGCTGGAAAAATCGCCTGCAGGATCTTGATGAAATTTTACGCCTGCGCCATTATCGTATGATGAAATATCATTTCTGGGGTGCGATGGACCTGGCGGATCAGGGCAAGAAAACAATGGTGGCGCCGGAAATCGATAAAGCCCTTCAGGCTCTGGAATCTATGTTCGCTGAAAATGCGCGCGAACGTTATTCGCACATTTTTCTGGATGCTCATGCCCGCAACCTGATGACTATCATCCGCGACATGGGAACCGAAGCCCAGGCGCAGAAACTGATGGCGCTCGACCCGGACAATAAAACCGTTTACGAGAAAATTATTTCTTCTAAAAAGCCTTAATTCTTTAAAACAGTATAAGCCTGCTTTTTCAGCAGGTAATAATCTAGCGCGACCGAACCGCGATATAACTTTTCCATTATTTCGGTATCCGAACCGCGACGCAGTCCTTTTACCAGACGTCGTCGCCGACAAATTATTTGCGGGTGAACCAGAATCCAGCCGTGCGATTTTAGGATTGCTCCGGTGCGACCGAAATCGAATTTCAATAATGAAAATGCCAGCGCTAGCCAGTCTAATAATATGCGAATCGGTAATAGATAAGTAGTCAGTAGAGGTTTATAATTCGTCAGGAACATCAGCAGGCTGTTGCGGTGATTCAGATATTTTTTAAACGGAGCCTCAGCGCCCAGAGTATAACCACTGCGGTGCCAGATGACAGCCTGCGGTTCGACGGCGATGGCATAACCTATCAGTTGCAGACGCCACTGCAGGTCGATCTCTTCCATGTGAGCGAAGAAGATTTCGTCGAAAAGCCCGGCTTCAAGTAGCGACTCCCGCCGCGCCAGAAAAGCCGTGCCGGATGCCCAGAAAATGCGATCAGGTAGGTCGTTGTATTGACCGATATCGGTTTCGATATTCTCGAAAATCCGGCCGCGCGCGAAAGGAAATCCGAAGATGTCCATCTCGCCGCCAGCCGCCCCGGAATAATCGAACTGAGTGCGGTTTTGCCAGGATAGGATCTTGGGTTGAACGGCAGCCAGATCGGGTTGGGATTTAATTTTATCCAGTAGTAATTCCAGCCAGCCGGGTTGGTGGATCGTGTCGTTATTCAGGATCAGGACAAAAGGAGCTTGCGCGGCGCGGATCCCGATATTACAGCCGCCGGCGAAACCCAGATTGCGGGATTGCGGGAGAATTTTGACAGCCGGGAATTCTGCCCGGACCATTTTTACGCTGTCATCGGTGGAAGCGTTGTCGACCAAAATGACTTCGAGTGACAGGTTGGTTGAATTATATAGCGAGCGCAGACAATCGCGCAGGATTTCCACACCGTTATAGTGCGGGATGATGACTGAAATTTCCGGAGCGAACGGCATGCTGGCTTTATTTATGCATAGCCGCCGTCAGCGAATCGTACTGCGCCTTTTGGGCGGGAGTCATTTTTTTTCGATAAGTTTCGCGCATTTCGAACGCGCTCTGATCTTCAGGATGCAGTGCCAGCCAGTTATCCAGGATCAGCACACCTTTATCAAGTTGTCCGGAATCTTCGTAGACTTTTACCAGGTAGCCGGCGATTTCTGGATCATTCGGTCGCTGAATGTTTAATTCTTCCAGTATCTGCAATGCTCTGGTATAATTCTGGAGTTGTTGGACATAGACGCTGGCCCATCTGATTTTGTCGCGATGATTGGCATTCGGTTTCCGCAAGAGAGTTTCAAGCCGGTTTTCAAGATCGCTCGGCTTCCCCGGTTCGCCTCGTCGACCACCTTCGTAATAAAGAAGACCGATCTGCAGGTAGATTTCATCGTGACCGATCGGGAAGACCTCTTCCGGCATTATATCGATCATCGTGTCAAGAGTCGTCAGCATCCGTTCTCTATTGTTGCTGTAAAGGTCGTCAATAGCAAGTTGCAGAAAAGCCGTCCGGTAATTGCCTATTAAGCGGGTAACATTATCATCGTAATAGACTTTGGGATTGTTAAGGTTACGATAGCGGAAGACATTTAAAACGTTATGGCGTAATTTCTCGGGATCGATCCGGCGAACTTTTTGGGGATAGATACGAAAAGCCAGACCTTCCATTGTCATATATTCGTCAATACCGAGTTTGTTGTCCGGTGAAACCGTCGTGGCAAAGTAGATTGGGCGTTCCCAGCGGTTGGCTTCCAGGATCTGTAAAACCATGACGTCCTGGACGCGCAGAAAACCCTGATTGCTGAATGTAAGAGTCGGCGCGACTTCCCATTCCATCGGTGGCAGGTCTTTAGGATTTTTACCGAATTGGTGGAGTTCGGGATGTTCCGGCGAGGTGAAAAAACTATCCGGCGGCGGGCTGATTTTTACTTTGCGCTTTTCCCAGGGCATCAGACCAATATTATCGATCGTCTCGTCCGAAATATTACCAACTTTAATTTTCGGTTCAATGGAGCGCAACTGCTTGATGTACCAGGGTGTATTCAGCAGACTGAGGTTGACGACTTTGACATCCCGGCGAACGCCCTCGACTTCCTGCATATACCATAAGGGGAAAGTATCATTGTCGCCATTCGTGAAAATTATACCATTCGGTTCACAGGATTGCAGAATATTATAGGAATAATCCGAAGCGACGTAATTCCCGGTGCGGTCATGTTCGTGGTAATTGGCAATCAGGAGATTGACAGGCAGGACTAACAATAATAAGCCGCCAGTCAGGTAAGTCGCTAATTTGCCCAACTTTTCATTTTTTAGCTTGGCAACTCTTTCGAGCAGGGAAACGGCTCCGATCCCGATCCAGATCGCAAAGGCGAAAAATGAGCCGACATAGGAATAATCTCGCTCACGCGGTTGGGGATCGTCCTGATTAAGGTACAGCACGATCATCAAACCGGTAAACAGAAAGAGCGCCAGCACCGCCAGCGCTTTATGCTTGTCTTCGTTGAAGTGAACGAAGAGACCAAAGAGCCCGATAATGAACGGGAATGGCAAGATAAATTGGAAGAAATCAACATTGGCTTCGTCTCGTCCGACGAATTGCCAGTTGAAGTAACGGATGTACATATGCTTGATTTGATAATTCCAAAAGTAATCCATGGCGCCGGAATATTTATTAGCGGCTTCCGGTTTCCATTTAGCCCGGTTGAATATATCGGTAAAAGTGCGCGAGCCATATTGTTCACGCTGTAAGTAAGAGACGGCCTGATGGGTCGTTTCCGGATCATTTTCGTCGATCCGCGGATCCTGTCCACTGCGGATGAAAATGGTCGCGTAAGTGGAATATCCGATAACGATCAGCACGAGCGACATCAAAGCTACCGCCACCAAGTTATACTTTTTAACGATAGCCCAGATTGTAACCGCCAATAGCAGGATAATCGTCAGAACCGTAGCCCAGAGTCCGATTTTATCAGCGATGATCGGCAAGCCGCTGATTACGCCGACGTTGATTACCAGAAAAGCGGCTGAAGCCGCGAAGGCCACCAGGACATTCTGCGCATGTTCGCGCAGACGCGGTTTTTGGGATTTACGATAAAGCTGATAATAAAATATTGTGAAAATAATAAGGGTCACCAAAGCCTGTGCAGTGGTCGACACCTTGAATTGTAACATGATCAGAAATAACAATCCGGCCGCCGCCACGCCGATAATCAGGTCCAATATCAACCAGCCGGTCGAGGAGATTTTCTTGCGCTTAAAATATATGATCAGAGCGATGAAGAAAATCGCCAGAAGATTCAACAGGTGGATGCCAATCGCCAGACCGACCAGATAGGCGATGATCAGCAGGTAGCGTTCATGTCCGGGCTGATCGACCTTTTCTTCCCAGGCCAAAATCAACCAGACGACGATCGCCGTCAGAAAAGTGGAAAAAGCGTATACTTCGGCTTCGACGGCATTAAACCAGTGGCTGTCAGTAAAAGCAAAAGTCATCGCGCCAATGAATGCTCCGCCATAAACTGCGAATTTCTGGAGTTTGGTTTGCGGTTTGCCGCGGAATTGCATCAACTGGACAATAATTAAAAAAAGGAACATGACCGCCAGCGCGCTCACGATCGGCGAGATCAGGTTAACGCGGAAAGCGATATCGGAACTGGTCGGAATCATCGAGAAAATGCGACCGATCAATAGATACAACGGACTACCCGGCGGATGTGGCACGCCCAGGATGTAGCTAGTTGCAATAAACTCGCCGCAATCCCAGAATGGAACGGTTGGAGACATTGTGGATAAATACACCACAAAGCTGAGTAAAAGCGCCAGCAGGGCGAGAATTTTCTTTTCGAGGTCGTTTTTAAACCAGTTCATGTTGTTTCCCTTATGGTCTTCGATTAGGTTTGAGATTTAGATTGGTCGCCAGTCGGTTTTTCGGTCGTCGGGGCTTTAAGTTTTGCTTCGACGAAATTCATTTTCAGATCGCTCAGTGCGCGTTCCAGAAAACGTTTCTCGTCGTCCGCGAGGTTCCCCTTGGTTTTATTGAGCAACATTTCGAGCATATCGATCGTTATGGAAGCCTCTTCCAATTTAATCTCAGCCGCGCCCGTGCCCGGATTTTTCATTTTACCCAGTTGAATCCAGGCGCTACTTACCAATGATTGCACTAAACTTAAGAATAAAATTTGTTGACGATCGGGTTGGTTGTCAGTCATGATGTCCTCTATAAAATATTGCTGAAATCAATCTGGTTGGCATATTGTTGCATCAAATGGGCGCGGATTGGCTGGTTCTCCGGGCGGCGCAGATGCGGATCGTTTTTAAGAAGGCTAAAAGCCCGCTCGCGTGCGCTCTTTAAGATCTCGATGTCGATCAAGGGGTCCGCAATTTTCATCTTGAGATATCCGTGTTGTTTCGTGCCATAAAATTCTCCGGGGCCGCGTAATTTAAGGTCTGCCTCGGAGATTTCAAAGCCGTCGATCGTCGAGAGAATCGTTGCAATGCGCTGATGACCCAGCTCGGTGACTTTGCGTTCAACCAGAATACAAACGCCGTTTCTACGACCACGCCCGATTCGTCCACGTAATTGATGAATTTGTGTCAATCCAAATCTTTCGGCATTTTCGACTAACATTATGGTTGCATTTTGATTATCAACACCCACTTCGATCACGGTTGTACTCACCAGAAGGTTGACTGTTCCCTGAATGAAATTTTGCATGACGGTTTCTTTTTCGGCGGTCGACATTCCGCCGTGGAGAAGCGCCAGTTTGAATTGCTGGAAAACCTTCGTGCTGAGATATTCATAGCCTTGAATGGCGGCTTGCAGGTCACTTTTAGCCGATTTTTCGATCAATGGATAGACGACGTAAGCCTGATTGCCCTCCTGCAATTGTCCGGCAATATAATCATAGACCGTTCCAATCTGATCGGCAGTGACGGCGCGCGTTATGATTCGTCCTTTGCCGGCCGGCATTTCATTTAATACGGAAATGTCCATGTCGCCGTAGAGCGTCAGGCTGAGGGTGCGCGGAATCGGGGTAGCGGTCATGACCAGCACGTCGGGATAATAACCTTTTTCGATCAAAGCACTGCGCTGGACGACGCCGAAGCGATGCTGTTCGTCGATGATCACCAAGGCCAGATTTTTAAAATTGACATTTTCCTGGATCAGGGCATGAGTTCCAACGACCAGTTCAGCCTGACCGCCTTCAATTTCAGCCAATATCTCCTGGCGTTCGCGTTTTTTCTGACCGCCGATCAGGAGGCGGACTTTGATGCCGGCGACTTCGCCCAGCTGACGCAGAACACGATAATGCTGTTCGGCCAAAATTTCGGTCGGCGCCATGACGGCCGCCTGAAATCCGTTGCCGATCGCGATGCTGGCGCACAAAAGCGCGACAACCGTTTTGCCACTGCCGACGTCTCCCTGGAGAAGACGGTTCATCACATTCGGGGACTGCAGATCGTCCCAGATTTCATGGATGACTTTTTTCTGGGCGTTGGTCAGTTCGAACGGCAATTTCTTATAGATTTGTTTTAAAAGCGTGCCCGCGGTCGAATAGCGCAACGGTTTTTGCACAGCTTTGATCCCGGCGCGGCGCACGGCTAAAAGCAGTTGCAGGAAAAAGAGTTCCTCGAATTTGAAGCGGATTTGCGCGGCCGCCAGATCGTCGGCATTATCCGGGAAATGAATCTGCAGTAAGGCGGTGTTGATTGGTAGTAACTTGAGCTCGGCCAGGATTTCACGCGGCAGGATTTCGTCGAAACACGGTTTGAATTTCTCGAAAACCGGTCGCAGGAGCCGGCGAAAACCGCGGCTGTCGAGACCGACCTCTTTCAGTTCGGCGGTGGAGGGATACAGGGCGATGATGCGCGCCGTATGCAGGGTCAGTTCCCACTCCTCCGTTTCAAATTTATCGTAATCGGGATGAATGAAACGCAGGCCGTTATAAAATTCTACCTTGCCGCTCATGGCGACCGTTTCGCCGATTTCGAAAGCATTCCGGATGTAATTGATGCCGTTGAACCAGACTGCGTTCAGGGCGCCACTGCCGTCATCAATTACGACCTGGAAGAATTGCCGGCGGTAACGCCGCACCAGATTCTGCGAGATAATTTTGCCGACGACGGTAGCTTCCTGGCCGATCTTTAGGTGCGCGATTGCGGTTATAGTGCTCCGGTCAAGATAGCGTCGCGGGAAATGATAGAGCAAATCCTGCAGACTAGCGATGCCGACTTTCGCCAGCACTGCGGCGCGTTTGGGGCCGACGCCTTTGATATAAGTAACCGGCGTGTCCGGGGTAAGCGTAATGTTTTTCCGGGCGGTTAACCGGGTACTTACCATTTTCTCTGAAAAGTGTAATTGACCGTCACGCTCTTATCAGCCGGAACCGTTAGCGGGAAGACCAGGTGAATATTGCTTTTTTTCTGATAGGAATGCGAACTGTTTTTAACGAACCAGTCGCCGCTCATAATTTCATGCACTTCGACATTAACCGGCTCACTGCGCTTATTGGTCAAATCAATTTTCACTGAAATCGTTTCCGAGCGATCGCTGATTTTCTGACGATTAGCGATGACTTTTCGGCCTTTGACATCGAAGGCTTTGCCGACGGTCAGATCGAGCGTGTCGTCTTTAGCGGTGTGATTGATACGATCTTCGCCGACCAGTTGCAAGGTGTTATCTATATCCTTTTTGAAAATGCGGAATACGCCTTCGGGAAGTGGGATACCGAGATTATTGGCGGTCGAATTGGCAAATTTCAAATGAACTTCCAGCGGGTTATCAGCTTCACTCTGCGCGTAATTTTGAAATAAATACAATTTTTCGGCGCTGGCGCTTACTTCGTCGAACAGGGTGATCTGTTTAATTTCGCGATCTTTGATCGTAACCGGGCGCTGGAGTTCGTAGAGGTGATAATCGAACAGGCCGCGCTCTTCGAATGATGGCATGGCAGTAACCACGTCAGCGGCATAGGCTTTTTCGCGGCGAACCGGCGCCGGTTTTTGGGCGCGATGAATATCTCCGGCGACCAGCTTCATTTTGGCGTTTTCATAAGTCGCGCCGGACTGATTGTCAAGCGAAACCCAGGAATTGAGCGAGAAGTCCTTGTCATTTTTATCCAGCACCATCAGGTACTCGGCGTGCCAATTCATGCCGGCGGTCAGATAACTGATTTCGGATTCAAACGCGCCGCCGATCTTCGATGACAACAGCCATTGCAAGGTTGGCTTCAGGATCAAACCGGATGGCAAAGACGGGAAATCGTAATCGGCAATATTTTCAGCCGAAGCGATCTTGAGTCCGCCGTTTGATAGTTGCAGGACGAGGTTGCGCCCGTCGAATTGGAGTAGTTTTCCATTGGTCTGCTCGCCGGATTTGGTTTTATATGAAATCGACTCGCCGATGTATTTATCGAAAATTTTGGTGGAACTGACCAGATCGTACAGGAAATTTTGCTCGAGCACTTCGATAGCCTTGTTTTTATTGATGAAGGAAATCCTGACCGAGGTTGGATCGACTTTGGCCGGGACGCCTTCGATGCGGATTTCGGATGCGCCTTTGGTCACGTCGAGCGTACGCGTCTGGGAGACGAGCCCCAGATTGTTATTGTAGACCGTGATCTGGGTCGATTTGACAGGCGTATCAGCCAAAATTGCCATCGCCGAACCGCAGACCGCCAACAACAAAACCATCATTTGTTTTAGTCCAGGCATAAAACCCTCCTGATATATTTTATATTTAAAAAATCATAGCGCCGGCTAATCGCTCAACACTTTGAGATTCGCCTTAATCTTTTGCAATTGTTCGCCGAGCATCTGTTCCTTTTCGCGTTCCCTGGCGATAATTTCCTGCGGAGCCCGGGCGATAAAATCGGAATTGGAAAGCTTGGCGTGGACGCCTTTTAACAAACCGGTCAAACGATTGATTTCCTTTTCGAGTCGGGCGGTTTCGGCTACCAGATCGATCACGCCTTCGAGCGGAATGAAAAACTCGGTTCCGTGAACCACTACGGTAGAAGAATGCGCCGGTTTGTGGCTTTTGTCAACGAACGAGATATGGGTAATTTTAACCAGGTTCTTAATGTAATTTTGGATTTCGGTGTTGTTCATTAATTCAGTCACCGGAACACTCTCGGTGGCGCGCACTACTAATTCGATCTGAGTGGCCGGCGAAATATTCATTTCACTACGGGCGGTGCGCAGAGCGGTAACGATTTTCTGCAGGAGTTCAAATCGCTCGGCTAGCGACTTGTCTTTCGGATGGTATTCGACCTTCGGCCAGGCTGATACGATGATATCCGGTTCCGAGGATGACTTGATATGTTGATAAATTTCCTCGGTGATGAACGGTGCGTACGGATGGAGCAATTTCAGGAAATTTTTCAGGATATAAACCGCCATCTGCAGAGCGGTCTGTTTTTCCTCCGGTGACTTTTTATACAGGCGATCTTTGATGAGTTCGATGTACCAGTCGCAGTAATCACTCCAGACGAAATCATAAATATTACGCGCGACCTCGTCGAAGCGGTACTTTTTCAGATTTTTATCAACGGCATGAATGGTGGCATTCAGACGGCTCAGGATCCATTCGTCGACCAGTTCCAGTTTCAGTTTCGCCGGCTCGGAATTTTCAACGGGCAGAGCGTTTTCGTCCAGATTCATCAGGATGAAGCGGGCGGCGTTCCAGACTTTATTCATGAAATTGCGACCGACCTCAAGGCGTTCTTCTGTAAAAAGAATGTCCTGCCCCTGCGGCGCGATCAGCATAATGCCGAAGCGCAGGGCGTCGGCGCCGTATTTTTCAACGAGAACCAGCGGATCGGGCGAATTGCCGAGCGATTTGCTCATTTTGCGGTGCTGGGCATCGCGGATAATGCCGGTGAAATAGACATTGCGGAACGGGATTTCGTGGCGGAATTCGAGGCTGGCCATAATCATGCGCGCCACCCAAAAAAAGATAATGTCCGGTCCGGTGACGAGATCGTCAGTCGGATAAAACTTGCGCAGGTCAGCGGTATCTTCCGGCCAGCCCATCGTCGAGAATGGCCAGAGCCAGGAGCTGAACCAGGTATCGAGCACGTTTTCGTCCTGGCGTACCGGACTGCCGCATTTCGGGCAGGCGGAAGGATCTTCGACCAGAGCATCTATCCAACCGCAGGCGTCGCAATAAAAAACCGGAATACGATGACCCCACCAGAGCTGGCGTGAAATGCACCAGTCGCGGATATTTGTCATCCAGTGATTATAGGTTTTAACCCAGCGTTCTGGATGAAAATGGATTTGTTTCTCTTCGATGACTTTCAGGGCTGGCTCGGCCAACGGTTTCATGCGTACGAACCATTGTTCAGAGAGATAAGGCTCAATCATCACGTCGGCGCGCTGACTGTAGCCGACCGAGTGCGAATAATCTTCGATTTTTTCAAGCAATCCGAGGTGCTCCATTTCAGCCACAACCAATTTGCGGGCTTCGAAGCGATCCTTGCCGGCGGCTAACGGTCCGGCGGCTTCACTTAGCGTAGCGTCGGGATTCAGGATATTGATTTTTTCCAGGTTGTGGCGTTCGCCAATTTCGAAGTCGTTCGGATCGTGAGCAGGCGTGACCTTGACGGCCCCGGTACCGAATTCACGATCAACGAAATCATCGGCGACGATCGGAATGATGCGGCCGACGATCGGCAGTTTGACCTTTTTGCCAATTAATTTCTGATAGCGCGGGTCTTCGGGATTGACGGCTACGGCGGTATCGCCCAACATAGTTTCCGGGCGCGTCGTTGCGACCGTGATAAAACCAGTACCGTCCGTCAGCGGGTAACGAAAATACCAGAGATGACCTTTAGTATCGCGATGAATAACCTCCTCATCGGAAAGAGCAGTCTGCGAAACCGGACACCAGTTGATGATGCGGCGCCCGCGATAGATCAGTCCTTTTTTATAAAGCTCGACAAAGACCTGACGGACGGCTCGATTAAGTCCTTCGTCAAGGGTAAAACGTTCGCGTTCCCAGTCCGCTGAACAGCCGATTTTGCGCAATTGCGTCAGGATAATGCCTTTATGTTTGAGCGCCCAGTCCCAGACAATTTTAATAAATTCCTCACGTCCGTAATCGAAGCGGGTTTTGCCTTCTTTGCGCAGATTTTTTTCGACGACGTTCTGGGTAGCAATTCCGGCGTGATCGGTGCCCGGCAACCAGAGGGTCTCAAAGCCCTGCATGCGGGCGTGCCGGATCAGGATGTCCTGCATCGTGTTGTTCAGGACGTGCCCGATCGTCAGAATGCCGGTGACATTCGGCGGCGGGATGACGATTACAAATGGTTTTTTATGCGAATTGGCGTTGGCGTGGAAATAATTTTTGGCAAGCCAGTACTCGTACCATTTGGT
>Ga0265293_10009193_pt1 | contig 14293 bp, 19 predicted proteins | sample Munlanlewell138R_FD_192505 | JGI IMG/M metagenome (GOLD analysis project Ga0265293, IMG submission 192505) | Leachate microbial communities from a municipal landfill in Southern Ontario, Canada - Leachate well 138R | ecosystem: Engineered > Solid waste > Landfill > Unclassified | place: Canada...
CTTACAAGATTGTTCATAAATTTTTAACTCATTGCTATTGTGACAGTTACAAGGCCATCTTATGAACAGCTCCAAACCTGAATTTTTATGCCTAATTTTGCCAAAACCTTTTTAGACTGGACTCAATTATGCCTTCGTACAAATGGCTTTTTGAAGCCAAAGAAAATCCCCAACCCGGCGATGTAGTAGTAACCGTGCCCGGTGAGTTTCGTCCCGATGGGAAGGTACTGGTACCTACACAGGATGCCAAAGACCTGCTGGCGTTCCTTATGAGTTTGAAACAGGAAAAAGATAAAGATCAAAATTAAAAAAGGAGAGGGAAATTATGGATTGGATAAAAAGTTTGTTTAGCAACAGCCAGGAGGTTAACGTATATCAACCCGATGCTTTTGATATTACTGTTATCATCATTGCTTTGCTGATGGTGTTAATTAGTTTTTTCTTTTTGTTCAGGTATCTTTTCTTTCCGGGCGAAAGAGAAAAAGACCACATCAAACGCAAAATTTTGAATCACAAGGACAACGATTAAATTTTAATATTAATAAATAAACAACACGACTATGGCTACCCAAAACCCCCGTGACTACGATACGCTGAGCGAGGCCCTTGAAGGGTTGAAAAAGCGAGGATACACCTACAATTTTAAACTTACCCGCCATGGGCTGGAATGTGCTGAACCCAAGCTGCAACTACGCCCTGAAGATTTTGATGTGGACGAGTTTCACCGCTTCGAAGGCGAGAGCAATCCGGCCGACAGCAGCGTGGTGTATGCCGTCTCTTCGCGCGATGGCATCAAAGGCGTGATTACGGATGCTTATGGCGCTTATGCCGAAGGGCTTTCTTTTGAGATGCTCGACAAACTTCGCATCCATTGACGCAAGGCGCCTGGCGCTGGACACCACAAGTGGGGCATGATGTGGGGCAAACTCTTCACACCCATCTGCCACACTTCACACTATTGTTAGTGTCATAATTTTTTTAATGAATTGCAAATCAATCGATTGAATTAATGGGCGGCGCCTGGCACAAGATTTTCAAATGATATGATTTTATTCACAATTAAAACTTACAACTATGAACAAATTGCAAGTAAAAGGAAAATGGAATGTAGTAAAAGGCAAGCTGAAAGAAAAGTACGGCGACCTTACCGATGATGATCTTACTTACCTGGAAGGACAGGAAGATCAATTGCTGGGTAAGCTTCAGCAACGTACCGGCCGCGCCAAACAAGAGCTAATCGACGAAATCAACAAAATGTAAGACCCACACAGCATGAGGGCACTGCTTTTTATCATTGCTGCAATATTGTTGGTTGGCTGGATCATTGGCCTGATATTTAAAATCATCGGAGTTTTTATCCATGTGTTGTTGGTGCTGGCTGTTGTAGCTATTGTTGCAGCCTTCATCAAAAACTGGCGAAAAGATTAGTCGATCCGGAGCTGGTAATGAAGCAGCGCCAAAAAAAAGCGGAGTCATGAGAATGGCTCCGTTTTTTGTTGGCATTATTTCACATTTTGTAACAAGTACCAAAACCGAATGCAACCGCATCGCAGCATCGATTCTTATCACTCCGCCTTCTTCCTTTTAGCTTCATTAGAAACGGCATGCTCTTTCGACTCTTCTACCTTTTCACCGTCTTCGTTCACCTGCACAATTTTAAAAGGAACAGCAAAATTCAGCGGCTCGTTGTCGTGGTTGTAGAACAGCGAAAATTGCCTGGCAAGCTCTACGCCAAAATAGAAGATAAAGGCGGCATAGTAGATCCAGATAAGAATGACGATAAACGAGCCAATGGCGCCATAAACCACGCCCATGTTGCTGCTTCCGATGATCATCCCGATGGCTATTTTGCCAACCGAAAATAATATTGCCGTAAAAATCCCCGAAAACCACGACGCGCTCCAATGTACTTTTACATCGGGCAAATACCGGTAGATGATGGTGAAAATGGTGGCCACGATTGCCAGCGATATCACCAGGTTGACAATCTGCGCCAAAACCGTCAGGTCGGGGCCGAAATGGCTCGACAGAAAATCGCGCAAAAAAGCAATGGATGCATCAATGATCAGCGACACCAAAAGCAGAAATCCCAGACTCAATATTACGCCAAAAGAGAACAACCGATCGCGCAGGAGTTTCAGGATATTCATCTTGATATTGCTCTTCACCTGCACGCGCCAGATGTAGTTGATGGAGCTTTGCATAATGCCAAAAAGGGTGGTGGCTGATACCAAAAAAAAGATGATCCCGACAATGGCGCCGATGCCGCTGTCTTTGGTGATTTCGTAGTTATCGATGGCGTTTTGCAGCACCTGGCTGCTCTCTTGTCCGATGAGTGTGTTTAGCTCCTCGAAAAGTTTGCCGCGCATGGTGTCGTCGCCTACAATAAAGCCAAACAGGGAGATGATAATGATGAGGATGGGCGCCAACGAAAAAGAGGCAAAATAAGCTGTGGTGCCCGCCAGATTGAGCGGGTTGTTGCTGCCAAAGTTGAGCGCAGCATGTTTGGTTATTCCGTAATAATCCTTCAGCTTGCGTTTGATTCGTTTCTTTTTCATACCGGCGTTTATCAAAATGCAACTTTAATACCCAGCCCCGGATCGGGCGAAAAATGAACCCCGCCTTCGGTGTTGATTTCTATAAAAGGCTTTAGGTCGAGGCTGAAAGCAATTGGCACGTTAGGGATTTTATATTCTAATCCTACAATTCCATCGATGCCCAATCCCAGGTCGCCGCCGTCTTCGTCGTAATAATGGTCGTACCAAGAGGGGCCTCTGCCATCGAAGTCGTCGCCATAAAAACTCACATGGCCGCCCCCGCCATAATACCAGTTAAAACCAGGCTCGTTGAAGGCAGGAACATGTTTTTCCCAAAGTACGGTTACACTTAGCCCATGATACCAGAAGCCAACAATACCCTCGATGGCCGAGGAGGGGTTCATTTTTTTAAGGGTCAGTCCTGATGTGCCGCCCGTGCGCAGGCCAATGGCAAAATCGTATTGCGCCATTGCGGTAACGCTGCTCAATAAAATTGCAAAAGTTAAGATGCTTATTTTCTTCATTGATATAATTTTTAAAAGTTTCGGCACCAATGGCCAAAAATGTGCCGCCAGCAAGTTTTTCCATAGTAATACATTGAAAGCGCGCAGCCACAGGCTTTCTGAGTTACTTCCCCAAAATGGTCTCTTTTGTGGATTAATAGCCTCAAGTGTGGAACATTGTTATCAGCAAAAAGGCTGGTGTGGCATCGCACAACGGCATGGATTCTTAAAATAAAACTCTTACTGCCAGCAGGATAGGTGTTTTATTGTGTTGATTGTAAATGTTGATGGCATAATAATTAAGCATATTACCACGATTTCGAATGCCAAAATTTAAATCAAAAATGAAGACACGAAATTTTGCGATACTCTTTTTTACCATTAGTTTTTTATTTGCGGGTACTTTGGTAGCACAGGATTTGTCGGGTGTAAAGGCAGGTATCAATCTGTCGTCCATTACCGGCGACAGCGACGCGAATAAAGATCTCAAGGCCGGCCTCAGCGTGGGCGTTTTCACCAGATTGCCTCTTGCTGATATGTTTGCCATTCAGCCGGAGTTGCTCTACAATTCCAAAGGGGTAAAGTATAATTACGACAACGCTTTTGTAAATGGTGAAACCAAATTCAATCTGCACTACATCGAGCTGCCTGTAAAGCTGGTTTTTGAAGTCACCGATAATTTTGACATCCAGTTTGGTCCTTATCTGAGTTATTTGGTTCAAGCCAAAGTAGAGAGTGACGCCGAGGTGCTTGGTTTCTTCGATATCAGCAACGATGAAGAGCTTGACCGCGACTACTTCAATCCGTTCGACTATGGCCTGACGGGTGGCATCAACTTCAACTTTAGGCCGTTGCTCATTGGCGTCAGCTACAGCCTCGGCCTTCATGCCATCGCCAAAGACGACAAAGCTGCCGAAGCCATGATTGGTGATGGGAAAAACAGCATTTTACAACTTCATCTTGGAATTTTATTTTAAACCTATAATAATAAATTATTATGCTAAGACTTGCAATTATCTTTTTTATCGTAGCCCTGGTGGCAGCGTTATTCGGATTTGGAGGCATTGCCGCCGGAGCCGTCGAAATAGCCAAAATCATCTTCTTCATTTTTGTTGTCCTGTTGTTGCTTTCGCTAATAGTTGGCGGAGTAAGAGGCTTCAAATAGAAATGATTTAATTCATTAATTTTTAAACCTTTAAAAAATAAATAACATGAGTAAAATAAATGTAGTAGCCGGTTTTCTTGCTGGTGCAATTGCCGGTGCAGTAATGGGATTGTTGATAGCTCCCGACAAAGGATCTAAAACCGCCCAAAAACTCAAAGAGACCATGAAAGACGTTTCTCGCTCGGTAGCCGACACTTTTGAGAGCCAGAAAGAATATCTCGAAAGTCAACTGAACAAGTTCAAAAAAGATGTTCAGGCCGAAAAAGACGACGTGCGGCGCACCGCTGCCGAAGCCGCCAATGTAGCCGGCAAAAAGGCTGGTGGTACCAATGTGAATATGTAAAAACCCTTCACGAATCAATTATTAAAAAACAACTTCATTTTTTAGTCTCTGATAACAAAACCTCTTAAAACCAATTATTAAAAACCAGCACTGTTGAGTTTGATTTTATTCCGACCCCTTATTATCAACTCACTATATCGTCCCCCCCTAATGCCTGCGCCAATCTACTCCCCCATAGATTGGCGCTTTTTTTTATCTAAATGTATTGTGGCAAGTCATCAATCGTCAGTGGGCAGTTGGCTTCGCAAGAGATGCCAGCCTTATAAAGGATGGAAGCCCGTTCCGCTCCCTGCGCCCCGCGTCCCGCGCCCTGCCTCATTTTTTACCAATGGAACGCATCATCTGCTCCCACATATTTTTTATCTCTCCCTTTCGGGGAATAAAATCGCTGCGGCCGATGATCATTTCGCGGGCAAAAAACATGACCACGATAAGGCTTGTAAAAGAATAGGAAATGCTCGTAGCCCAGCCGGCGCCGGTAATCCCCAACGCCGGAATCATCATACTATACAAGATTAGAGCTACCACCAGCCCGGCAAAGGAGGCGATGGTGTTGACGTGGTATTTCCCGGTGCCTGAAAAATAATGACCTACGATGAGTGCCACGTTAAACAGCAATACGCCCGGCGCCAACGAAAAGATCACGGCACCCACCTGCCCGAAACCCGGCCCAAACAGCCATACAAAAAATGCCGGTGGCAGAAAAATTAACACCAGCAGCAGCACAGCGCTGAGCACCAATGCCGCCAGCGTGAGTTGCACGGTGAGCTTTTGCGAGTGACCCTTGTCGGTGCTGTTGGCAATATGCGCGTATTGCACCATGCTGATGCTGCGACTTACCAGCCATATCGATTCCACCAGCGAGGTGCCGTTGGAATAAATGCCCACTTCGGCTTCGCCATACAAGCTGTTGAGCCAGTAGTAGCTCATCCTGAAACTAAGCAACTGTGCGATGTGTGCCAACTGATTGAGCAACCCGTAGTGCAGCATCTGATACGAAGCAGCGCGGTATTCTTTCCAAGCCACACGTCGCAAACCCTCAGCATGGCGGCGCAGCAGGTGCAGGCTCAACACAAATGCGCTTCCGAAAGCAATGTACAAAGTGATGATGTAACTTTGGATCGTGGCAAGCCCGGCGATATAAAAAAACACCACCAGACTTAACGCACTTATCACCACCTGCAACAGCATGATAGCGTTGGACTGTTTTATCTTTTCTTTTCCGATAAGGATGGAAGCATTGATAGACGTAAAGCCATTGATGGCGGCCAGGACAACCACGTGCAGGATCATTGGCTGCGGCACCAGATCGAATCCTTTTATTACAAAATAAAAAACCACGCTGTTGGCTGCAGCCCAAAGATAGGCGGGTGCTGCCAGCATCTGAAAATGAAAACGCGGCGTGAGATATACCAGCGCGCCACCGCCCATCAGATTAGCAAAAACCAGGATGTAGGTGATGCTGACGAGCACAAGACTCTGCACCCCTTTTCCATCGGTGCCCAAAGCCCGCGAAACCATCACCGCTATCAGCAGATTGATAACCGCTATGGCCACACGCGTACCGAAGGTATTTATGATCTTGTTGAGCACAGCATCTGATGTTTTATCACAAAAAAAAACTGTGAAGGAAATCTTTTGTGACTATTTAGTTTTTCGTGCTACCTTCTGATAAACTTCAAAAAGGGAGCGTCCGATCACGTCGTTGCTGAAATGTTTTACGGCGTAGCGTCGGATGGTTTGGCTCTGGTAGCGGTTCAGATTATCCAATGTATCGTTGAGTGCAGTGGCAAATTCCTCTTCGTCGCCGGCAGTGGTGAGTTGTCCCAGGCGTTCGTCGAGGTGCTCGTGGATGCCGCCCACGCGTGTAGAAACTACCGGCACGCCGCAGGCATAACTTTCGAGGATTACCACCGGCAGGTTCTCGAAGTAGCTGAACATGATCATCAGGTCGGCCTGCTGCAAAAGCTCTACCAGCTCCTGGCCTTCTTTGAGACCTGCAAATTTTACAACCTTATCGGTAAGATGCATTTCGTCGGCGAGCTGGTGCATTTTATTAAAATCTTCCCCATCGCCTATCAGCGTTAGCTCAAAGTCGTTGCGCTGCTGGCTTAGCGTTTTCATCACGCGCAGGATGCCTGAAATATTTTTTTGTTTGTCGGTAAAACACGAGAGATGCACCATCTTTTTTCGCTGCCGCGGGCTTTTGCTTTCTGCCGGTGCAAATTTTTGAATATCCACCACATTAGGAATCACCACATAATTACTGTTGCGCAACTTGTTGTCGATCATGGCATCGCGCAGGTTGGCTGTAACGGGGAGCACTGCCGCAGCGTGTCGCACCACGCGCTGGGTGGCAAGTTTCCGAAACGTGCCGCTATAGGTGTCCATGTTGGGCAGGTAGCGCGTCCAGTGTTCGGTAATTACGTAAGGAACTCCATGTATCATTTTGTTGAGGCGCGCTATCACACCCAGGCGCGTGAGCACATGCACGTGCACCAGATTTTCACGTCCGCGCTCGCGCCGTATCAATCTGATGCCTTTAAAATGGCTGATTGCAAAACGCCAGGTATTTACCAGATTGGCCAGAAACGCCGGCTTCATGGTAGATTTTTTAAAATAAATGCGCTTCGTAAACAGACCATTTTCGGAGTGTACGATTTCGTAAGTTTTGCCTTGTAGTTTATCGTCGGCGTGTACGTAAAGTACCGAAATATCTACATGCGGCGACACAGCCAGTCCGTGGCGTTCGATGAAAAGTCCCATCATCGGGTCGTAGCGGTGCGGGTACCAGCGGGGCAGATACAAAATGTGGAGGCGCGATGCCTGTGCTTGTTTCATAAGCGAACTAACGGTTTTAGAATCAGTTATTTAGTTTTTCTGTTGTGTCGTGTTCAATATTTCAAATTTCATAATAATAATCAATGTCGTCCTCTCATCTCTCATCTCTCATCTCTATTTTCATCACCTTCTCCACAGCCTCCAAAGCATTGCGTAAGCGCTGTTCTCCAATTCCGCTGACGATCGTGTAAGGAAAACGGTATTTTTCGAGCGCTTCACGATACAGCTCAAAAAGCATTTCACGCTGGTGCGGATGTTCGCGCAGCGCATCATATTCCCACGGCAGGTCGATGTCGGTGAGCAGATACAAGTCGAAATCCTGCTGTTGCAGATTTTCGTTAATCCATTCGTGACAACGGCCATATTTTACTTCGCACCAGATTTTGGTGACAAGCAGCTCGGTATCGCTGAAAAGCAAACCGGAAGATAATTCTTCGAAAGCCTGCTGAGATTTTTGTTGCTGTTGGGCAATGTACAGGATGTCGTCGAAAATATAGTTGCGGCCAAGCTGCTGCAAATAATGACGCGCATATTCCGGCACCCAGAGCGTATGATAATGTGCCGCAAGCTGCCTGGCCAACATCGACTTGCCCGTCGATTCGGGACCGGTGACCGCTATTTTTATCAGATTGCGCATTGCTGTTGTTCTTTTACTTTTTTACGCCACTCGATGTAGCCCCACACTGCCAGCACCAGAAATACCGTAAACTGAAAGCTGGTGAGGGCAAGCCCTTTATAAAAATAGAGTGGTATCGACACCAGATCGCCGATGATCCAGAAAATCCAGTTTTCGACTTTCTTGAGCGCCATCAGCCACATGCCCACGATAAATATTGCCGTGGTTGCCGAATCCCAGGCAGGCACAGTGCTGTCGGTGTATTGCGAAAGCACAAAATACAAAACCACAAAAAACACGATGGTGCCGACAATGCTCAGCAGGTGTTGTTTTGCAGTGTTGTAACTAATGGCGATGGTTTGCTGCTCGCTGTCCTGGTGCGTCCAGTTGTACCAGCCATACACGCTCATCAGAAAGTAAAAACCGTTGATGCCCATGTCGGCGTAAAGGCCGGCAAAGTAACAGATGTAAACGTAGATGAGCACTGAGATAATGCCGGTGGGAAATACCAGAATATTTTCCTTGCGGGCATACCATACGCTCAGCAACCCGAACAGCACAGCCACTGCTTCGAGCCAGGTGGTGTGGGTAAGGTTTTGGTATAAAAGATCAAAAAAATCGCTCACGGAGATGCAGTTTATCGAAGATCAGCGTTGATGATTTTCATCACAAAGATGGAGTGGGGAAGCTCAAACGATTTGTAAATCTCGTCGGTGAGCACCTGCATCACCTGGCGGTACTCTCCGAAAATCTGCGTGCTCATGTGGTTGGTTTCTACCCTGAGTGCTTCGTGCTTGTTGATGCGGGCAATGAAATCTTTGATAGGTGCAATGTATTCCGCTTTGAGCGGATAATAACTTACTTCGACAGAAATATTCATTGTTTTATTTTTTTAATAAAAAAGACAAAAAACGATACCGGCAAAAGTAGGAAAAAGCCGGGTAGCATCGCAGGCATGTAGGGATTTGGAAGTTTTGATTTTGTGACATGAATATTCTGTTTATCTTTGCGCCCGTAAAAAAAAGGAAAAACGGTCCAGTAGCTCAGTTGGATAGAGCAGCAGCCTTCTAAGCTGCGGGTCGTGGGTTCGAATCCCGCCTGGATCACGAGGAAATGCGCGTTGTAATAGATTTTATTACAACGTATTTAAGTTTTTAAAGTGATGACATTTAAGAATATACTTATCACCGGAACAGGAAGTTATGTTCCTGAGCGCGTGGTTAAAAACGAGGATTTTGCTGTTAATCAGTTTTTCGATGTAGAAGGGGTAGCTTTTGCCGAACCGCATGCCGAAATCAGCGAAAAGTTTCGCGCCATCACTGGGATAGCGGAACGTCGCTATGCCGCCGACGATCAGGTGTGCAGCGACCTTGCCACCCTTGCAGCACAAGAGGCAATAAAAGATGCAAACATCGACGCCGAAACGCTCGACCACATCATTGTGGCGCATAACTTTGGCGACGTGCCTGTGGGCACAGTTCAAACCGACATGCTGCCCAGCATTGCTTCAAAAGTGAAAAACAAGCTCGAAATCAGCAATCCTAAATGTATTGCCTACGACGTGGTATTTGGCTGCCCGGGCTGGATTCAGGGCACCATCCAGGCTCGCTCGTACATGCAGTCGGGGCTGGCAAAGCGCTGCCTGGTTATTGGCGCCGAAACACTCTCGCGCGTAATCGACAAAAACGATCGCGACTCGATGATCTATTCCGATGGCGCCGGCGCCACTGTGATGGAAATCAGCGAAAGCGACCAGCCCTATGGCATGCTTTCCACCAGCATGGCCACCTACTCCAACAAAGAAGCTTATTACCTGTACCGTGGCCCCGGCTACCAAAAAGGCTCAAGCCCGGAGATTAGTTACATGAAGATGCTTGGACGCAAAATCTATGAGTTTTCGCTCACCCACGTGCCCGATGCCATGCAGGAGTGCCTCGACAAATCAGGACACACCATCGACGAGGTGAAGAAAATATTCATCCATCAGGCCAACGAGAAGATGGACTTCGAGATCGTAAAACGCTTCTATCGTCTTTACAAAATCCGTCAGGCTCCCCAAGGCATCATGCCCATGAGCATCAGCAAGCTGGGAAACAGCTCGGTAGCAACCATCCCCACGCTCTACGATCGTATCCTCAAAGGTACCTGCCTCGAAAAACACGACCTGCACCAAGGCGACCTGCTCCTCTTTGCCTCCGTGGGCGCCGGCATGAACATCAACTGCCTCGCCTATCGGTACCAGGGGGGAAAGCAGTAGGCAGAAAGCTGAGGTGAGAAAGTAGGTAGTAGGTAGTAAAAAAAGGAAATGGTTGGCAGGCGTTGGGTTTTTGTTTTACGAATTATGATGTGATTGAATCCTGAACGCTGAATTTCATCCGAAGCCGGGCAATATCAATTGCAGAATAAGCTGACAAAAATTTAGAAGTTGGAAGAGGTGAGGAGTTGTTAAAATTAACGCGCTTAATTTTTATACCAAAATAGCATGTCAAAAATTGACGATGAAAAGTACCTTCGCCTAAATGGACGAAAGCTGTCCATCGACCGATGCCTGGTGGCTGATGGAGACCAAAATGAACTTTTGCCGCTCAGAGTTTTTCAAAAACTAACTGGCTCATCTTTAATCATCTGAATTTTTTGCCTGCCACCCTTCTGCTTTTTCATTTTTCCTATTTTTGCTTTTTGTCGAACTTTTAAAAAACAACAACATATGGCAAAACAAGGTAAAGGAAAAAAGGTGCGGATGGACAATCAGGAGGGTTTCGTCAGGCTTAAGGCACGTTCGTTGCCTATCGACACGTGTTGGATAAGTGAGGATTGGGACGATACAGGATCGGCCTACACCATTGTTTCGCGTAGACATCCCAACGGCAACATCACCCTCGGAGTTTATTATGTGGATTTACTTTGTCTTGGAGTAAAACAAACGCAAATTCTCTACAATTTAACTGCGGACGAATATGAAAAAGCCCTAAAGATAGTGCGTGGTTCTATTGAAATAGAGAAAGCTGATTATCAGCTCGTGCATGATCTTATTTATGCCAGTGTGGCGTATGCGAAAAAATTTGGTTTTGAGCCGGACGAGGAGTTTGCGCTTTCTCACTATCTGCTTGAGGAGGATACTGCCGCACAGCGGGAATACGACATAGATTGCGGCGTGGGGGGGAAACCGATGTTTGTACCTGGTAAACTCGATAACGATGCACACGCTGCCGAAATTCTGGCGCAGCTCGAAAAAACAGCAGGACCAGGTAATTATTACCATCCCGGTCACATGCCGACGATGGACACCCTTGAAATGCTAATCGATGGCCTTAGTGAGATGACGAAAAGTTTCGGGGTAAATGAAGAGGTAATTAAAAATTCCACGACTTTTCAGTTTAAAATCCAGATAAAAAACATCAAGAAACCGCCGGTGTGGCGTCGGGTAACGGTGCCATCGTATTTCACTTTTTTGGAATTTCACCATGTAATCCAGGGCGCTTTTGGATGGGACTCTTGCCACCTGTATAATTTTTCGCCCGATGGCTGGGGGTCTGATCTGATGATTGAAGAAATTGATGAGGCGAACGACAATCTTTTTGGTAGCAAACACGATTACCATCTGGAGGCTATGTTCACCAGACTGATGGATATTTTTATAAAAGAAGGACAGCGCTTCGTCTACATCTACGATTTTGGCGACGACTGGCAGCATGCCATTACATTGGAAAAGATTATTCCGGAGGTTACAATGGTGCCAACATGCATGGCTGGCAAAGGAGCTTGTCCGCCCGAAGATTGCGGAGGGCCATTCAGATACCAGGCGATAAAAGAAATTCTGACCGATAACAAGCATCCTGAATACGCCACGATTGTCGAATGGCTCGACCTGGATGACGATGAACAGTGGGATGCCAACACTTTTTACCTGAAAGCAGCACAGGAATTTATGGTCGACATGTTTGCTCAAGATAGGGAAATAGATCAGTGAATTGCGGGATAATCCTATCTTTAAGGAATTGTTGTAGAATAAGAATGAATTTACCTATGAGAAACTACATCTTAAAACTTATGTTCGCCTTCAGAGCAAACCAACTTGAAGAAACCGTTTGGAGAATGATGGAGGCGGCAATCCCGGATGTGTAAGCCACACTGCCAGGCATCTCTTTTGAATGTTGACAAATTTTAAAAACCCATGAATCCGCATTTACATTTATAAAATTACAAAAATGGAAACCTATCACAAAATACAAACCGTCTGGCTGCGCGATCCTGCCACCAACAACAAGACGTTGCTGGAAGGCCGGTGGGCGAAGCCTGAATTTGAATTCCTGAAAGACCTGGACTGGGTGTGGACGGAGAAAATCGACGGCACCAACATCCGCGTGATGTGGGATGGCGCAAGGGTGAGCTTTGCCGGTAAAACCGATTCGGCACAAATGCCACCCGGGTTGCCCGAAGTTTTGGCGGCGACATTTACCGCCGATAAAATGAAAGCTGCCTTTGCTGATGCCGACAATGTATGTTTGTACGGCGAGGGCTATGGCTACAAGATTCAAAGTGGCGGCAGCTATCTGCGCGATCGCAATGATTTCATCCTGTTCGACTGCCGCATTGATGATTGGTGGCTCACACGCGAAAGTCTGGAGGATATCAGCCACAAGCTGCAAATTGCCATTGTGCCCGTCATCGGTGTTGGTTCGCTCCAAGAGGCAATAGCTATGGTAAAAAAAGGTTTCAAATCGACCATAGCTCAAAATAAAGATCTGCAGGCTGAAGGCCTGGTGATGAAGCCTGCCGTGGAGCTTTTTAACCGCCGCGGTGAGCGGGTGATATCCAAAATAAAACACAAAGATTTTCCACGGTCTTGACAAAGATTTTTATTGTGATAAAATTTTAATATTAATAGCGAAAAATAAAATACGTATGACGAAACAGGAAATTAGCAGCAAAAACACTAAAAACCAGATACTGGAAGCCTATGAGGAGTTGCTGGAGAAGGTGAAGGAGCAAAAGAGCGAGGAGCCTAAAAAGCTGCAGGAAGAGGCACGCAAAAAGGAGTTGGTGGGCAAAGCGTCACAAAATTCAACCGAAGGCATCATCACCAATATTGGTGCGCTAAAAGTAGGTATTGCCAAAGAACTCGATAAACTCAGCGAGCAGCTCACAAGCGAATACAGAAAGCTGGAAGACATCCAAAAAGCTATATCGTTGGAGCAGCAAAATCTGGAGGATCTTTATCAGGTTACCGCCAATGCCGATTCGCTGGCTGCAATGCTGATGGCTCAGAAAGAGAAAAAAGCGCAGTTTGAAACCGAGATGGCCGAAAGAAAAGCTGCCACCGAAGAAGAGCTGAAAATAAAAAAAGAGTCGTTAGACGGGAAAATTGCTGCCGAAAAGGAGGCTTTTGAAAACGCCATGCGACTTCAAAAAGAGCAATGGAAGGCCGAGCAGCAGAAATGGAATGAGCAGCAAAAAGAACAAAAAGAGACAGCCGAAAAGCAGCGCAAACGTGAAGAGGAAGAATATCTTTACAATCTGAAGCTGACGCGCAAAAAAGAAACCGATTTCTACGAAGAGAAAAAAGCCAGGATGGAAAAAGAGCTGGCTGATAAGAAAATAGCTTTCGACAAAGAGATGGCCGAGCGCGAAGCGGATGTGCTGGCCAGCGAAAATGAACTGAAAGAGCTGCGCAGCAAAGCGGCTAACTTCCCCAAGGAACTCGATGCTGCTGTGGCAAACACCGAAAAGCTGGTGAGCGAGCGGCTGTCGAGAGAGTATAAATTTGAAAAAGAACTCAATAACAAGCAAAACGAAGGCGAGCTGAAACTGAAAGATCAGACCATCGGCACTTTGCAGTCGAAAATAAAAGACCTCGAAGCGTCGCTCAAGGAGCTTTCTGCCAAAACAAGCATTGCCGAGGCCACTTCAAAAGACATTGCCATCAAAGCCATAGAGAGTGCGCGCAACGTCCATGTAATCGAAAAGATGCGGGAAAAACAAGAGAAAGATTAAAAAGACAGAAACATCCTGGACGATTTTAAAAAAACAGGGAGCTAAATTTTATTTTAACTCCCTGTTTTTTCATTGTCGGGGTAGTCACGCTTTAGGCGTGACGATCTTCACGCCTTAAAGCGTGACGCGCTAAGCATTGTGCATAAAAAAAGGAGATAGATTTTCATCTAACTCCTTTCAAAATGTCGGGGTAGTAAGATTCGAACTTCGATCTTCACGCCTTAAAGCGTGACGCGCTAAGCATTGTGCATAAAAAAAGGAGATAGATTTTCATCTAACTCCTTTCAAAATGTC
>Ga0265293_10009194_pt1 | contig 14293 bp, 11 predicted proteins | sample Munlanlewell138R_FD_192505 | JGI IMG/M metagenome (GOLD analysis project Ga0265293, IMG submission 192505) | Leachate microbial communities from a municipal landfill in Southern Ontario, Canada - Leachate well 138R | ecosystem: Engineered > Solid waste > Landfill > Unclassified | place: Canada...
GGAGGCACCCTTTCGGGGGGCGAACAGCAGATGCTGGCGATTTCTCGCGCTATTATGGCGCGGCCGCAGCTGCTGCTCCTTGACGAACCGAGCCTGGGTTTGGCGCCGCTGATCGTTCAGCAGATTTTTGAGATAATCTCACAGATCAACAGCGAAAACGGAACTACAATTTTTCTGGTAGAACAGAACGCCAATCAGGCGCTAAAAGTAGCCCACCGCGGTTACGTCATGGAAAACGGCCGCATTACACTGGCTGATACGGCGGAGAGACTTCTCAGTAACGAGGATGTGAAAAACGCGTATCTCGGCGTTTGAAAAGCGTGTCCGATGAGCGTATAGTATTTTGTAGAGTCGTTTAAGGAGGGGGAATATGCTGTTGCACAAGATCATGAGCGAGAACCTTTTTACCGTGTATCCTCACACTGTTGTAACCGATGCCCAAGATTTGATGCGGCGGGAACATATCCACCATTTGCCGGTAATAGACGAACACACCAAGAAAATCGTCGGCATTGTCAGCGAAAAAGATCTGATATACGCGTCACCCTCACCGGCGTCTACCCTGGATGTCTATGAAATGACCCGGCTGCTCTCCAAACTTACCGTCAAGAAAGTCATGACCAAAGACGCGTTGACCGCCGGGCGGAATGATCTGGTGGAGGACGCCGCCCGCAGGATGGTGGACAACCACATCAGCTGTCTCCCCGTAGTAGACGAAAAGGGTTATCCCGTCGGCATCGTAACGCAGACCGACATATTCCGGCTGTTTATCGATCTGTTCGGCACCAGGGATAAGGGTATTCGTGCAACTCTCCGCATTCCTGAGACGCAAGGTGAACTGGCCAGACTTGCGACAGATATAACCAATAATCAGGGGAACATCATCTCAATTGGTACGTTACCGGGTGACAGCCCTACCAACGCCGTCTGTATCGTCAAAGTATCGGGGATGTCCAAAGAGCAGTTTGTTACCGCCGTAGAAAAGCATATACTTGAAGTTATTGATTTGAGGGAAGTATAGGACTGAAGTATTTGGAATTCTAACAATTACGCTTGGCATTTTGCCAAAGACTGGGTAACTTGAAGGTAATTATGGCAGACTGGCTATCAAAGGTCTTCGGGCAGAAGATCAGCGGTGTGAGAGTCACGCCGCTTGTACTGAAGATCGTCACGATCTTCACCTTCTTTCTCCTCATTTCAAATTTTACTACAAACTACATCAACCTGATGTTGAACCGGGGTGAACAGATCAAGTTGCTAAACCAGCTGCTTGTAAAGGACCTGAAAGAACTTCACGTCTTTGCCGGTAACCAGCATGAGATTTTCGCGTTCAACCCCGACATGGAAGGAACGATCCGCAGTATTGAAGCCGCTGCCGAACGAAATCACCGGGGAGACCACTCTCTGTCGATGGGTGTCCGGCCGGATGGGTCGCTCTTTTTTCAGGCCGGGCGTATAGAACGGCAGGAGACGTTCCCCGATGCTGACGCTCTCCAGAGTATGGTGGCCGCCCGGGAGAACGGGGTTCTGGAAGGTACCACCAACTTTACGTTTGCCGGCTATAAGTACTTTGGAGTCTACAAGTACAACGATGCATGGGATATGTATCAGATCCGCGCCGAAGAACTCGACGAGTTCTATGCCGATTCCGAGCGGATTTTCCGGCAGATCAGTCTGATTATTATCCTGATCTCGACCATCTTTGTGGTGGTGGGGATACTGATCCTGCGGTTTATCCTTCGGTTTCTCCGCGTCATCACCGACAACATCATGCGCATGCAGGGTGACCAGGCGCTGGATATTATGGACCTGAAAGGTGCGCCCAACGACGATGTGACCTACCTGGGAGTTGCCCTGAATTCACTGACGAACACTATCGACAACCTGATGAACATCTTCAAGAAGTTTGTCGCCAGGGACGTCGCCGCCAAGGCGTACCGGGAACGCGAAATTCGCCTGGAAGGTACAAAGCGTGATCTGACCATCCTCTTTACCGACATCAAGAGCTTTACCTTCATGACCGAGACGCTGGGGACGGACATCATCAAACTGCTGAACCTCCATTATGACCGGGCGATCAGCCACATCCACGAACACAACGGTGACATAGGCTCCATTATCGGCGACGCCCTTCTGGCGGTCTTTGGTACGGTGGTAGACGATTCGCAGAACAAGAGTCTTCAGGCGGTGAACGCCGCATACAAGATCCACGATGTCGCAGCGTCCCTCCGAAAAGAAATGTACAAACGTCGGGAGATCATCCTCAAACAGCGTGGTAGTCTGACTGAGGCGGAGGAAGACGTTTTTCGGGCGGTCCTCCTGGAAGTCGGCGTAGGAATAGACGGTGGAGAGGTATTTTACGGCAACATCGGCAGCTACGAGCGGATGGTGAACACCGTCATTGGAGACAACGTGAACAGCGCCTCCCGCCTTGAAGGTCTGACGCGGTTTTATAAAGTCCCTGTGGTGGTGTCGGAGTACGTCAAGGACGAAGTTGTTCAGGTGACCAATCACTACGAATTCATGGAGCTGGACCAGGTTCAGGTCAAAGGAAAGACCGAGGGTAAGAAGATATTCTGGCCTATCATCCGGGAACACTTTGACGACCGGTTACGCAAAGATGTGGAATCGTACAAACAGGGACTGCATCTGTACTATGTCGGAGACTGGGAGGAGGCTGCAAGCCATTTCGACCAGTGTACTTTCTCTGTCGCAGAGCTGTTTTCCCAACGAATTGCCGGTAAAAAGGCGCCGTTGGGTTGGAACGGCGTATGGACGATGAGTGAAAAATGAGTGATAAACCCAAGAAACCAGTAACGGATCTTGTAGCGCGCAGCAAATTGATCTTCCTGCAGGAAATTGTGGAGGAGTACCGGGAGAGCCATCCTCAGTACGATCTCCACGCCGAATTTGCCAAGACAAAGAAAAACCGGAGCTTGATGATACCAGGTGTCATTCTGGCGCTGATTGTTGTCTTTTCGATAGTTATTGTCGCGGTTACTCGGTATATCGGGGTGGCCAGCACGTCGATACAGGTCAACATCGACGACTTTGCCGATGTAAACCTGAGAGATGTACTCGACGAAGCTCAACGGTTGCAGAACCAGCAGGAGGCCGCTCAGCGACAGCTCAAACAGTTTCGCGCCGAGCTTGCCGATGGGATTGCCCGAGTGGAACGGGAACGGGATCGGAGTATACAGCTGGTGAACAACCAGGGGTTGAGCGTCGCCCGGAGAAATGCCCGCCGGGCCGAACTGACGGCCCAGGCGGAATCGGAAATTGCCAGTCTGCAGGGCGAGTACAACCCCCGGATTGCGGAACTGGAAGAGCGTATCCAGCTGCTTCAGGAGCAGATGGACCAATACGACTCGCGACAGCTCGAACAGGCCCGGGAGCAAGAGGAAATTCTTAACAACCAGCAGAAGGTGTTTGAGCTGGAAAAACAGGAAATCCGCGAAGACTACGAGGCAGAAATTGCCAGGCTGACAAAATCGTATGATTCGGAACTCGCCCAGATGGAGGCGTTCCAACAGGACTTTGAACAGGCCGTTCGGCAACGCCACGCCGAAGAGCTGGCGGCAATGTACAATCGGTACAACCCCGTCTTTGAACCGGAGACGGAAACACTGCTGAACCGGCCGCTTTCGGAAGGGTCCCGGACGTTCGGGCCTCTTGCGGCCTATTCAACGACCCTCGGGGATAACGGTATCGCCTCCAGGCGGGAATACGCGGAACTGCGGCAGCAGTACGCCGAGCTGCAGCAGATTGTCGCCCGGCTGCAGGAGGTTCCCTATGAAAACTCCGTCGGTCAGGCGCTGGTACAACTGGAAGGACGGATATATGACCTGCTCCGGCGGTACGAGCGGCTCTGGACCGGTTTAGACGGTTTGGTAGCAGCCCAGGATGCTGTCATGGAGCGGCAGGAACGAAAATTGGATGGTTACTTCTATTCCGTGGATGAACTGACGAAGTTTAACGGTGAAACCGGGTATATTCTTGATCCTCGTGATCCCGACAGGATCATCGTACACATTGGGAGTGTCCGGTCTGTTCGGGAAGGGGCGCTGGGTTACGTTTTCCGTCGTGATGATGAGTTCATCGGTTCCGTACGCTTTGTCCGACAAGACGGTGAAATGGTTGCCAGGCAGGTAGAGACCGTAGAAGATCAGGAAATACGCGCATTCGACAAGATTCTGATTGAGGCGCAGTAAACCATGCAAACCATGCAGGAGAACGGATAATGTATAAAAAGGCGCTTTTTTTCTTTCTCGCCGTATTGACGGTCATTGCGCCGGTGAGTGCGCAATCGGGGAGTGATCAGGTCCGGAACCAGCTGAAATCTGCGGGCTACGAGGTCACCGGCTCCCGCTCGCAGGGCGGAATGCCCGTTTGGGACTTGCGAACCGACGGTGGGATGCGCTTTTCGGTCGCCATGATTGGGTCTTTCGGTACCGTTCGCAGTCAGGCGGTGAAATCCCTTCTTGAAATTATCTCCGGGCTGAAAGGCCTTGTCCCTGACAGTGTCCGTTTTGTCTTTGAAGAAAACAGGGCAACCGCTATAGTGATACCTCGCAGTTTTGAAATTGGCGGACAAGCGTATGCCGATTACATGCCCTCGGGAATGCAGTTCATCTATGACGACGCACCGGCCTACGATTTCCGCATGCTGGTTGAGAACCTGGCGGTTCGTATTAACGGTGCTTTTCTGACGAACCAGCAGTTCCTTGACAGGATCGTCCGGGCCGTGGAAAACCCTGCAGCGTATATTCAGAGCTCGGATCCACAGTTTCTGGCGCAGCAGATTCAGGAACTGCAGCGGCTTTTTGACCGTATATCGGCTCAACTGGCACAGCAGGCTGAAGCGATGGCCCAGGGTGACGCGGAGTTGTCAGGGGCCGTTTCCCAGGCGGTCCGAGAGGGTGAACAGGCGCTGCACCAGGTTATTCGTCAAGGCGAAGAGACGACCGAAGAGATTCACCAACGTATTACGGAACTGCAGGTGCAGACCGAAGCGGCTTTTGAAGATGTTGCCCTTGAACGTGCCGAGTTTAGGGATCAATTCAGTCGGCTTCGTGAAGGGTTGGTTATTCTGGCGAGTCGTAATATCTTTGGCAGTCTGAAAGAAATCGCTCCTGCAACTGCTGAACGGGTAGTGGAACTGCGTCGCGCGAATCCTGATTTATCGGCGGACGAGGCGCGCGCCCAGGTCAACAGTGAGCTGCCCGATGAGGCCACGCCGCTCCACAAGAAACACGTGCAGGCGATATACGCCCTCTTTTTTAACGACTATCGGTGAGACCGCGCTTTCCACCGTTCGGTCTTGCAGGAAATCGATCCTCTCTATATAGTGGCTTTCGCAACAAAAGAAGACACGAGATTACAGTAAGGGAATATTTTTAATGAATGAAAAACTGGCAAAAATGCGCAATATAGGTATCTCCGCGCACATTGACAGCGGCAAAACGACGCTCTCAGAGCGGATTCTTTTTTATACCGAGAAAATTCATGCAGTTCATGAAGTTCGTGGAAAGGATGGAGTCGGTGCCACCATGGATTCCATGGAACTGGAACGGGAGCGGGGAATCACCATCCAGTCTGCCGCCACCAACGTGACGTGGAAGGGACACCCCATCAACGTTATCGATACTCCCGGCCACGTGGACTTTACCATTGAGGTTGAACGGGCGTTACGGGTTCTGGACGGGGCCATCCTGATTCTGGACTCCGTGGCGGGTGTACAATCCCAGTCAATTACCGTTGACCGACAGTTGAAACGGTACTCCGTACCCCGTCTCGCATTTGTAAACAAGTGTGACCGGACCGGCGCGGCCCCGCTGAAGGCGAGGCAGCAACTGGAAGACAAACTTGGATTGAACGCGGTTATGGCTCAACTTCCGATCGGCCTTGAAGACAAGCACACCGGTGTGGTCGATCTGGTGCGGATGAAGGCGATCTATTTCGAAGGGGAAGCCGGTGAGATGATCCGGGAAGACAGTATTCCCGTAGATATGGTTGACCAGGCCGAAGAATACCGGGAAAAACTCCTTGACGCCGTTTCCATGTTTGATGAAGACCTGATGGAAGCGGTTCTGGACGGGTCTGTCACGGAAGAGCAGATCGATGCGGTAATACGCAAGGCGGTCATTGCCAATGAGCTATGCCCCGTTTACGTCGGTAGTGCATATAAGAACAAGGGTGTTCAGACACTCCTGGATGCCGTCGTCAAGTACCTTCCTTCACCACAGGACATAACCAACCGTGCCCTTGATCTGGATAATGATGAAGCGGAGTACATCACCGTTTCCGACGATACCAAGCCGACCATTGCGCTCGCCTTCAAGCTGGAAGACGGACAGTACGGTCAGTTAACGTACATCCGAATCTATCAGGGGATGGTAAAAAAAGGGTCCGATCTGTACAACGTTCGGACCCGAAAGAAGTTCAAGGTCGGACGGTTGATCCGTATGCACTCTAACCACATGGCGGATATCAACGAAGCGGGCAGCGGTGATATCGTCGCGCTGTTTGGGGTCGACTGTGCCTCAGGTGATACCTTTTGTCACCCCGACATAAATGTATCAATGACGTCCATGTTTGTTCCCAATCCGGTCATCTCCCTGGCAATCAAACCGAAAGACAAAGTCTCGTCTGATCGAATGGGTAAGGCTATTGGTCGATTTGTGAAGGAAGACCCGACGTTCCGCAGTCACGTGGATGAAGAGACCAACGAAACGATCATTCAGGGAATGGGTGAACTTCATCTTGATGTCTATGTAGAACGGATGAAGCGGGAGTACAAGGCGGAAGTTGAAACGGGAATGCCCGAGGTCGCCTACCGGGAGACGATCAGCCAACGGGCGGACTTTAACTACACCCACAAAAAACAGACCGGCGGTAGCGGCCAGTTCGGTCGAGTTGCCGGTTACATCGAACCCAATGCAGACGACAACTATGAGTTCATAAACCAGATAAAAGGTGGCGTAATCCCCACCGAGTACATTCCTGCGGTGGATAAAGGGATGCAGATGGCCATGGTCAAGGGTTCGTATATCGGGTATCCCGTTGTGGGGATCCGGGCGCTCGTCAACGACGGGTCAACCCATCCGGTCGATTCATCGGATCAGGCCTTTCAGACTGCCGGACTCGGTGCGTTCAGGACCGCCTATGAGAAGGCTAAGCCGATCGCCCTGGAACCGATCATGAAGGTGGTGGTTGAGGGTCCTACAGAATTTCAGGGAAATATCTTTGCCACACTGAATCAGCGACGAGGCGTGATCATCGCTTCAAATGAAGACGGACTGTTCAGTTTCGTCGAAGCTGAGGTTCCTCTGGCCGAGATGTTCGGCTTTTCAACGATACTACGTTCCCTGACACAAGGTAAGGCGGAGTACTCCATGGAATTTTTGAAATACGGTAAAGTACCTCACAGTATCGCTGAGGAACTTCGCGCAAAGTACCTGAAAGCCAGGCAAGACGGGAACAAGTAAGGAGAAACGCAGGATGGTCAATAAAGAACTCGTAGAACACAGTGCCCTCCGGATACTGGAAAATTCCATACAAGGGGGGGCTACTGAAGGGAAAATAGGCGTCATCGCTGCACGTAAGGGTACCGGGAAAACCGCTTCCCTGGTCCATATCGCCACAGATCAGCTGCTTCAGGGTAAGCACGTTATTCATGTTTCATTTTCCGGTCGGACCGATCATATCATCAGCTGGTATGAGGATATTTTTAACGAAATCACCAAGAAACAGTCTATCGACAAGCCACTGGAAGTCCATGATGAACTCATCAAGAGACGGGTCATACTGAATTTTAACCAACACGGGGTGACCCGAGAACAACTGCTGCGTAGTATCTCCGCCCTGGTTGACGACGGTCAGTTCCACGCCGATGTGATAGTGGTGGACGGGTATGATTTTCGTACGGGTGAACCGGAGACGCTGCGTGTTTTGCGCGATTTCGCGTCCGAACGGGGCATAACCGTCTGGATCAGTGCATCGACTCGCCGTGAAGATCCTGAACCCGATCAAAACGGTGTTCCCGCTCTGTTGAAACCCTTTATAGACAGTATTGCGATAGTTATCACCCTGGCACCGGAACAGGGCCATTCAACGCTCTGGCTGATAAAGGACCACGAAACGTATCGAAGGGAGAACCTCCATCTGGAATTGGACAGCAGGACTCTTTTGATCCGGAAAGTCTAGATTTTAAGGTGAACCCGGTTATCGGTGGTGGTCGACCCCTATTTTGGGGCAGACATCTTCAAGGGGACACCGTGAGCACCATGGACTTCGGGGTGTGCATATCTTCTGCCCAAATCCGACAAGCCACTGGTTCATGGGTATCCAGAACTGTTCAGGCACGATTTCCATAAGGGCAAGCTCGGACTGCTCAGGCGTTTTGGTCGCTATCCAGCCCAGTCGGTTTGGAATACGGTGGACGTGGATATCAACACAGATTGCGGGTATGCCGAATCCGATCCCGAGGACAAGATTGGCTGTTTTTCGTCCGACACCGGGGAGGGCTATTAATCCTTCAAGTGTGTTCGGAACGGTTCCGCCGGCAGTATTTACCAGGATGTTGGCGATGCGGGAGAGGTTTTTTGCCTTGTTCCGGTAAAAACCGGCGGGATAGATAAGGGACGCTATCTCCTCGGGCGGCAGAAGGGCCATCTCCTGGGCACTTCCGGCTCGGGCCAATAGCCGCGCCGAGGCGGGGAAGGTTACCTCGTCCCTGGTGCGGAGACTGATAACTGTTGAAACCAGGACGTGAAAAGGATCAACTGAATGCGATGCATCGGCAACCCTGTTAACGCCGGCCCGGTAGTCCGCCCCGATCGCCTCACTGATCAGGTGGAACCTGTGTTCCCACAGGCCTGTACTACTTGAGTTGCTTGAACTATTTCTCGTCCCCATTGTCGTCGTCGGGGATGATGGCCTCGTCATCCTCTGATTTGTCCGTTTCTTCCTCCAACTTCCGGAATATCAGTTCTTCTACTTCCTTGGTGTTGATATCCAGGGAGAAAGAGACCTCATCCACCATGAGTTGAAGGGCCGTGTCGTAGAGTTTGCGCTCCATGATCGGTAGTTCTTTCACTTTTTTGCGGGCATAGAGGGTGCGAACGACCGATGCGATGTCCTCAATGGAACCTTTCTTGAGAAGATCCAGATTCATCTGGTAACGCAGTTTCCAGTCCGCCGGAATCGGTTCAAACTCCTGGGTGAAGAGATCCAGGGCGGCGTGGGCTTCTTCTTTTGGAACAATCGCACGAATACCGTGTTCGACGGCTCTGTCGACGGGAATCTTGACGGTCATGTCCGAAACAGGCAGGTAGATGATGTAGTACAGCGTCTTCTGGCCCTTGAAGTCCATTTCTACAATATCCGTAATCTGTCCTACACCCTGAAGAGGGTACACCACCTGCTGCAATTTCTGAAACGTGGTCTTTTTTGCTTTAGCGCTACTGCTCATTCTGCGGAGTATACTAAATCTGATGGTCTCTGGTCAAAGATACCTCCGACCGCGTCGGATCTTCCGATCAGATGACGCCGGGCAGCGGTGCCTGTTCGGTAAAGCGGAAGTACTTCATCGGATGGATATCCAGGGGGTTTGGATACCAGCCGTCAACGGCGTTCAAATCGATCAGGTTGATCGCCGGTGAATGGCTAACCGGAAGAACAGTACCGGTCTGCAGGAGAATCTCTTCGGCCTGACCGAGCCGGTTGTACCGTTCCTGCCCTCGAAGCACCATAGAGTCATCGATCAGGGCGTCGTAACGTGGGTCGGAAAAGCCGGCGTCGTTGACGTTGCTGTCGCTGATCCACATCTGCAGAAAGGTCAGGGGATCGGCAAAATCACCGATCCAGCTTACGGTACCAACGGTAAAGTCGCTTTCGCTTAACGCGTCGAAATAGGCGGGATAGGGAGTGACGGTTATGTCGACGCTCAGCTCCAGGTGTTTCTCCCAGGCGTCTTTCATCAGTCCGGCTACCCGCGCCGACTCGGAGCCCTGGGGGATGTGGATCTCGATAGTTGGTATCCGGACACCTCGGCTGTACCCTGCCTCCTTGAGCAGTTCCAGAGCTTCTTCGACATTTGGTTCGGTGATACCGCTAACGCGGGGGTAATAGGGTATTTCCGGGACCAGCGTCGTTGCTGGAATGAACTGAATTTCGTCACTGCGGATCTCCTGCCACGGAAGCAGGAGTGCCAGGGCGCGTCGTACCTTCGGGTTGTCAAAAGGTTCTACATCGGATCGGAAAAAGTAGTAGGTCGTGGCAAACAACGGGTTTAGAACGACTGTATCCGGGAATTGGACGGTCCCCAGATCCATACCGCCGGTGACCCAGTCGATCAGGCCGCGGTTAAACTGGTCGGTTATCTTCTCGGCGTCGTTTTCGTCGGTCAGGAGAATACGAATTCGGGGGATTTTCACCGACTTCGCGTCCCAGTAACGACTGTTTTTATCCAAAACGATGTGACTCTCCGTCCGCTCCGTGATCCGGTACGGTCCGTTAACGGGTAGTGAGGTCATTGAAGACCAGTCGTCGGTCCGGCGCAGCGACGGATGAAGGGGTACGAAGGCGTGATGGCAGAGAATCCGAAGAAAGTGGGTCGCCGGGTTCCGCAGAGTTACCTTCAGCGTGCGTGTGTCGACGGCCTGGATGCCGACGGAGTCACGGTTTTTGGTTTGACCGGCCCGGTACTCTCGGACGCCGTCAATGACGTCGAAGAGAAAGTTGTACGCCGCGTTGATCTCAGGGTCTATCAGACGAAACCAGGTGGCCCGAAAATCCTCGGCAGTAACGGGAGTCCCGTCGGAGAACACCGCGTTTTCCCGTAAGGTAAAGGTGTAGACCAGCCCGTCGTCACTTACCGTCCAGGACTCCGCTGCGGCAGGCACGGGTTCCATTGTCAGAGGGTGGTAGTTAACAAGGCCCTCGTATATTCCGCTGTAGATCTGCGCTTCACTTGAGGTGTAACTGTGCACCGGGTTCAGTTGAATTCCCCCTGAGAGAAATGAAACAACGAACTCGTCTCCTTCTCCTGGTACAACGCCGGTGTCGGCGAATAGGGCGGACCCCGCAGGTATGGTAAAGACCAGAGCAGCCAAAATGACGACAGGTAAACGTTTCATCCCTTGGATATAACCAAGATTAGCGTATCCGACAACCCCGTGGGCGTAGTACTATTGTGCTATGGACCACAAGACGGCACCCATTCGAGTGTATCCGCCGGGTTATGGTTGTCTATCACCCGCGTCCGACTACCGGCCCTGGACGGGTGATGCGGATTTTCAACGGGTCTGGCTGAGTGTTCGTTCGCGCACCCTGATAGACCAGTCACGGCTCTATGAACTCTGGGAGCTTCTGCCTCAGGTGGACCACATCCGCGGGGACATTCTGGAGGTCGGTGTTTGGCGCGGTGGCAGTGGTGCCCTTCTGGGGTTACGGGTAGCTGATTCGGTTACACCCGCCGGCCGGGAGAGACATCTCTTTCTGGCCGATACCTTTGCAGGTGTGGCCAAGGCGGGAAAGAGGGATCCCTATTACATCGGCGGGGAACACGCCGACACCAGTCTTGACAGTGTTGCAGAATTTCTCCATAGTCTGCCACTGAAAAATGTTCAGTTACTTCCGGGGATATTCCCCGATGAAACGGCGCACCGCATTGCGGACCGGACGTTTGCCTTTTGCCATATCGATGTCGACGTTTACCAATCGGCTAAGGACGTCTTTGAATGGGTATGGCCTCGCGTTCCCCTGGGGGGAATCGTTGTTTTTGACGACTATGGGTTTTACGGCTGCGAGGGTGTTACGGCCCTGATTCACGAACTGAGATCGCGTATTGACGGTGTTACCGTCGGTAATCTCAATGGACATGCGGTGATCGTCCGTACTCAGGAGAGGCGTACGACACAATGATTAATAGGATTCTCGTGCTACTGGCGGCTGTTGCGGTGCTCGGATGCAGCACAACCGCAGTCGGGATTGTAAAAAAGACTGATGTAAGGCGTTTTGGATTTAGCTGGGACCGGACTGTGACGGAAAGGGAAGACCCCCTCAGTTACATAAACGTGTTGAACCTGCTTGAGAGTGACAAGCCCATGCTAGCTCTCTACCGGGAAGACCTGACCCATGACAAGGTAGTGGATTTCTTTGTGGATCTTACGGGATCACCGGATATTGCATTACCGATCCTGTACCACGCAGATCGGGCGGATATCTCGCTTTCGCTGGTGTTTTCGTTAAGCTGGGTTGAGAGTCGGTACGAGCCGGGAGCGGTCAACCGAAACACATCATCCGTGGATCGGGGCCTTTTTCAGCTAAATTCCCGAACCTTCGTCAACCTTTCTGAAGCTGATTTTTTTCATCCCGACACCAACACATACCACGGGATCACGTACCTTTCGTGGTGCCTGGAACACACCGATAGTGAGTGGGAGGCCGTTGCGGTGTACAACGCGGGCCTGACCCGGGTCCGGGCCGGGAAAACTCCCCAGTCGACACTAGTCTACGTCGACCGAATCCGTCAGTTTCGGACGCGGCTTGACCGGCAGTTTCGGCAATATATCTCTCAAGAGTTCCCTTTCCACAACACCTGATGGTACAGTGACGGCTTATGGTAGTAGTACTCGAGCAGGGCATCACTCAACGGGATAAACAGGCGCTCCGGACGTTCCTCGAACGGCGCGGATTTACGATTCGGGAAGTCGTTGGTGAAGCGGAGACGATCTTCGGGGCCGTCGGCAGCGTTCAGATGGATATCCGGGAAGTGGCGCAGCATCCGGGTGTTGCCAAAGTTGTTCCTATTTCGAAACCGTACAAACTTGCATCAAGAGAGTTCAAGAAAACCGACTCGGTTTTCCAGGTTGGGCCCGTCAAAGTCGGCGGTAATGGCCTGGTGGTCATTGCAGGGCCTTGTGCAGTGGAGAGTCGGACACAGATAATGGAAACTGCCGAAATCGTCGCCAATTCCGGGGGTGTCATGCTCCGAGGCGGTGCCTATAAACCGCGGACGTCTCCGTATTCATTTCAGGGATTGGGAAAAGAAGGCCTGGAATACCTGAAGGAAGCGGGGGAGCGTTTTGGTCTACCGGTTATTTCTGAAATTGTAAGCCCATCGCAGGTTGAAGTTATGCGGGACCTGGTAGATATGTTTCAGATTGGCGCCCGAAACATGCAGAACTTCGAGTTGCTCAAAACGGTCGGCGGTGAACACCGTCCGGTCATGCTCAAGCGGGGCCTGTCGGCAACTATTGAAGAGTGGCTTATGGCGGCAGAGTACCTTCTTGCCCACGGTGCGGAGGATATCATCCTCTGTGAACGGGGCATTCGGACCTTCGAGACCTTTACCCGCAACAGTCTGGATATCTCATCCATACCGGTTGTCAAGAAACTGAGCCACCTGCCGATCTTTGTTGATCCCAGCCACGCCACAGGTCTGCGGGACAAAGTGCTGCCGGTTGGTCTTGCCGGTGTCGCTGCCGGTGCCGACGGCCTGATCGTCGAAGTGCACCCCGAACCGGACAAGGCCCTCTCAGACGGACCTCAGACGCTGTATCCGGAGCAGTTTGAAAAGCTCATGCGGGATATCGAAGCAATGGCACCGGTAGTCGACCGAGAGATTGCCCGGCGGGAGAAGTCTATCCGGGTTGATCTGCGCGATGCCGCCGGTGACGGCCCGGCTGATAAAAAGGGCGGATCGGTCAGGGTGGCCTTTCAGGGGGCTCGGGGGGCGTACAGTGAAATCGCCTTGATGCGGTATTTTGACCTTGACGAAACGACCATTGACGCGGTGGCCCGCCACAGTTTCCGGGATGTATATGAGTCCCTTCTCACCGGAGAAGTCGACTTCGCCATAATTCCACTGGAAAATTCGCTGATGGGGTCTATCCACGAGAACTACGACTTGTTGTTGAAGTACCCGGACCTCCGGATTGTCGGGGATACCCAGATCAGGATTCAGCACAGTCTGATCGGTACGCCCGAGGCTACACTGGAGACGGTTCGGACGGTCATATCGCAGACTCCGGGGATAGAACAGTGCCGTGATTTTCTTGACGACCATGCCGATTGGGAAGTACGGCCGTATTACGATACCGCCGGAGCGGTGGAAAAGGTCAGGGATTCTGGTGACAGGACGCTGGCGGCAATTGCCCACGCCCAGACGGCCGGGTATTACGGCATGAAAGTACTGCGGGAAGGTATAGAAACGAACCCCCGGAATTACACTCGCTTTGCCATTCTGGCCAGGGAAGAGAATGCCGAAGCCCGGAATCCCGATATGGCG
>Ga0265293_10009195_pt1 | contig 14291 bp, 12 predicted proteins | sample Munlanlewell138R_FD_192505 | JGI IMG/M metagenome (GOLD analysis project Ga0265293, IMG submission 192505) | Leachate microbial communities from a municipal landfill in Southern Ontario, Canada - Leachate well 138R | ecosystem: Engineered > Solid waste > Landfill > Unclassified | place: Canada...
AGAGGCCTCCTGACGACCGTTTGCTCTTGTCGTCAGCAGAGGCGCGCATTCTAGCGACTCACCACAACCTGTCAATCAACTTCGAAAACTTTCTCACAACTACTTGTTTAATATACGGTTGTTTTTAGCACTCCGCAGCCGGGCCAGGAGCAATACCCCGTCGGCCGCCACGCTATTTCAGCGGCTATGGCCATCAGCCAGCCTTTTTGGCGCCCCATTTCTGCTTGCTCAGCCTATACAGTGGAGGCAGACACCCTTTGGCATGGCGGAATAAAGTGAGCCAAATAGCGAAAATACCCAGCGACGAGCCTGCCATGACCCGCCGTTTGGGCCTCAGGTGGCGACCGGAAGGATTGCAGCAAGGCCCGAAGAAGACAGGGGGCTGGCAGGAAAGGAGCGTAATTACGTCATGTGCCGCAGCAAGCTGCGTCCCAGCGCAGGGGCTGGGCAGTGTGAGGCAATGCGCACGGGAACAGCGAACAGAGCCCCGCTGGCGGCGCCTGGGCGCCGCCAGCCGCTCAAGGCTTATTGGTCGGCAAGGTATTGGTAGATACTGGAGAAATCGAGCTTGCCATTCCCTTTGCGGTTATGAGACGCATACAGACTGCGCGCCAATGCGCCCATGGGCGTGGAGGACCCGCTCGTTACCGCGGTTTCCAATGCCAGGCCCAAATCCTTGAGCATCAGCTCGGTCATGAATCCGGGCTTGTAATCATTGCTTGCCGGCGCCTTTTCCATCACCCCAGGAGCCGGATTATAGACTTCCAGGGTCCAGTTGCGCCCAGAACTGGCGAGCATGATCTCCGACAAGCGCAGCGGATCCAGGCCGTTGTCGATGCCCAGGCGCAACGCTTCGGAGGTCCCCACCATCAGCACGGCCAGCAGCATATTGTTGCAGATCTTCGCCACCTGTCCTGCGCCGCTGTCGCCGGCATGAAAGATATTCTTGCCCATACCTTCGAGCACTGGTCTCACCCGGGCGAATGTGGCGTCGTCGCCACCACACATGAACGACAGGGTTCCGGCGGCGGCCCCGGCGACACCGCCGGAGACAGGAGCGTCCATCATGGCGATGCCGCGCTCCTTGGCCGCGGCAGCGACCTTGCGCGCGGTGCCGGCGTCGATGGTGCTGCAGTCCACCACTACCGTGCTGGCATCCACGGCGGCGAGCAAACCAGAGTCCCCCAGATACACTGTCTCTACATGACGGCTGGCGGGCAGCATGGTGATGACGAATTCAGCGCCTCTGGCCGCGCCATTGGCGGTATCGGCGGATGCGGCACCGACGTCGGTCACCGTTTTCACCGCAGCGGGCACCAGGTCGAATACCGTAACCTGGTGCCCGGCCTTGACCAGGTTGATGGCCATCGGGCCACCCATGTTGCCGAGACCGATAAATGCGATAGTTGCCATTGTAATTTTCCTGTGTGGGAGTCCTAGGTGAGATCCGCGAGGGGGTTGGGCGACCACGGAGCCTTGAAGAAGCCCTCGATCACTTCGGAGGGGACATCCGCCTGAGTTTTGTAGGTCCAATCCGGCTTGCGGTCCTTGTCGATAAGCAGGGCGCGCACGCCCTCACTGAATTCGCGGAAGCGCACGATATTCGTCACCAGCACGAGTTCCGCCTGGAACACCTCTGCCAGGGATTTACCTTTGGTGCGCAACAGTTGCTGGTAGATCAACAGGGAGTTGAGCGGCGAACCATAGGCCAGGCCATCCCGCGCCTTGTTCATCCACTCGTGGCTGGAATCGATGCCGAGAATGGCATCGATCACCGCCAGCGGCGACTCGTCAGCGAACAGGGCATCGATTTCCGCCAGATTGATCTCGACATTCCCGGCGGGAAGCCGATCGATGCATTCAGCGGCAATACTGGCGAGTATCTGGCTGCAACGCTGGTGATTGGCGCCACTGTCGCCGCTTTGCCATTCCGCCACCTGCAGGGCCTCTATGACGGTTTCGTAATGCTCATTGAGGATGAAGTGGTCGGCCAGGCCACCGAACAGGCAGTCCGCAGCGTTGATCGATGCGCCAGTCAAGGCCAGGAAAGCGCCACTGTGACCGGGCATGCGGTTGAGGAAATAACTGCCTCCCACGTCAGGGAACAGGGCGATACCCACTTCCGGCATGGCGATGCGGGTTTTTTCGGTGACCACACGGTATTTGCAGCCGGAGAAGATCCCCATGCCGCCACCCATGACAATGCCGTGACCCCAGCCGATCACTGGCTTCGGGTAGCTGTGGATGCGGTAGTCGAGCCGATACTCCCGGGCAAAGAAGGTTTCCGCCTCGACACAGGGGCCACCGGGCGCGGCGATCGCCGACCGGTACAGGGCCTGCACGTCGCCACCGGCGCAAAACGCTTTTTCGCCACTGCCGCGAATGATGATGGCCACCAGGCCGGCGTCGTCCTCCCAGCGGGCCAACTGGTCGAGCAGCAGCTCGACCATTTCCAGGGTCAGCGAGTTGAGCGTGGCTGGCACATTCAGGGTGACCTGGCCGATGCGCTGGCCACCCTTGGCGGCCAGTTCGTCAAACAGTACCGGTGCTGTCATTACTTGTTCTTCCATTGCGGAGCGCGCTTTTCCAGGAAGGCGTTGACGCCCTCCAATTGGTCCTCGGTATCGAACAGGTCGACGAAACGCTTGCGCTCGTAGGGCAGCGCCTTCTCCATGGCGACATTCCGCGCCTGATGGATCAGCTCTTTGCTGTAGGCCACGGCAATGGGGCTCTGGTTCCCGACCTGGGCCGCCAACGCCAGGGCTTTCGCCTTGGCCTCGCCCTTGGCCACCACTTCCTCGACCAGGCCGATGCGCTCGGCGGTGTCCGCCTTGATGCGCTCGCCGCACAAAATGATGCGCTTGGCCCAGCCTTCACCCACCAGCCAGGACAGACGCTGGGTGCCACCGGCGCAGGCCAGCAGACCCACCTTGGTCTCCGGTAGTGCCATCTGCGCCTGCTCCTCGGCGATGCGGATATCGCAGGCCAGGGCCACTTCGAGACCGCCGCCCATGGCGAAGCCGTTGATGGCGGCGATCGACACGCCGCGGAAATCCGCCAGGGTCTCGAAGGCTTCGCCGAAGTAGTCGGACATCATCGTGGCGTTGTCCTTGTTCCCGTCGGCGAAGATATTGAGGTCGGCACCGGCGGAAAAGAACTTGTCACCGGAACCTGTGATCACCAGGGCGTAGATGTTGCGGTCCTCGTTGAGCCGCTCGACGACGGTCTTGAGACCCGGCAGGCTCTCGGTATCCCACGTGTTGGCCGGGGGATTGTTGATGGTGATCAGGGCGACGTGGTCGATGATCTCGACGAGAAGTTTTTCGGTGGGACTGATGCTCATTTGATGACCTCCAGGGCGCCGTCCATCAGCAGCCGACGGCCGATGATGACGCGCATGATTTCATTGGTACCTTCGAGAATCTGGTGCACCCGGTTGTCGCGCACGTGGCGCTCCAGGGGATACTCCTTGATGTAGCCGTAGCCGCCGTGCAATTGCAAGGCGTCGTTGCAGATATCGAAACAGACGTCGGTGGCGAAGCGCTTGGCCATGGCGCAGTAGGTGGTGGCGTCGGGGTCCTTGCTGTCGAGCTTGAAAGCGGCGAGACGCACCATCTGCCGAGCGGCAACCAAGTCGGTGGCCATGTCCGCCAGCTTGAACTGGGTGTTCTGGAACTCGGCGATGGACTGGCCGAACTGCTTGCGCTCCTTGACGTAGGCCACCGCGGTATCGAGTGCCGCCTGGGCGGTACCGATCGAACAGGTGGCGATATTGATGCGCCCGCCGTCGAGGCCCTGCATGGCGATCTTGAAGCCCTGCCCCTCCTCACCCAGCATATTGGCGGCGGGCACGACCACATCCTCGAAAGTTACGGTGCGGGTGGGCTGGCTGTTCCAGCCCATCTTCTCCTCCTTTTTGCCATAGCTGATACCGGCGGCATCAGCGGCAATGGCGAAAGCGGAAATACCCTTGGCACCGGGGCCCCCGGTGCGCAGCATCACCACCAGCACGTCGGTCTCGCCGGCGCCGGAAATGAACATCTTGCTGCCGTTGACGATGAAATTGTCGCCATCCTGTTTCGCGGTGCTGCGCAGGTTGGCGGCATCCGAGCCGGCATTGGGCTCGGTGAGGCAGTAGGAAGCCAGCTTCTCGCCGGTTACCAGAGTGGGGCACCATTGGTCGATCAGCGCCGGCTTGCCATAGGTGCCGATCATGCTGGTGGCCATGTTGTGAATGGTGAGGAAGGCGGCGGTGGAGGTACAGCCGCGCGCCAGTTCCTCGACGATGACACTGGTGTCGAGCCGGCCGAGACCGAGGCCGCCGGCGGCCTCCGGTGTATAAATGCCCATGAACCCGAGTTCCCCGGCAGCCTTGAGGGCATCCTTGGGGAAAATATGCTCGGCATCCCACTGGGCGGCATTGGGCTTGAAAACCCCTTCGGCGAAGGAGCGTGCGCTTTCGGCAAACGCTTTCTGGTCGTCTGTGAGATTGAAGTCCATTGCTGTCCTGTTCGATCGATGGTGAATGGCAGGCAGGCCAGCCCCGATGGCGGGCCGGCCTGCTCCGTCAATGATAACAGTGCTTATTTGAATTTATCGAGGGCGCTGGCGAACAGAACTTCGTCCGCGGGCAGCTCCTTGGTCTTGGCCAGCGGCTTGGATATCCAGGTTACGTTGATCAGATCCTGCCAGGTGATGTTGTTGTTGGTGCTGTTGCCACCCCAGGAGCCGCAACCCAATGAGAATGTCTGGCGCATGCCATTCCACAAGTTGCCGCTGTTGGACGCCGACTGGGGCTGGTTGACCATTACCCGCGAAGTCTTGGTACCCCGGGCAAACTTGAGAATGTTGTCATCGCTGTAGGAATAGATACCACAGGAGTGGCCCTGCCCCTGGTACGCCTGGATGGCGTTGGTCTTGGCAATGGCCTCGTCGATATCCTTGACCTTGTAGAAGGCGACCACCACCGACATTTTTTCGCCGGAGAAGGGATGGTCGCGACCGGCGCCGGTTTCCGGCACGATGAAGAAGGTCTTGTTGTCCGGAAGGTCGATACCCGCCATGCCAGCCAGTGTGGTGGCGGGCTGGGCGACGATACGGGAAGCGATATGGCCGTCTTCCCAGATGATGCTTTGCAGCTTGGCTTTCTCGTCGTCGTTACACAGGTAGCCGCCCTCGGCCTGGAGTTTGGCCAGCAGCTCATCATAGACCGACTCGAAAGCCAGCACCGAGTTGTCGGAAGAACAGGAGGCCGCCAGATCGAGAGTCTTGGAGATACGGATTTTTTCCGCTGCCTCGGCCAGGTCGGCGGAATCGTCGACGGTGATCACGGCGTTGCCGACACCGACGCCAAGGGCCGGAGTGCCGCTGGAATAAGCGGCGCGCACCATGGCGGAGCCGCCAGTGGCAAGAATGCGGTCGCACTGCTTCATCAGCTCGTTAGTGGTGTCGAGCTGGGGGTTGTCGATGCCGATCACCAGGTCTTCGGGCGCGCCACAGGCGCGGATCGCTTCGCGCATCAGGTCGCAGATCATTTTGTTGGTCTGCTTGGAGCGCGGGTGGGGGGCAATGACGATGGAGTTGCGGCCCTTGATCGCGGAAATGGCCTTGATCACCGGGGTCGCCTCGGGATTGGTGCAGGGCACCAGCGCGCCGATCACCCCCACCGGCTTGGCGATCTTGACGATATTGCGTGCTTTGTCTTCCTCGATCACGCCTACGGACTTGTCGTCGATGATGTCGTGAAGGGCGGAGCGGGTTTTGCGGAAGATCTTGGCGTACTTGCCGTCGTAGTTGCCGAGCTGGGTCTCGTCGACGGTGAACTGGGCGATCTTTTCCGCCACACCGGGACGCGCCACAGCCCACACCATGGCGGTGATCAACTCGTCCACCTGCTCCTGGGTATAGTTCTCGATCTGGGCCTGAGCCTTGCGCGAACGGACAATCAGGGACTGTACGAATTCGGCGGCTTCATTGGCGGAAGTCTGGATATCAAGGGACATCAAATTATCTCCTCTCTGGGGGATAGATACGGTTCATGGGTGGGCAAAGCACTATATAGAAGCATAGTCTACTATCCGATTGGATTGATTATCTTGGCGATATGATGGACTATATTGGCGCAAACCGGCAAGAAACAGCGCTGACGAGCTTTAGTCTTCAGGTAGACCGCCATGCAAATAACCTCCAATTGGCCGCTGCCCGCCAACGGCGTCCGCTTCCTGATCCCGTCCCTTATCGTCAGCCAACTGATCTCGCATCCCCTCAGCGAAGGCCTTTACCCTGTGGCCATGGGCTACTATCCCGATGCCCACGGCCACCGCATGCAACGCCAGCGACTTGCCAACTACCTGCTGATCTACTGTATCGGCGGCAAGGGAACGCTGACCAGCGGCGACAAGCACTATCGCATTACCGGGGGCGACCTGGTTCTTCTCCCCCGCGACCGCGCCCACGCTTACAAAGCCGACCAAAAAGACCCCTGGACCATCTACTGGCTGCATTTCGATGGCCGCCTGGCGGAGCCGTTCTGCCAGCATGCCCAGATGACCGCACCGCGCCTCAGCATCGGCGTGCAACCGAGGGTGGTCAGAGTGTTCGACGGCCTGACGGATCTGCGCCGGGGCAGCCATCAACTGGCGGAATTCATCCAGGGCTGCCACCAGTTGCAGGCTCTGCTGAGTTATATCGCCCTGCTCACCCGCCAGCAATTGCCGCGCAGCGGCAAGTTGCTGAACCTCGAACAGCTGCGGGCCCTGATGCAAGAGCGCATCCACAGCCAATTGGACCTCGCCAGCCTCGCCGCCGAAGCCAACGTATCCAAATACCATTTCGCGAAGAAATTCAAAGCCCTTACCGGCTCATCGCCGATCCAGTACTTCATCAACATGAAGATGCAGCGGGCCTGCTATCTGCTGGACAGCAGCCGGCAGTCCGTCAAGGAGGTGGCCGCCAGCCTCGGTTACGACGACGTCTATTACTTCTCCCGACTGTTCAAGAAAACCATCGGGTTGTCGCCCAGCCAATACCGGCAAAACCGCCACCGCTGACCGGCTGCCGGCGCCATCGCCATAGCATCAGGCAAAGCATCGTCATCGGCGCACCAAGGGCCAGCGGCACGACAAGGCGCGGCCTGTAGGTCAGCACTACCATCAGCAGAGCGGACGCGATACTCAACGCCGCCGTCCACAGTGCAAGACCCACCGACACCCCAACATCGGCGGCGAGCTGCACTTTATCCCCGAGCGACCGAACACCATCCGGGTGACCGCGCCTGTCGCAAACGGCATCCCACCCTGAACCCCGCCCGGAGGCGGTCATTCCATCGTGAACAGGTGGTAACTTTTTTTCCCCAAACGCACCAGGAAGAAGCGCCCGTACCGGGCGTTGGCGGCATCGAAGCAGCGGGCCGCGTGGACATTGTCATCCAGGGTACGGGGCTCGCCGTTGATCAGCACCGCGCCGCGACCCAGGGCATCCTTGACCTGCTTGCCGGAAGGGGCAAGGCCATGGTCCACCAGCAGCGTGGTCAGCGGCTTTTGCAGCTCCTCGCCGGTCAGCGCGCTGGACGGCAGCCCGTCCTGGCATAGGGCGGCGAAATCCTGCTCCGACAGATTCTCCGCGGCACCGCTGAACAGGGCCTGGGTGATCCGCTCGGCGGCGCGCAGCCCCTCGTCGCCATGAACCAGGGTGGTGATCTCCCGGGCGAGCACCGTCTGGGCGGACTTGCGGCCCTCGGTCGCGGCGTCGGTCCGCTCGATATCGGCGATCTCCGCCACCGGCAGGAAGGTGAAGTAGCGCAGGAAACGGTAGACGTCCGCATCGGCGGTGCCGAGCCAGAACTGATAGAAGCTGTAGGGCGAGGTCCGGCCGGCATCGAGCCAGACGGTGCCGCTCTCGGTCTTGCCGAACTTAGTGCCGTCGGCCTTGGTGACCAGTGGCAGCGTCATACCGTACACCTGGCTGCGGTTGAGCCGCCGGGTGAGGTCGATACCGCTGGTGATATTGCCCCACTGGTCACTGCCGCCGATCTGCAGGGTGCAGTCATGACGACGGTTGAGTTCGGCGAAATCGTAGGATTGCAGCAGTGAGTAAGTAAACTCGGTGAACGAGATACCCTCGCCCTCCCGCTCGATCCGCTGCTTGACGGACTCCTTGTTGATCATCCCATTGACCGAGAAGTGCTTGCCCACGTCGCGCAGAAAATCGAGGATCGACAGCTCATGGGTCCAGTCGAAATTGTTGACCACCAGCGCCGAACTGGCGCCGCAGTCGAAATCGATGAACTGGCTGATCTGGCGGCGCAGGCTCTCGGTCCAGCCGGCCACCACCTCGGGAGTGTTGAGTTTGCGCTCCTGGGCCTTGAAGCTGGGATCGCCAATCAGGCCGGTGGCGCCGCCCACCAGGGCGATGGGCCTGTGGCCCGCCAACTGGAAGCGACGCAACGCCAGCAGGGGCACCAGGTGGCCGATATGAAGGCTGTCGGCGGTGGGGTCGAAGCCGCCGTAAAGGGTGCGCGGCTCATCCAGGTGGGACGCCAACTGATCATCCCCGGAAAGCTGGGCGATCAAGCCCCGCGCCTGCAAATCCGCAATCAAATTCAAGCCCGCCATGGTCGATTCCGCCCCTGTTGCCCACTGCCAATTGAAAAAAAGCGCAAACCTTACAACATCCTTCAGCAATTACAAGAGCGCCAAAAACGGCAAATGTCAAATCAAGGGTTCCTGTAGTGGAAAGATTTTGTTATAAAGAGGCGCCTTGACCAAGATGCTAACAAAACCCCGAGACTTTTTATGTCCACAAGGCAGAATCCTCCTGACTTCTGGGAAACCTTGTTTTCCAGCGCACTGCCCAAGACCCACCTGTACGCGGCCGCCGCGATGGCAGCGACCCTGGTGTTGTTGCTGGTGCTCACCCCCTCCCGGGACGTCTCGGCGTATCGCGATGCCAATCTATTGGAAATTCAGATTCCCAACGCCAAGAGCCTTTATCAGGAACTGAATCGCCAGCTCGCCGAGTCCCAGGCTCTGGAGCCCGCTTCCATGGCCGCCCCCGAGCCGGTCCTGACCTGGCGGGTGCAGAAGGTCAAGCCCGGTGACAACCTGTCGGCGATTTTCAGCCGCCTGACCCGCCCTCACAGTGATGTCCATGCCGTGGCCCACGCCACCACCAACGCCGACGTGCTGAAGAAACTGCAACCCGGCGAAACCATCGCCGTGGCCCTGGATGTCGACAACAACCTCGCCGAAGTGATCTACGAGCGCTCCGCCCTGGAGTCCTATCGCTTCATCCGCACCGACGCCGGTTACGACAGCGAAAAGATTGCCCGCGAGACCATCAAGAACCAGGCTTTCAGCCATGCCACCATCGAGCACTCGCTGTCTCTCGACGGCGCCCGTGCCGGCCTCAGCCACAATATGATCATGCAACTGGCCAATATCTTTGCCTGGGATATCGACTTCGCCCTGGACATCCGCAAAGGCGATACCTTCACCATCGTCTTCGAGGAAGAAACCCTCGATGGCAAGAAAGTGCGGGAAGGCAATGTGCTGGCTGCCGAGTTCACCAACCAGGGCAAGCTCTACCAGGCGGTACGCTACCAGGACAGCGACGGCAATGTCGGCTATTACACCCCCCAGGGGCACCCGATGCGCAAAGCGTTCCTTCGCGCACCACTGGACTTCACCCGGGTCAGTTCCAATTTCGACCCGCGCCGCCTGCACCCCATCCTGAAGACCGTCCGCCCCCATCGCGGCGTCGACTATGCGGCGCCCACCGGTACTCCCGTCCATTCCGCGGGCAGCGGCAAGGTGATCGAATCCGGCTACAAGGCCAGCAACGGCAATTATGTCGTGGTTCAGCACGGCGGCAAATACATGACCAAATACCTGCACCTTCACAAGCGCTCGGTGAAGACAGGGCAGATGGTCAAGCAGGGTGAGCAGCTCGGCACCGTCGGTTCCACTGGCTACGCCACCGGCCCCCACCTGCACTACGAATTCCTGGTCAACGGCGTCCACACCGATCCTCGCACCGTGGCGCTACCCAAGGCGGACCCGATCGAGAAGCAACAATTGGCCGACTTCGTCCGCCAGACTGCTCCGCTGTTCACCCAACTCGCCAGCTATCGCGCCACCCAGCTCGCCTACCTGTCACAATAGTGGCCACCGATGGCTGAGCTGGAGCGCTATATCGGCCTGATGTCCGGCACCAGCATCGACGCCATCGATGCCGTGCTGTTGGAGTTCGACGCCGCCGGGCCCAGGGTCAGCAGCTCGCACTCGACGGCCATTCCAGCCCCCCTCCGCGATGCCATCGTCAACCTCTGCCTCCCCGGCAATGATCATCTCGACCTGCTCGGCGCTACCGACCGCGCACTGGGCGAGCTGTTTGCCCAGGCCGCGCTGGGACTGATCGCCGGGGCCGGGCTCACCGCCGAGGACATTATCGCCATCGGCAGTCACGGCCAGACCGTGCGCCACCGGCCCAACGGCGAGCGCCCCTTCACTCTGCAGATTGCCGACCCCAACCTGATCGCCACCGCCACCGGCATTGCCACGGTGGCCGATTTCCGCCGCAAGGACATGGCCCTGGGCGGACAGGGCGCCCCCCTGGTGCCGGCCTTCCACCGTGCGGTTTTCCACCATCCGCAGCGGCACCGACTGATAGCGAACATCGGCGGCATCGGCAATGTTACCTGGATCCCCGCCCAGGGCGCCGTCGCCGGCTTCGACACCGGCCCTGGCAACGGCCTGATGGACCAGTGGATCCAGCGCCACCAGGGCCGTCCTTATGACCAGGATGGCCGTTGGGCAGCCAGCGGCGCGGTCGACAGCCAGCTTCTGGCGCACCTGCTTGACCACCCCTTTCTGACCCTGCCGGCACCCAAGAGTACCGGGCGCGAAGACTTCAACCTGCCCTGGCTGGATGCGGTCATCGCGCGTAGCGGATGCGGCGCTGCGCCCGCAGACGTGCAGGCCACGCTGGCGGTATATACCGCCACCACCCTTGCCCGGGCGACAGCCCTGCTGCCCGGCGGTGAACGCGCAGACGAGGTCTATCTCTGCGGCGGCGGCGCCTACAATCGCCATCTGGTGTCACTGCTCAGCGGCCTGCTGGCGCCGCTGCCGGTGGCGACCACCGGCGAGCTCGGCATTCCGCCCGAGCACGTCGAGGGCGCCGCCTTTGCCTGGCTCGCCCGCCAGCGCCTGCGGCAACTGCCGGGCTCGCTGGCGTCTGTGACCGGTGCCAGCCGCGATGCGGTGCTCGGCGCCCTGTATCTCCCCTGACCGCGGGACCAGCCTCCCGATGCCCGACGCACCGCAACTTGACAATGTCGACCTGAATCTGCGGCTGGCCGATGCCGAATCCTATCAGGGCCGCCTGAAGGCCCTCCAGGACCGTCTGACCCGGCTCCAGGCCGCCTGCTTTCACCAGCGCCGCCGGGCGGTGCTGGTCTTCGAGGGCTGGGACGCCAGCGGCAAGGGCGGCGCCATCCGCCGCCTGGCGGAAAAGCTCGACCCTCGCTCCTACCGGGTACACGCCACTGGCAAGCCCAGCGACACCGAGCTGAACGAGCATTACCTGCAGCGCTTCTGGCGCAACATCCCCCAGCAGGGGCACATCGCCATTTTCGACCGCAGCTGGTATGGCCGCGTATTGGTGGAGCGCATCGAGAAGCTGGCCAGCAGCACCGCCTGGCGGCGGGCCTACCGTGAAATCAATGAATTCGAGCGCCAGCTCCACGACGATGGCATCGTTCTCGTCAAGGTACTGCTCCATATCAGCCAGGACGAACAGCTGCGCCGCTTCGTCGAACGCCTCGACAACCCGGACAAGAACTGGAAACTGAACGAAGAGGACCTGCGCAATCGCACTCAGGCAAACGATTACCGGCGCGCTTATCAAGACATGCTGGACAACACCCACACCGGCCACGCGCCCTGGACGGTGATCCCGGGCGAGCACAAGTGGTATGCCCGCGTAGCGGTGCTGGAGGTGGTGGTGGCCACCCTGGAGCGGTTTATCGAACCGGCGGTTCCCCGGCTGAGTGACGCGCAGATCCGCGCTGCAAAAAAAGCCCTGGGATTGGCTCCCGGAAAGTGACAACGGCGGGGTCAGGGCGGCGGGCTGTCAGATGGAAAAAGAGGACCCGCAACCACAGGTCGCCTTGGCGTTGGGGTTGGTGACCAGGAACCGGGAGCCGTGCAGCCCCTCCTCGTAATCCACCTGGGAACCCTGGAGATACTGGATGCTCAATGCATCCACCAATACCTGGACCCCGTCCTTCTCTATCACCGTGTCATCCTCGGCAACGACCTCGTCGAAAGTAAAGCCGTACTGGAAACCGGAACAACCGCCACCAGTGACGAAGACTCGCAGCTTGAGATCGGGATTGCCCTCCTCGGTCACCAGATTGTGCACCTTGGTGACCGCAGCGGAGGTGACCTGCAGAGGGGTAGGGGTAAATGTTTCGATCACGGGTACTGATACTCCTGGCATATAACCACTGGCAATAACCAAGCAATGGACTCGGGTATTCTAGCACGAAAGCCCGACGCCCGTGCACGGCCTTTTGTCAGGACTCCGTGACCTGCCACGGAAACTCGACGATGCGCAGTGAACTGGGATCGTTCTTTTCGAGCACCGACAGCACCACCTTGGAGGGCACGAAGTCCGCCGGCAAAACAAAAGTGCCCCGCAATACCTTGAAATACCTGAAGCGGATGGACAAGCCGTCGCCCTGCATCGACAGATCCGCCTCGTTGAAGGGGATCGACGCCGGCTCCCCCTGGCGCTGGCCATCGATGGACAGCGATACCGAAACATCCGCCGACTCATTGAGATTCGCCCTGCGGCGCACCACGATGCGGTATTGAAAGCTGTCGAGTCCGGGCGCCCGGCGCAGGGTCAGGCCATCGACATGCAATCCGGAGGGTTCGTCGTACTCGTCGAGCAGATGGCGGTAGAGATTGAGTTCGCTCTCCTGCAGGGCCAGCGCCGACTGCAGGCCGGCCACCTCCTGGCGCATCTCTTCGAGAGAGACACTGTCGACCTTGTCCGCCATTTCGCGGTTGACCAGATCCTGGCGCAAACGCGCCATCTCATCCTGGGCTGCCAGCAAGTCCTGCTGCTGGGCGCGGTACGCTTCCATGGCGGCGCCGTAGTAGCGGCCGCCGGCCAGATAAGCACCTGTCAGCAGCGCCCCGCACAGACCTGCAAGCAACAGCCAGCGACGCCGGCCGCGGACCGCAGCGAGGGTGCTCTGCAGACTCGCCATCACTCGCTCAAGGCAGCAGGGCCGGCCTGTCGAGCCCCAAGGTCTCTTCCAGGCCAAACATGATGTTCATGTTCTGGACACCCTGCCCCGAGGCCCCCTTGACCAGGTTATCCTCGGCCACCAACACCACCACCTTGTTTCGCCCCTCAGGGCGAAACACACTGATCCGGCACATGTTGGAGCCGCGCACCGAGCGGGTGGTCGGCAGCGACCCGGCGGGCATCACGTCGACGAACGGTTCGGCGGCGAAACGCTGCTCGTAGAGCGCCTGAAGGTCCACCGCCGTATCGATCAGCGTGGCGTACAGAGTGCTGTGTATACCGCGGTTGATGGGCAACAGATGGGGTACGAATGTCAGACTGACCGGCTTGCCGGCGATGTCCTGCAGCCCCTGCTCGATCTCCGGCAGATGGCGGTGGCCGGCAACCCCGTAGGCCTTGAAGCTGTCGCTGATCTCGGTCAACAGGTTATCCACCTTGGCCTGGCGCCCGGCACCGCTGGCGCCGGAAGCGGCGTTGGCGATCAGATCGCCGCAGTCCACCAGGCCCTGCTCCAGCAACGGCAGGAAACCCAGTTGTACACTGGTCGGATAACAGCCGGGACAAGCGATCAAGCGGGCGTCGCGAATCGCCTCGCGATTCATCTCCGGCAGGCCGTATACCGCTTCGGCGACCAGTGCCGGGCAGCCGTGGGCCTGGCCGTACCACCGCTCCCAGACCGCGATATCGCGAATGCGGAAGTCCGCCGACAGGTCGATCACCCGCACACCGCGGGCGAGCAGCTCCGGGACCTGGCTTTGCGCCACGCCGTGAGGTGTGGCGAAAAACACCAGGTCACAATCCGCCAGGGCATCGATATCGGGGCTCGAGAAGCACAAGTCGAGATGTCCGCGGAGGCTGGGAAACAGGTCGGCCACCGGCGTCCCGGCCTCGCCCCGCGACGTAATCACCCGCAGCGCCACCTGCGGATGGCCCAGCAGCAGGCGCAACAACTCGACGCCGGTATAACCCGT
>Ga0265293_10009197_pt1 | contig 14286 bp, 12 predicted proteins | sample Munlanlewell138R_FD_192505 | JGI IMG/M metagenome (GOLD analysis project Ga0265293, IMG submission 192505) | Leachate microbial communities from a municipal landfill in Southern Ontario, Canada - Leachate well 138R | ecosystem: Engineered > Solid waste > Landfill > Unclassified | place: Canada...
TGTCAGTATGGGACGACCCACCGCTATAGGTGCGACGACTTGTGTTACTGGTCACATCAGCAGTTGGTCCAATGGGGTCTACAACTCCGTAAGGGAAAGTGTTACTATCAAAATCCCAGCACCATTCGTTAACATTGCCATACATATCATATAAACCCCAAGGGTTAGGTAATCTCTTGCCTACTTCATGAGTATAGCCAAGTTCTGTATTACTAAGTGGCACACTACTGTTGTGTACATACCAAGCGTAATCATCTCTCATTTTTACAAGCAAATCAAAACTAGTTATATCGTCTTCTTTACCATAGAACAATTTATCCGTTCCTGCACGGCTTGCGATATACCACTCTGCACTTGTAGGCAGACGGTAGCCGTTTGCGTCCCAATTTGCCGCCACCGCGTTCCAAGCGTCGTTATTACTTGTAGGCACAATTCCCCAATCCTTTGGATTAGTGCTTCCATTGATGCTGTATACAGGAGTGAAGTTAGAGAGCATACTGAGCTTATTGCAAAATACAAGTGCATCGTACCAACTGACACTATCCACAGCACGTCTTGCCTGTACCTCACCCGGGACTGTCCCTTTAGGCGCACCGTCACTGGACTTTACTAAATCGAACATATAGATATAAGAACCGTCAGGCATCTGCGTCAAAACATTACCCACCCAGTTGTCATCAGAACCGTCAAAATAACTAGGATTTTTACCCATTACCGATTGATACTGTTCTTGTGTCACTTCATATGTTCCTATATTATAACCCTTTGTGAGAGTTACTTTTGTACCGTAAATATCGTAGGCACCGGCGGGAACGTGTACCATATCAATTGAAGGGGCAGAGCCCACATAGTTAGGGTTTACTCCTGTGTAGTAGGCGCCTGGCTCTATGACCGCCTGACCTTTTAAGCTGTCCCAGTACACATTGAACTGAGATGCCGTGCCATTTAGAAGTCCTGCAAAATAACGTAACTGTACATAGTTGGTGTCACCGTCAATATAGTAGGCATCTTGTAACCTGTCATAGTCGGAGTAGCCGGCAATTATGAAAGATGCGTCCTTGTTGTACCTGACATCGGTTGTTTCGGCGAGTTTCGTCGGAGTTGTCGTGCCTGTGTATGGCTTGCCGGGTTCGATGACGATAGCCCTATCCCAATACACATCAAACTGTGCCGCTGTGCCCTTTAGTAGTGCGGCGATACCCCGTAATTGTAAGTAGTTGCTTCCATTGATACTGTACGCCTCGGGAACGCTGACTGTTTGCCCGTTCATTACAAAAGTAGTCGTGCTGGGGTATGCCGTCGGCATAGCCGCCCTTGCTATCATCGGAGTGATGACTATAAGTGATAACGCTATTGTCAACGTGAGTATGAGCGATAACGCTCTGCGGATGAACTTGAACATCTGAATATTCCTCCTTTAGAAATTTTAATCCCCTTAAAGATTTTGTTCTATCTTTAAGATATCAAAAATTCTCTGAAAAAATCGTATTCCTGCACGAAACACATTTTTTACTGCACGAAACACAAAAAAGTAATCGGCAGACAGCGAAAGCTACTGTCTGCCAATATATCCTATTCCTATTTTATTAAACCGGATAAACCATGTCTTCTTCATGGAGAAGCGTGGTATCCACTTTATATCTTTCAATATTCCTTCTTTTGAAAAAATCTAAAGCTACTTGAGGGAATAAGGCATAAGATAAAACATCCTCATCCTGCTCAATATAGAATCCAATCTCTTTTCGGATTTTTTCAAGTTCAGGTTCAATTAAATCTGCAGGTCTGACTGTTATAACTTCCCCATCCCCTATTATTTTCTTAACGATTTCTTCTTTTATAGGTACTGTAGTCTTTCCATACATCCCTCTGACAAGGTTTTTGACCTCATTAGAAACCATCTTGTATCTTTCACCCATTAATACATTGAGTACAGCTTGTGTTCCAACAATTTGGCTTGTTGGTGTAACTAGAGGTGGATAGCCCAAATCTTCACGAACGCGAGGTATTTCCCTTAATACTTCTTCGTATTTATTCATGGCGTTTTGTTGTTTCAATTGAGATACTAGATTGGATAGCATCCCGCCAGGAACTTGATAAATTAAAGTGTTGATATCAACACCGAGAACCTTTGTATCCATCAGCCCGCTTTCTAAGCTTTCATCCCGCAATGGTGTAAAATATTCAGCGATTTCTGTTAATAATCCAAGATCATATCCTGTATCATATTTTGTTCCTCTTAAAGTCGCTACTAACGGCTCTGTTGGTGGTTGAGAAGTGCCTCCGGAAAACGGTGATATTGCAGTATCTATTATGTCTACTCCTGCCTCAATTGCCTTCAGATAGGTCATACTGCCAAGCCCACTTGTAGCATGAGTATGTAACTCCAAGGGAACTGATATCTTTGCCTTTATCTTTTTAACAAGCTCATAGGTTCCATAAGGATCCAGCAATCCTGCCATATCCTTTATACATATAGAATCAGCCCCCATTTGCTCAAGTTTTACAGCCAAATCCACAAAGGCTTCATTGGTATGAACAGGGCTAATGGTGTAAGAAATAGCGGCTTGAGCATGGCCACCTTCTTTTTTAGTAGCGTTTATCGCTGTTTCTAAATTTCGTGTATCATTTAAAGCATCAAATATTCTTATAATATCAATACCGTTAGCAATAGACTTTTTAACAAACTCTTCGACTACATCATCTGCATAATTTTTATAACCTAATATATTTTGACCTCTTAATAGCATTTGTAACTTCGTATTTTTAACTGCTTTTCTGATAATCCTCAATCTCTCCCATGGATCTTCATTCAAAAATCTTAGACAGGAGTCAAAGGTTGCCCCTCCCCACATTTCAAGGGCATTATAACCTACCGCATCTAACTTTTCCAATACGGGTAACATATCTTTTGTTTTCATTCGTGTCGCAATTAATGATTGATGCGCATCACGTAATACGGTCTCAGTAATTTTAACTTTTGTCATACTATTAGCCTCCATTTTTTAAATTAAATATTATATTAGTCATATTACTCTTAATTTTCTTCAAAACTGTAATACAATAATTATATAGTGTAACATATTAAAGTCAATAATTTTTTGTTTCAAGCAATAAGTATACTTTATGCATCCGTTCTTCACTACTACAAATTCCATGACTAGTTTGGTAAATAATACAATCTTCTCGCTGGTTTCAGAAATATTTCCCAGGTAATAGAAATTTCGACAGCAGTCATTAGAACTCTTTGTTTTTTATTCCTCTAATCCTTTTTTAGCCAGGGCATCCGCCATTTCATTGTATTTATTGCCGGAATGCGCTAGGACCTTTGTGAATTCGATATTCAACTTTTTTTTATACTTTTGTAAAAATTCCAGATATTTTAAAGCTACATAGGATTTAGCCTGCCACTCACCTGTTGCCCACTTCTGTATGCCTTCATAATCATGATAAATCATGATCCCTTTGTATCCCTCTTTTACAGCCCACTGGATGGCCTGCATAGCTCCTGCCAGCTCACCTGCCACATTTCGCGATGATAATGCATTCTCATTATTGTCTGATCCGCAAATCTCTTCAATGGTGCCATTGGGGGAAATCAAAACTGCTCCATAGGCGTATCTGTTTTTACTATCGGAATAACTTCCATCAACATAAGCATGGGCAATATTTTTATCCGATAAATCCTCTCCATGAAGGTTCATGTTTTGTCCTGACATAAAGGCTTCGGCCTCTTCCTGTGTTGAAAAGCTTTTGTATTCGGCGCCGCTAAAGCCATCGACATTTTTCTTGCATTCATCCCATGTTCTGTAGATTCCATTTTCTTTTCCTATTCTTACAGCATAGTACTTTTGTTTTGCCATATTTTTTCCTCTTTTAATAGTTAGTTTATTCTAAAGAATGGAGAATACGAGCAACATGAACACCGCTGGCTGAAGCTTGGGATAAGGAATGGGTTACCCCGGACCCGTCACCCAAAGCATAGAGGCCTTTTACTTCAGTTTCCAAATTGCTGTCAACCTGAACCTTTGAATTATAAAATTTGACCTCGACCCCATAAAGTAAAGTGTCTTCGTTAGCCGTACCCGGAGCTATTTTATCGAGAGCATAAATCATCTCGATGATATTATCCAATTGTCTTTTAGGAATGACTAAGCTTAAATCACCGGGGGTAGCTTTAAAGGTAGGTCTTGTAAAACATTTTTCCATTCTTCTCTCATTGCTTCGCCTTCCTTTAACCAAATCCCCAAACCTTTGAAGCAATACTCCACCGCCCAACATGTTGCTAAGCCTTGCAATGGATTCTCCATATTCATTGCTATCCTTAAAAGGTTCGGTAAATTGGTTGGATACTAAGAGGGCAAAATTTGTGTTTTCAGTCCTGAGAGAAGGATCTGCATAGCTATGCCCATTTACAGTAATGATACCATTTGTGTTTTCTGCTACAACCTCTCCATAAGGGTTCATACAGAATGTCCGAACCATATCGTTATATTTCTCCGTTTTATAAACTATTTTCGCTTCATAAACCTTGCTGGTAATATGCTCAAAGATTTCAGCGGGCAATTCAACCCTTACGCCAATATCTACCCTGTTGCTTTCCGTCTCAATCCCTAATTTCTTACATATTTCAGAAATCCACTTAGAACCGGATCTCCCCGTTGCCAAAACTAACCTATCGCAACTATATTGCTCCTTTTCTGTATAAACAATAAAGCCATCGCCATTTTTTTCTACATCCATGACCTCTGTATCAAACTCCATTTGGATGGAATTTCTAACATATTGATAGATATTCCCTAATATCTCATAATTTCTGTCTGTCCCCAAATGCCTTACCTTGGCATCTAAAAGATGAAGATCATGACGCAATGCTTCAATTTTCAGGTTGGAATCTTTTGTCGTATAGAGCTTCGCATCAGCTCCACCCATGCTACAAAGGACCTTGTCCACATATTCCATCAATTCAATGGCTTTTCTAGATCCTACATATTTATATAAATCTCCCCCGAATTGATTGGTTATGTTGTATTTTCCGTCAGATAATGTTCCTGCTCCCCCATATCCATTCATGATATTACACGGACTGCAGGTTATACACTTCTCTATTTTTCTCCCATCAATAGGACAAATTCTTTTTTCAATGGAATGGCCCTTATCAAACATAAGTGTTTTGGCCTTGCTATCGAGTTTTGTCAATTCATAAGCCATGAATACACCACTGGCTCCCGTGCCAATGACTATATTATCATATTTCTCCATCTCTTTTTTCCCTTTCTCTGTAAAGTAATATTTTCCCTAATAATGGGGTTTTTACTCGAATAGCGCCTTCAGGACACATTTCCTGGCAACAATAACACCTAATACACTTTTTATAGTCGTATTGAGGTGGTTGCCGCTTCTTATCCTGTTTAGTAAAATTTAGCGCCTTTCCCTCTACAGGACATACATCCACACAAACCCCACATCCTATGCATTTTTCATTTTCTATGATTGGTTTTCTTAAGGCTATATGACGTGCCTTGGATGCAAAATTAAAATTTTCTGTAATCACAGGTTTTCTAAGAACATGAAAGTTCTTATTGATAAGACCTCTTATATCCTCCCCGAGAATATCAATGTCCTCATCACGCCATCTCCCGAGACCGTATTGTTCTCCGAAGGTAATTGTCGGAATAAATTCGGGGTTTAAATCAATTAGCCTGCAAAATACAGAATCAAGAGCAACAGGATCCTTAGACATCAATATGCAGTTCATAGGGATAGGGGTTCCTGACTTGGGACCATTCCCCTCCATAGCTATTATACCATCCATGATATAAAGCCGCGGCTTTAAATACAAATTCAAATCAACAAGCATTTTAGAAAAATCCAGTGCTGTGGAAAATTTAACATGGCCCGCCGGTTTATTAAAACCATAGATGCACCCATATTGGTTTTTAATAGCTCCAGTTATGCGCGTGAGTTGATGGGTTTTCATTTTACTGATGCTGATTATCGCATCTGCTTCTAAAACCCCACTGGCTATTTCAAATTGCTTCGTTATATTTCCTTTTTCATATGTAACCGTCTTTCCGTCTTTAAAATTACTTAGCTCGACCTTATATCTGTCAGCAACCTGTTTAATACCACACCGATGAGCAGTGCTCTCAGGTGACCCTATACCGGGCGAATCGCCATAGGTTATGTTCTTTGTATATTTACGAATACATTGAATAAGAGCCTCAAATACCGCAGGATGCGTTGTGACAGCTTGTGATGCATCCGAGGCTATCAAGAGATTTGGCTTTAACAATACGGTTTCTTCTTTCCCTATGATTGTTTCTATGCCACCCAAGGCCTCTATTCCATATTTTATTTTTTCTTGTATTTCTCTTACATCATATTGGCTGCATTGAAGTAAAACTACTGCAGACTTTTTTCCCAAAACATCACCACCACTTAGCAGAACCAGATGTCTACTTTTCTATTATACCCCTTTAAACACTTTTTTAAATATTAAAAAGAACCTTTGCAGTTTAATAAAAGGCTCTTCTCTTCTATCACTATACCCACCATGGATCTTTTTAATAGTCCTCTGGATGATTAATATAATAAGATAAGGTATGCAAACTATCACTTAAGTGGACATTTTCTAAAAATACGTTTTCTCCAACAACGATATCAATAGGCGCAAAATTCCATATTCCTTTTACATTGCCCTGGCATAATTTCGTTGCAACTGATTGAGCACTTTCCTTGTTGGTACAAATAATGCCTATGTCAACAGCATTGCTCTTTAAATAGTCTTCCATTATCTCCGCATCCAATACTTGCACATCATTGATTCTTAATCCAATCAACCTAGGGTTCACATCAAACATGGCATTGACTATAAAACCTGTTCTGTAAAAGTGTGTATAATTAGCTATAGCCTGACCTAGATTCCCCGAACCTACTATAATAACATTATAGCTTCTGTTTTTGCCAAGAATAATTTTGCTTATTTGTTCATAAAGCTCCTTGACGTTATATCCGTATCCTTGTTGTCCGAAACCACCGAAATTATTTAAGTCTTGACGAATTTGAGAAGCAGTGAATCCAATAGAAGCACTTAAGTCTTTAGATGATATCCTGAGTATTCCCTTGTTCAATAGTTCTTCAAGATAGCGTCTATATTTAGGAAGCCTTCTAATTACAGCATTGGAAATTCTTGTTGTAGACTTATTCGACATGGATATCTCTCCTCCGTTTTTGTTATAATTATAACACTTTAATGCCCCTATTACAATAAAATTTTTGTTGTATTAGGAACATTGTACCATTAATACTGTTAGAAATAGGAAGCTTTATGGAATATCTTTTAAAAACATATCCGTTCTGCTACAATAAAACTATTGAATTTAAACTTTTGTTTCTGGAATTAGAAAAATATTGGAAAGGTATTTCAAAATGATTGTTATTAGCTGTAGTAATTTGAATAAATCCTATGGAGTCCATACCATTTTAAGCAATATATCCTTTCATATTAATGAAGGTGAAAGAATAGGTCTTATTGGACCTAACGGTGCCGGTAAATCTACCTTGCTGAAAATAATATCTCAAGAAACTGGATATGATTCAGGGGAATTTTTCATCTCAAGCCAGGTAACATTAGGTTATCTTGAACAAATGGGAACTTTCTCCGAAGACAGCACTATTTACTCCGAATTGCTTTCCGTTTTTGATGATTTGATTCAAATGGAAAAGAGAATAAAAGACCTTGAGGATAAAATAACCGATTTATCAACCAAGGGGTTGGATGCAAGTAAATATCTCCGCGAATATTCTGATATAACGGAAGAATTTAAAGTGGGCAACGGTTTTGGCTACAAAAGTGAGTTGCGAGGTGTTCTTATGGGCCTTGGTTTTACTCCAGATTCCTTTGATCTGAAAATTTCCAGTTTAAGTGGAGGAGAAAAAACCCGCCTTCTTTTAGCTAAATTGTTGCTCCGAAAACCTACATTGCTACTCCTCGATGAACCCACGAACCATCTTGATATCGATGCCCTAAAATGGTTGGAACAATATATCAGGCTTTACAAAGGGACTATTCTCCTCATTTCACATGACCGCTATTTTTTGGATCAAACGGTTGACCATATCTTTGAAATAGACAACCATGCTCTGAAGGTATATAAAGGAAACTACAGTGCCTTTCTGAAGAAAAAAGAAGAGGCTTTCTCCATTGAACTCAAAAAATATGAAAAACAAGAGAAGGAAATAGCACGTCAAAAAGAAATGATTCGTGAATTCAAGCAAAGAGGTACCGAAAAGCTCGCAAAAAGAGCGGCCTCTCGAGAGAAGCGGCTTGATCACTTAAACCTTGTCCACAAGCCCTTTTCAAATTTTTCAAATATGCATTTGACATTCAGGGTCGGCAAAGCCAGTGGTAACGATATACTCCAAGTTGAGAATGCCTACAAATGTTATGATGAGAAGTTATTATTTGTCAATGTTAGCTTCAATATCCATCGTGGCGAGCGAATCTGTATCGTAGGTCCTAATGGGATTGGCAAAAGTACTCTCTTAAAAATGATACTTGACTATGGAAAATATGATGAAATAACTTTAGGTCATAACGTCCAAATCGGTTACTATGATCAGGAATTACAGCTTCTCGATGAACAAAACACTCTTATCGAAGAAATCCATCATGCCTATTCCTCCTATACCGAAACACAAATACGTACCTTTTTAGGGGCTTTCCTCTTTAAAAATGATGATGTTTTTAAACAGGTTTCTATGTTAAGTGGCGGGGAACGTTCTAGACTCTCTCTTTTAAAGCTTATGCTCTCCTCTTCTAATTTTCTTGTATTGGATGAGCCGACCAACCACTTGGATATTGAATCAAAAGAAATCTTTGAAGATGCTTTACTTCACTATGAAGGAACCTTGTTGATTGTATCTCATGATCGCTTTTTCCTTAATAAGATTCCTACTTGTATTATAGAATTAACCTCCGAAGGCACTAGGGAATATATAGGAAACTATGACTATTATATTGAAAAAAAGCAACAGCTTCTAGAAAAGCCGGACTCAAGCACTGAGAAGGGACTCACTAAAACAGAGAAAAAAGAAAAACAAAAGAAAGAGAAAACACTTCAGGCCGAGGCACGTCAAAAAAGAAAATATAGAGAGTCTTTGGAAATAGAAATAGCCGATTTAGAAAATATTATAGATAAGATTTCAGTTGATATGTGCAAAGAAGAAGTATATAATAACCATCAAAAGATGCAATCCCTTCACGATACAAGCAAGGAATATAAAAAATTATTACAAGAAAAATATGATGAATGGGAAGCTGCACTGCTAGAAGAAAGTGAATAAAATAGAACTTCATTCATATACGACACTCGATATTAATATATTTATTACAAAATAATAAAAACCTATAAATTCTTCTTGCAGTATGTAATCTTGTCCATTATAATGAGTTTTGAAATCTTTAAAATATCCGGCAATATCGCAGATGCCGGGTACGTCAATAGAAAATGATTATTTTATATAGGAGGATAAATTATTATGATATTTGAAAAAGTGAGAGACATTATCGCAGATCAATTAGGAGTTGATGAACCATCATCTATCACATCATCGACTTCATTAATGAAAGATCTTGAAGCTGATTCTCTTGATGCAGTAGAAATTATTATGGCTATTGAAGATGAATTTGATTTTGAAGTTCCTGATGAAGATGCCGAAAAATTTTCTACTGTTGGTGACATCGTAAAATATGTCGAAGAAAAAATAAATTAGTAGCTTCATTCTATAATATCTTTTAATAGTGTTGTTTATACGACAAAAAACATTATTAATCTCGGCAACCTTCAACTTAAACCTTTAAGTTAGGTTGCTTTATTTTTGTACTTTTTTATAAATACGAAAAATATATAAAAAAACACTATTCTATTTGTGAAATATGCCCTATAATAAATTTAATCTATTTTTAATATTATTAATAAAAAAAATAACTAATAGGAGTGTGAAAAATGTTTAAGAAAAGGTTATTCGTTTTTGCGCTAGTGATGATTATGATATTTTCATTAGCATTAACAGGCTGTACACAGGAAGAAGAACCCCCTGTAGATGAAGCAGGACCTATTAAGATTGGTCTTATTACTCCGAAAACTGGACAAGTAGCCCAATATGGACTAGCAGTAGATAAGGCTACTGCACTTGCTGTAGAAAAGATCAACCAAGACGGTGGCTTGCTTGGAAGAGAAGTAGTACTTATTTCTTATGACAGTAAGGGCGATGTTACTGAAAGTGTTTCTGCATTTAACAAACTATTAGACAGTGATAATATTGACTTTTTATTAGGTCCGGTTATCAGTTCTACTTCATTAGGTGTTGGTCCACTGGCTGATGCAGCAGGAATTCCAATGATTACGCCTACAGGTACAAATCTTGAAATCACTGTTGGAAAAGACTTTGTATTCAGAACTTGTTTCACAGACCCTTATCAAGGTGGTGTTGTAGGTAAGTTTGCTGCAACAAACTTAGAAGCTAAAACAGCTACTATCTTAACGAACACAGGATCCGACTATTCGGTGGGTTTAGCCGATGCCTTTAGGGAAGAGTTTGAGAAAAATGGCGGTACGGTAATCAACGAAGAAGGTTATACTGATTCTGATAAAGACTTCAAGGTCATCTTAACAAACGTCAAACAAAAAAATCCTGATGTCATTTTCGTACCAGACTATTATAATCAAGCAGGTCTGATTGCAGAACAAGCTAAAGAAGTTGGAATTGACTCTGTCTTTTTAGGTGGCGATGGATGGGATAGCATTCAAATAGATTATGCTGAAGTTACAGAAGGCTCCTATTTTGCCAACCATTATGCTACAGATGACCCTTCAGAGGTTGTACAAAACTTCCTAACAATTTATCAAGAAAAATACAATGAAGTTCCTAATTCCTTTGCTGCTTTAGGCTATGATGCTGCATTATCCGCTTTTGCTGCAATTGAAAATGCTGGAACAACAGATAAGGCTGCTGTTAGAGATGCTCTTGCGACTCTTGATATGCCACTTGTAACAGGAAATATTAAATTTGATGAAAATGGCGACACTATTAAGGGAGTATCCATTATCAAAATTGAAAATGGCGAACTTAAACTTGATTCTAAAGTTTCTATTGATTAATTAATGAATTAGCAGTAAAATATAAAAGATAACTAGTAAAAAGGGAGATAAAACTCCCTTTTTTTCTAAGTACGAATGAGGTATTTTTTTATGATGTTATTTATTCAACACATGATAAGCGGTTTAAATGTAGGAAGTATTTACGCCTTAATTGCACTGGGCTACACTATGGTATACGGAATTGTTAGGCTCATTAACTTTGCTCATGGTGATATTTTAATGATGGGAGCTTATTTTGCCTTTATTGGAATAGCGATTGTCCGACTTCCTTTTTGGATTGTTTTGATTATTTCTATGGCCTTATGCGCTATAGCAGGTATGTTAATCGATCGCATTGCCTATAGACCCTTGAGAGATGCACATAGACTTTCCGCTCTCATTACAGCTATTGGTATGAGCTTATTTTTAGAAAATCTATTCTTAATCCTCTTTGGAGCTGAACCCAAAAAAATGCCTATGATTATAAAATCTGTTCCTATTCAAATTTCCGGAATACAAATCACTTATATCACCGTCATTACATTAGCCTTGTCTATTGTCTGTATGGTTGCCCTTGACCAACTAGTCAACCGAACAAAAACGGGTAAAGCTATGCGCGCTGTATCTGAGGATAAAGATGCGTCTAAGCTTATGGGGATTAATGTGAATAAGACTATTGGTATTACCTTTGCGATCGGTTCAGCTTTAGGTGCTGTCGGAGGTATCTTATTTGTTATGGCTTATCCTCAGGTCAACCCCTACATGGGTATGATGCCGGGTCTTAAGGCTTTCGTTGCTGCAGTCCTTGGTGGAATTGGAATAATACCCGGCGCAATGCTTGGCGGCTATGTGTTAGGTATCGTAGAAAGCCTTACCAGGGCCTATATTTCCTCCAGGTGGGCTGACTTTATTGTTTTTAGTATTTTAATAATCGTTTTATTGGTGAAACCTACAGGCATTTTAGGTAAAAACGGTAGGGAGAAGGTGTAGGTTATGGACAAGAACAGTATCAGTAGATTAGGACACTTGGAAAACACAATTGGAATCTTTATTATATTCGGAATCATGATAGCCCTTATGAATGCAGGCATGATTAATCGGTATCATCAAGGAATCATTATTGTTATATTTATTAATATTATATTGGCTACAAGCCTGAATTTTATTACAGGCTGTTTAGGAGAACTTGCTCTTGGCCATGCAGGCTTTATGGCTATAGGAGCTTATACTGCTTCCTTTGTTACATTAAACATGAATTTAGGTCTTCCGGGCACCGTTCAATTGATTATATCCTTGCTTTTGGGTGGTTTATTAGCAGGAATATTCGGGATTATTATCGGTATACCCGTCTTAAGGCTGGAAGGCGATTATCTTGCAATCACAACACTTGGATTTGGAGAAATGATTAGGGTTGCGATATTTAATCTTGACTTTTTAGGTGGCGCAAGAGGTATTTTCGGAATACCCCGTCTGACAAATTTTAATGTCATCTTTTGGATTACTGTCATCATTATTTTTGTACTTTTTAGGATTATACGAAGCAGACATGGTCGAGCCATTTTAGCCATAAGAGAAAATGTTATTGCAGCAGAATCCGTAGGAATACCTACTGTCTTTTATAAAATATTTACTTTTGCTATTTCAGCATTTATTGCGGGAGTAGGTGGGGGCTTATTAGCTCATTATTTGACTATTATTGATCCTAAAACTTTCAACTTTGCTTATTCTATTGATATTCTCATCTTTGTTGTATTAGGCGGAATGGGAAGCTTTACCGGAGCTGTTATCGGAGCCATCATACTGACTATTATGCCGGAATTTTTACGTGTTGGCGGTATTCAAGAATATCGATTTTTAATAAAGGCAATTTTACTGATTATACTCATGATTTTTAGACCAAAAGGCATCCTTGGGAGAGCAGAATTTTCTCTTGTCCAAACCTTAGAATTTATTAAATGTAAGATCTTTAAAAATGCTAAAAAGCCAACATAATTATTGAGGTGAAGTTATGAATATATTAGAATTAAAAAATATTGGTATCTCCTTCGGGGGACTAAAAGCAGTTCATAATGTTAATTTTAAAATCGGCGAACATGAATTACTGGGATTAATTGGACCCAATGGAGCCGGTAAAACCACATTATTTAATTTATTAACAGGAATATACAGGCCCACTGAGGGCAGTATATTATTTGACGGTCAAAGTATTATTGGTCTTAAACCCAGCCAAATAGTAAAGTTGGGTGCTGCTCGTACCTTTCAAAATATAAGATTATTTAAAGGTCTGACTGTACTGGAAAATGTAAAGACAGCTTTTTTTCATAGAATGTCCTATAATACCTTTTCTGCTATTATCCGGACAAAGAAGTTTCGTGAAGAGGAAATAGCTATTGAAGAAAAAGCTATTGCACTCTTAAAAATCTTTAGAATGGAGTCTATGATTCATCAAGATGCTGATAATTTGCCCTATGGAATGCAAAGGAAGCTTGAGATAGCTAGGGCACTGGCTACGAATCCAAAGCTTTTGCTTTTGGATGAGCCCGCTGCAGGCATGAATCCTCAGGAAACAAAGGAACTCATGGAAACTATTCTCATGGTTAAAGATCATTTTAACATAGCTATCTTACTGATTGAACATGATATGAATCTTGTCATGGGCATATGTGAACGCATCGTTGTTGTTGATTATGGTCAGGTTATTGCTACAGGAACACCTGAAGAAATTAAGACTAATAAAAGAGTAATTGGCGCCTATTTAGGCGAATAGAGGTGAATCCATGCTGAAAGTTGAAAATTTACATGTACATTATGGCGCTATCCATGCATTGAAAGGGATTTCTTTTGAGGTTAAAAAGGGTGAAATCGTTACTTTAATTGGCTCAAATGGGGCCGGAAAAACGACTACATTACACACTATTGCAGGTCTTTTAAAGCCCACAAGCGGTAGCATTATTTTGAAGGAGCAAGATTTAACAAAAATCGAAGCTCATAAACTAGTAAGTTTAGGAATGGCTCAGGTTCCTGAAGGGAGAAGAATTTTTTCCAGAATGACAGTCTATGAAAATCTGGAAATCGGAGCTTTCCATCGAAATGATAAAGAGGCTGTTAAAAAAGAGCTCCATGAGGTGCTGGCCCGATTCCCCAG
>Ga0265293_10009198_pt1 | contig 14285 bp, 9 predicted proteins | sample Munlanlewell138R_FD_192505 | JGI IMG/M metagenome (GOLD analysis project Ga0265293, IMG submission 192505) | Leachate microbial communities from a municipal landfill in Southern Ontario, Canada - Leachate well 138R | ecosystem: Engineered > Solid waste > Landfill > Unclassified | place: Canada...
CAATTTGCCCGTGCCATTGTCATGCCAAATCTACGGCCTCCTGTCACAACCGTGGCACTGGCGAGTGCTTATAAGACAAGAATTGAAACTGCATTGGAAAAAACGGCTTATAAAGGCAAATTCGAGCCCTTGATGACTTTATATTTAACCGACAATACCTCGGCAGAGGAAATTCAAAAAGCGGCTGAATCAGGCTTTATTCATGCGGTTAAATTATATCCAGCCGGCGCAACAACCAATTCAGATGCCGGTGTTACCGATTTGCTTGGAAAATGCCGTCCGGCACTCGAGGCATTGCAAAAGCATGGCATGCCGTTACTGGTACATGGCGAAGTCACAGACCCAACGGTTGACCTGTTTGATCGCGAAGCGGTTTTTATTGATCGGGTCATGCATCCACTGCGCCGTGATTTTCCTGAACTGAAGGTGGTTTTTGAACATATCACCACGCAGGAAGGTGCCCAATATGTGCGTGATGCGGATGGTCCGGTGGCGGCAACTATTACAGCCCATCATCTATTGTATAACCGCAATGCCATTTTTACTGGCGGTATTCGTCCTCATTACTACTGCCTGCCTATTTTAAAACGTGAAAAACATCGTTTGGCATTGCTTGAGGTGGCTACCAGCGACAGTAAACGCTTTTTCCTTGGCACTGACAGCGCCCCGCATGCCAAAGGCCTTAAAGAGAATGCCTGCGGCTGTGCCGGTTGCTACACCGCCGTACATGCTATGGAGCTTTATGCCACTGCCTTTGAACTTGCTGGCAAGCTGGATAAATTAGAAGCTTTTGCGAGTTTGAATGGACCGGATTTTTACGGTCTGCCCCGTAACCAGACAGAAATTACCCTGGAGCGTACAGAATATATCATTCCGGTAGAATTGCCTTATGCTGATAATACTACCCTGGTGCCACTGGCGGCGGGTGAGAGCCTGAACTGGAAAATGAAATAATAGAGTGGCTGAAGCATGGCAATACGAATTGACAGGCATGCCCTGAGCTAAAAATGAAAATTCAAATTACCGAAGAACGTTACAAGAATGTCGATGACTACTTCAATCAGCTTTTTCTGAAAGAAGATGTCATTCCGGAAAAAGTGCTTGAGCATTGCAAAAGTTGCAATATCCCGGCAATTAATGTGGCTCCCAATCAGGGTAAGCTGCTTCATATGCTGGTCAGGATGAATGCGGCGCGGCGTGTTCTGGAAATTGGTACGCTGGGTGCATACAGTACTGTCTGGATGGGTCTGGCCTTGCCTGATAATGGCCATCTTGTAACCTTGGATTTTGATGAAAACTATATCAAGGTTGCCCGTGAAAGCCTTGCCATCGCTGGCTTGCAAGACAAGGTGGAAGTCAGGCAAGGCGTAGCGGCCGAGACGCTTGCGCAAATGGTACAAGACCAGGAAGCGCCATTCGATTTTATTTTTATTGACGCAGACAAGGAAAACAATCCCGTCTATCTGGAATATGCCCTGAAGCTGTCACGGCCAGGCACGGTTATTGTGGCTGATAATGTAGTGCGTCAGGCCAAAATACTGGATGACAGTGGCAAGGCGGATAATATCCGGGGACTGCGCCAATATTTTGATGATATGGCTGCCAATCCCCAGCTCACGGTTACCGCTTTTCAGACACTGGGTTCAAAAGGCTGGGATGGCCTGGCGATTGCCATTGTTAAACAATAACGTCTTCAGGCCAGCCAATATTGCCTGGTTGTTTTATTTTTTGGCTTCCAGCTGTTCCCAGCGGTCAAAAAGTTTAAGCAGCGCATCTTCCAGTTCTTGCAGTTGCAGGTTGATACCGTTGGCAGTGTCCGTGCCCTCTTTGTATAGTTCCGGGTCGGATAGCTTTTCGGTAAGTTCAGCCTGTTCTGCCTCCAGTTTTGAAATTTCTTCGGGCAGGGTTTCAAGTTCTTTCAGTTCCCAACTACTAATGCGGGAGCGGTTTTGACGTGGCTTGTCCTGAGGTGGGGTGTTTGCGACGGGCTCTTCGGCTTTTTTGTCTGTGCTATCAGGTTTGCCAGCCAGTCTGTTGGCTACTTCTATTGGCCGTTGTTCGAGCCAGTCATCATAACCACCTACGTAATCCCGCCATTGTCCGTCACCCTCATAGGCAATGGTCTGCGTAATGACATTATTCAGAAAAGTCCGGTCGTGGCTAACCAGTAAAACTGTGCCATTGAAGTCTTGCAGTAATTCCTCAAGCAGTTCCAGGGTTTCGATGTCAAGGTCGTTGGTGGGTTCGTCCATGACCAGAACATTGGCTGGCCGGGCAAACAGCCTTGCGAGTAGTAATCGGGCCCTTTCACCACCCGATAGGCTGGAAACAGGTGATTGTGCCCGTGCTGGTGAAAAAAGGAAATCACCCAGGTAGCTCATGACATGTTTGCGTTGCTGGCCAATTTCAATCCATTCGCTACCCGGATTGATTACCTCGGTAAGAATGGCATTTTCATCCAGCTGTTCACGCATCTGGTCAAAATAGGCAATTGACAGGTTGGTGCCAAGCTTGACCTTTCCTTCGCTGGGAGCAAGTTTGCCCAGAATAATTTTAAGCAACGTGGTTTTGCCGGCACCGTTAGGGCCGATCAGGCCAATCCTGTCACCACGAATGATGGTGGTGGAGTAGTTTTTGATAACGGTTTTGTCGCCGAATGAGTGGCTGATGTTTTCCAGTTCAGCCACCAGTTTTCCTGATTTTTCACCCACGGAAACGGCCAGATTGACATTGCCCACACGCTCACGACGTTCGCCACGTTCGCGGCGCAGTGATTCAAGGCGTCTTACCCTGCCTTCATTGCGGGTGCGGCGGGCTTCAACCCCCTTGCGAATCCAGACCTCTTCTTGGGCCAGGAGTTTGTCAAAACGCTCATTTTGCAGTTTTTCGGCTTCTAGCCATTCTGCCTTGCGTGCCTGCCATTGGCTGAAGTTGCCTGGGAAACTGTGTAGCAGGCCACGATCCAGTTCTATGATGCGGGTAGTTACGGCATCCAGGAAACGGCGGTCGTGGGTAATGATGACGCAGGCTGAGCGACTGCTTTGTATCATCTGCTCAAGCCAGAGAATGCCCTCAAAGTCCAGGTGGTTGGTGGGTTCGTCAAGCAACAGAAGATCGGGGTTTTCTATAAATGCGCGAGCCAGGGCAATGCGTTTGCGTGTACCACCAGACAGTCCCTTGGTCTGGGCGTCAGGATTCAGGCCCAGTTTTTCGATAATTGCACTGGCGCGGGCAGGGCGTGCCCAGTCTTCAGAGTCCAGGATATCGCCGCAGATATTTTCATAAACGGTTTGCGTATCGTTAAGGACGGGTTCTTGCTCAACGGTAATGACACGCAAAGAGCTCATTCTGGATATTTCGCCGTCATCGGCTTCAGTGCGGCCATCAAGAATGCGTAGCAGGGATGATTTGCCAGCGCCGTTGCGGCCGATCAGGCCGATTCTTTCGGACTCCTGGATGGTCAGGTTGGCATTGTCGAGAAGGGCATGGTGACCATATGCAAGATGAGCATTGATTAATGTAATAAGAGTTTGTGCAGCCATAGAGTAGATCAAGAAAAATATTGGATAAATGGTTTTTTTATTCTTTTGGGATAAAAGGACTTTAACACCTTTACAGGGAATAAGTCGGTTAAAATGCTTTTCTGGCAAAGTGGGCTGGGCAATCGCGGGGGTATTTATTCTCGAGGAACGTCCGGACTCCGCAGGGCAGGATAGCGGCTAACAGCCGTCCGGTTGCGCAAGCAGCCGAGGAATAGGGCCACAGAGACGAGACTGCAGCGTGGGCACGCAAGTGCACTGATACGGCGACTTCCGTATGGCATTGCCGCAAGGCAATAACGCAGCAGGGTGAAACGCGGTAACCTCTATCCGGAGCAACATCAAATAGGCATGTGTCTGGTTCTGCCAGGAAGGGCGGCTCGTCCAAACATGCGGGTAGATGGCTAGAACGCATTAGTAATGATGCGTCCAGAGGAATGATTGCCAACCAGTTTACTGGTTTACAGAATCCGGCTTATAGGCTCACTTTGTCAGTTCTTGCCTTATGTATGGCAACATCCTGTCAGCACTGGCTGGTTGGGCTGGCGTCCATGATGATTTTTTCAAAAATTGTTAAAAAATGATAAGAATTAATAAACAGTTTTTACAGTATCTCTCACCTTACTTTCACTTTGTATTTTAAGAGCTTGATTTCTAAAGGTCTTTCTGTTTTCCGTTTTCGTCAGGTAACGCTAAGTCTTTGTTGTTATTGGAAAAAGTCAATAAATAAAGCTTGACCAAATATCAGCCTTGTCTTAAAGTGGGGAAAAGTAGGGAAATGTGGAGAAAAGTGGGGGGAAAGTGGTTTTCCAGGGAAATAGTGCGCTCAATTTAGATGCCAAGGGACGGATGACCATTCCGGCCCGGTATCGTGATGCGCTAATGGATTCCGCTCATGGTGCCTTGACTATTACCCGCAATTTTGATGGTGGTTTGCTTATTTATCCCCGCCCCGTGTGGGAAGAAAAGCGAGAAATCATCATGCAATTACCCATGTCCGCCCGTCATGTCCAGCGTATGTTATTGGGTAATGCCCAGGATGTGGATATAGACGGATCAGGACGCGTTCTCATTGCCCCCGAATTGCGCACTGCCGCTGGAATCGTCAAAGACGTTGTTTTAGTTGGTATGGGCAGGCATTTTGATCTTTGGGATGCCCAGATGTTTGCACAAATGCAGGCGGCTGATATGGCCAAGGGTTTACCAGAAAGTTTGGATGATTTTTCATTGTGACGTCAGAAAGTTTTGTACACAAGACCGTGTTGCTTGGAGCAACTGTCAATGCACTGGTTCACGATGAATTCAATGTAAAGGCCAAGTGGATTCACGATTTGTTGCCGCCAGGCAATAAAGAAGGTGTTTTCGTGGATGGTACGTTTGGCAGGGGTGGGCATAGCCGTTATTTGCTGTCGCAGCTTTCAGCAAATGCAAGGCTGTTTGTTTTTGATAAAGATCCCCTGGCAATGGCATCGGCTCGTCAATTGCAGCAGGAAGATTCCCGGGTTGAAATTATTCATGGTGGCTTTTCTTCAATGGAAGAAGAGTTGCACCAGCGTGGCATTGGCCAGGTACAGGGCATTTTATTGGATTTGGGGATTTCTTCCCCACAGATAGATGATGCATCCAGAGGGTTTTCCTTCATGCGGGAAGGGCCGCTGGATATGCGAATGGACACCAGTCGTGGCATAACTGCGGCTGAATGGCTGGCGCAAGCCAGTATTGAAGAAATGAAGGAGGTTATAAAGAACTATGGCGAAGAACGGTTTGCTTTCCCGATTGCAAAGGCGATTGATCATCGCCGCCAATCCAGCCCTTTGTGCACCACGCTCGAACTTGCCGAGCTCGTCTCAACCGTCGTCCGGACGCGGGAAAAAGGTCAACATCCGGCCACACGTACCTTTCAGGCTATACGGATTCACATCAATCAAGAGCTCGAAGAGCTGGCGAACACCCTCGCGTCAATTTTAAGATTGCTTGCGCCTGGTGGCAGGATGTCAGTGATCAGTTTCCACTCGCTTGAAGACCGGATGGTTAAACAGTGTATCGCGGCGGCAGCAAAGCCGGGTGCGAGTTTAGCCCGTTTACCTTTGCGTGAAAGCGAAATGCCCCAGCCTGTCCTTGTAAATATGGGCAAGGTACTGGCTACCGATGCTGAAGTGGCTGCCAATCCCCGTTCCCGTTCGGCCGTTCTGAGGGTGGCACAAAGAACGACTACTGAATTGACGGATGCTGATGCTTTTGTCAGCAGGCCGCTCATGTTGGGCGGACAGTCTGGCAAGCGGAGAGCATCATGGCGCGCTTAGGTTTATTGCTGTTGGTGGGCTGGTTTGTCTATAGTGCCGTTTCACTTGTGTCGGTGCGGTATCAGCAGCGACAGCTATATGTTGATCTTAGCCGGGCGCAGGCAGTAGAGAATGATCTGGGTATAGATTGGCGTTATTTGCAGCTTGAGCGGGCAAAACTAACCACCAATGCGCGCATTCAACAAGTAACAACCCAAAAACTGGACATGCAAATTCCGCATATCGGTCAAATTATTTATATCAAAGATTCTGAGCTGGCTAATAATCCGGCCTCTCCTGCGACACACCAGAGTCATCAATAAAAGGGAGGCCAAATGCTCAAATTCGGCAAAAACAAAATCCCTGAGTTGTTCAAACGATCCAGAGAAAACGCGTATTCGCGTCATTATAGTAGCCCAGTGTTGCACGTGCAAATCCCAAGGTGGCGTGCTCGCGTCCTTTTTATCCTTATTTCCCTGGGTTTTCTGGCAGTGATTGGCAAGGCCCTGTATATCCAGATCATGAGTACGGAGTTCTTGCAGGCAGAAGGTGAAAAGCGTTTTGAACGTACCTTGCAGTTACCGGCCACCCGTGGACTCATTACCGATCGTAATGGCGAGTTTTTGGCAACCAGCACACCTGCGGTGGCTGTCTGGAGCATACCCGAGGAAACCAGCAAGGCAACGGCAGAACAGTTGGGTGATTTGGCTAAACTGCTCGATATACCCTTAAAAAATCTGCAAGAAAGATTGAAGAATCTGGATAAAACGTTTGTTTATCTGAAGCGGCAAATGCCGGTGGATATCGGGAAAGAAATAAAAAAGCTGAACATTCCCGGTATTCATTCTTTACCCGAGTCCAAACGGTCTTATCCGCAGGGTCCCATTACAGCACATGTGGTTGGATTTACCAATATCGAAGACAAGGGGATAGAGGGTATTGAACTGCAAATGAACAATGAATTGCAGGGCAAGTCGGGTTTGCGACGGGTATTGCGTGACCGTATCGGGCGTATTATTGATGATGTCCAGGAAGTGGAGCCGGCAACAGATGGTGCGGATGTCAAACTTACTATAGACGGGCATATTCAACTCCTTACTGCCCAAGCGCTTGAAAAGGCCATTAAGAAACACGAAGCCGAGTCGGCTGGGGCTGTGGTGATTGATACGCAAAATGGCGAAATACTGGCCATGGTCAGTGTGCCATCCTATGACCCCAATGAGCAATCCGAACGTAAAGGTCCGGCACTCCGGAATCGGGTTGTTACCGATACCTTTGAGCCAGGCTCTATTATCAAGCCACTGGTTGCCGCCCTGGCGCTGGATGCCGGTGTCATTACCAAAAACACGCTGTTCAATACGGGTACTGGCTCATACCGCTATCAGGGGGCCACCATTACCGATGTCAGTTCCCGCAATGGGACTTTGAATGTATCCGGCATTTTACGTCGCTCAAGTAATATTGGCATGACCATGATTTCTGAACGTTTACGTTCGGAACAAATGTGGACGGTATTTAATGCCTTGGGTTTCGGGCAGGTCCCCAATACCGGCTTTCCCGGTGCCGCTTCGGGGCGGGTTCGGCCATGGGAGCGCTGGAAGCTGATTGAAAAGGCAACCATGTCCTATGGTTATGGATTGTCGGTATCTTTGTTGCAAATCGCCAAGGCATTTACGACGCTGGCCCGTGATGGGGACATGATATCCCTGTCATTGATTAAAAATGACAAGCAACCAACCAGTATCCAGATATACAAACCGCAAACGGCCAGTAATGTAAGGGCCATGCTCGAAGAGTCCGCAGGTGCCGAGGGTAATAAAATCCAGTCGATGGTTAATGGCTATCGTATTGGTGGAAAAAGCGGAACGGCAAGACAAATTGTCAACGGACGTTATAGCCGCTCTGATTACAGGGGTTCATTCGTTGCCGTTGCGCCTGTTTCAAAGCCCAGAATCGTTGTGGCAGTAACCGTTAACAGACCAAGAAAAGGTGGTTATTACGGGACTCTCACCGCAGGACCGGTTGCAGCAGAAATCGTTGAAGGAACTTTGAAGTACCTGACGGTTCAGCCTGATTTGCCGGTAGAGCCTGCACTGGAAGTAAAGAGCCCGAATAATACAAGCAGGAGAAATCGGGGATGACCGTACAATCCATACTACATTGGTTAAATCAGCACGTCGCACCTACAGTGCACCTTCAGTTAAACTCCAGGGACATCCTTAAAGGTGATGTCTTTGTGGCCTGCACAGGAACGTCACAAAACGGTGCCTCGTACATTGAGGATGCGATTGCAAACGGTGCAGCGGCTGTTTTGCTGGAGCAATCAAATGGCAACCAGGTGCTATCAGGATATCCCGTACCGGTATTGGCCGTGTCGGGTTTACGGCAATTGCTGGGCGAGCTGGGTGATACCTGGTACGGACGTCCATCAGAACAGGTTTTTGTGATTGCCGTTACCGGCACCAACGGGAAAACTTCTTGCGCTACCTGGCTGGCCAAGGCACTTACCGCCAATGGTGTGCCGTGTGCCACTATAGGTACCCTTGGTATGGTATTGCCCGATAACTCTAATTTGGGTGGTTCTCTTACCACCCCTGACGTCCTTACCCTGCATCGTTTGCTGGCAGAATTGCGCAGCCGGGAAATCAATGCCGTTTCCATTGAAGCGTCATCTATTGGGTTGGATCAGGGGCGCATGGACGGATTGCGAATCCGGGTTGCCGCCTTTTCCAATCTCACCCTTGATCATCTTGATTACCATAAAGATATGGCGCAATACGAACAGGCCAAAATGCGCCTGTTCCACTGGCCAGGCTTGCAACATGCTGTCATTAATCTTGATGATCCGGCTGGCGAACGCATGTTCTGTGATTCCCAAGCCGAAAATACGATTGGCTATTCGTTAAAGAATCATGCTGACGCAAAAATTCTTGCTAAAGAGCACCGCTTTTATGATTATGGACTGGCTTTTGATTTATTCAGCCCGCAAGGTGAAGCACAGGTACTGACACGCCTGCTGGGCGAGCACAATATCTCCAATTTATTGCTGGTGGCCGGTGTTTTGCAGGCAATGGGCTGGGATTTGGCCGATGTTGTAAGAACCATTTCATTACTCGAGCCGGTTCCCGGTCGTTTGCAGATTGTGAAAGGCCTTGATGTTGACGGTGAAACAGGCATGCAGCCGTTGGTGGTGGTGGATTACTCGCATACACCTGATTCGCTGGAACGGGCACTGGATGCCTTGCGACCCACGGTATTGGCCAGGCAAGGGCGGTTGATTTGCGTTTTTGGCTGTGGTGGTGACCGTGATAAAGGCAAACGTCCTGTCATGGGGAAAATCGCTTCGCAAAAAGCCGATCTGGTTTATGTGACCAGCGATAATCCACGGACTGAAAATCCTGAGCTGATTCTGACTGACATCCTTGCGGGCATGCCTGTTTGCACCAATGTCCAGCCTGATCGGGCCAGTGCCATTTTGCAGGCGGTGTTACATGCTTCGGCAACAGACATTATTTTGGTGGCTGGAAAAGGGCATGAAACCTATCAGGAAGTCAATCATGTCAAAACCAGTTTTGATGATCGTGAGTGGTCAGTGCTGGCGCTGGCATTGCGCCATGCTACCGGTGTATCTACCGATTCACGCAGTGTCGGCAAGGGACAGATATTCATTGCCCTAAAGGGTGAAAATTTTGATGCCCATGATTTTCTGGATCAGGTCCGGCAAACAGGCGCATTGCTGGCGGTGGTTAGCCAGAAAAACACGGCTATTGATCTGCCACAGGCACTGGTTGCCGACACTGGCAGGGCACTTGAATTGATGGGCAAGGCCTGGCGCTCCCTGTTTGACATTCCGGTTATTGGCGTTGCAGGCAGCAATGGCAAAACAACTACCAAGGAAATGATCGCTTCCATTCTGGCGGCTCATGTCGGGTCAGCGCATTGTATTGCCACCCAAGGTAACCTGAATAATCAAATTGGTGTCCCGTTAAGTTTGCTGGGCCTGAAGAAGAAGCATCAGGTGGCGGTGTTTGAGCTGGGCATGAATCACCCGGGTGAGATCCGCATCCTGACCGATCTGGCCAGACCTACCGTTGGCTTGGTGAACAACGCGCAACGGGAACACCAGGAGTTCATGCAAACGGTAGAGGCCGTGGCGATTGAAAACGCTGACGTGATTGCCGGGCTTGATGCCAGTGGGGTTGCCGTTTTTCCCGCCGATGAACCGTATACCGACTTATGGCAGGATATTGCCGGTAACCGCCGCCGGATTTTATTCGGTTTTGGTGAGCAGGCTGACGTAACCGCCAGGGAACTGGTTGCCGATATCAATGGCAGCCGTTTTCTACTGGTTACCCCGGGTGCTTCAGGCAGGGTTGCATTGAATATTCCCGGTCATCACAATGTGCGCAATGCGCTGGCGGCAACTGCATGTGCACTGGCAATCGGGATACCTTTGGATACCATTATCATTGGGTTACAAAAATTTAGCCCTGTGAAGGGACGAATGCAAGGATTTGTGCTTTCTGACGGCACAAAACTGCTTGATGACTCGTATAATGCAAACCCTGATTCCGTTCGTGCTGCCATCGATGTCCTGTCACAACTGCCCGGGGCCAAGGTTCTGGTTCTGGGTGATATGGCCGAGGTGGGTGATGATGGTCCGCAAATGCATGCCGAGGTGGGTTTTTATGCCAAACAACAAGGTATTGATTACTTGTTGGCTTATGGCGATGCATCCCGGCAAACTGTCCAATCCTTTGGTTCACAGGCAAAGCATTTTGAAGACATCCATGAAATGGCACCGTACATCAGAAATCTTAAACCGTTAAATATTTTAGTGAAAGGATCACGGTCAATGCGTATGGAGCGGGTTATTGCTGACTTGCAAAAAGCTTCATCCATTGAAGGGGAAAAAGATGCTGTATGAGTTATTCGGGTGGCTGTCTAAAAGTATAAGTGGCTTTGGCGTATTTGAATATATTACGCTTCGCGCCATGCTGGCATGCGCCACTGCATTGTTTATTGGCTTGTGGGCAGGCCCGCGTGTCATACGTAAATTGACCGAGCTTAAAATTGGTCAGGCTGTCAGGGCCTATGGGCCTGAGTCGCACCTGGTCAAAAATGGTACGCCCACCATGGGGGGCGTGCTTATTCTTATTGCCATTGGTATCAGTACTTTATTATGGGCAGATTTAAGCAACCGGTTTGTCTGGGTGGTAATGCTGGTTACTTTCGGGTTTGGGGCCATTGGTTGGGTTGATGATTATCGCAAAGTGGTTCATCGCAATCCCGAGGGCATGTCCTCGCGGGAAAAATTTTTCTGGCAGTCATTGATTGGCCTGATTGCATCCGTATACCTTACTTTTGCGGTCTCGGCACCGGCCAATGCCGACTTGTGGCCTTTGTTCAAGGAATGGGTTTTAAGTGGCTTCACCATGCCATTGCCATCGCGTGCCGACCTTATTGTGCCATTTTTCAAAAGTGTTAGCTATCCATTGGGTGTATTTGGTTTTGCCGCATTAACCTGGGTTGTTATTGTGGGTACCAGCAATGCCGTTAACCTGACCGATGGTCTTGATGGTCTGGCCATTATGCCAACCGTCATGGTGGGTGGTGCATTGGGTATTTTTGCCTATATTGTAGGACGGGTTGATTACTCCAAATACCTGCTGTTCCCTTATATTCCAGGGGCCTCTGAAATGTTGATCCTGTGTGCCGCCCTGGCTGGCGCTGGATTGGCATTCCTGTGGTTCAATGCGTATCCCGCCCAGGTGTTTATGGGTGATGTCGGTGCGCTGGCCCTGGGTGGCATGCTGGGCACGGTTGCCGTTGTTGTCCGGCAGGAAATTGTCCTGTTTATCATGGGGGGCGTGTTTGTGGTGGAAACACTGTCGGTCATGATCCAGGTCATCTGGTTTAAATACACCAAGAAAAAATATGGTACCGGACGCCGGATACTTCGAATGGCACCTTTGCACCATCACTTTGAAGTGGGTGGCTGGAAAGAAACCCAGGTAGTGGTTCGCTTTTGGATTATCACGATGATGCTGGTGTTACTTGGTTTGGCAACATTGAAATTACGATGAATACACAGTCTGAAAACAACGCTTTATCTTTTCCTTCCTCGGTCCTGGTTCTGGGACTGGGGGAAACCGGGCTTGCCGCCGCTTTATGGTGCCTGCGCAATCAGGCGCGTTTGCGCATTGCCGATACCCGGGCCAACCCGCCAGGCCTTGATAAGCTGGATGCAACCGGGCAGCCCTTTGAAAAATTCCTGGGGGACCAAAGTTTTGATGACCAGGCATTGGAAGGTGTCGAGGCGATTGTATTAAGCCCGGGTCTGGTGCCGTCCGAGCCGCATCTGGCTGATTTTCTTGCCCGTGCGAAACAGCGGAATATTGAAATCCTGGGTGAAATTGAATTGTTTTCCCGCGCACTTTTGCAGTTAAGGCAAACACAGGGTTATGAACCTAAGGTGCTGGGTATCACCGGAACGAATGGTAAAACCACGGTGACGACCATGGTTCGGGACATGTTGCAGGAAGCTGGCCTGGTTGCCGTGGCCGCGGGCAATATCAGTCCCTCGGCATTAACCGCGCTCATGGCTGCGCTTGATGCCAATGCCTTGCCCGATGCTTGGGTGCTTGAACTGTCCAGTTTTCAGCTGTTAACGGTTAAAACGCTGCACCCTGATGCTGCGGTCGTGCTGAATATTACCCAGGATCACCTGGACTGGCATGCCAGCCTGCAGGAATACGCCGATTGCAAGGCAAAATTGCTCAAAATGAGCCAGGTGGCCATTATCAATCGCGATGATGAAATGGTGAGTGCCATGGTTGAGTTTGCCAATGACCTGAATGTGCGGTCTTTTGGTGAAGCCGAACCCGTCCTTGATCAGGATATGGGCCTGGAAGAAAGTAATGGCATATTGTGGCTGGCGGCTTGCAGTGCCGATGAGTTTGATCTGCCCGAAACCGGCGGCAGGAGAAAAAAGACTACGGAACGCCCGGTTAGAAAACACGGGGTGCTTAAACGGTTGATGCCGGCAGATGCCATGCTGGTGCGAGGCCGACATAATGCCCTGAATGCTTTGGCGGCCATGGCCTTGTGTCGCGTGCTGGGTATTGGATGGACGCCATTGCTGAATGCCTTGAGAAACTATGTGGCCGAACCGCACCGGACCAATTTTGTTCGAAGTATCAAGGGAGTTGACTTCATCAATGACAGCAAGGGAACCAATGTGGGCTCTACGGTCGCTGCCCTGAAAGGCATGGGACGCAAGGTGGTGTTGATTGCAGGTGGTCTGGGCAAGGGTCAGGATTTTTCTCCGCTGATTGCCCCGGTTTCGCGTTTTGCACGAGCCGTCATTCTGATCGGACAGGATGCCCGTGTTATTGAACAGGCCGTGGCGCCCGCAGGTGTTCCTTGTATCCATGCCATATCGCTTGAGGAAGCGGTTAAGGTGGCATTGGATCATGCACACGAAAATGATGTGGTGATCTTGTCACCGGCCTGCGCCAGTATGGACATGTTCAAAAATTACAATCATCGTGGTAATGCCTTTATTGATGCCGTCAACGAGCTGGCCCTCGAGAATGGAGAAGTTGCATGAGTTTGCTAGCAGAGCTTCGTTCCAGTGTCAGTGCGGTCAAGCCGGGTCGTACGACCATGCGCAATTATGACTTGCTGTTGGGAGTTGCTGTCTCTGCCTTGTTGCTGTTTGGCCTGATTATGGTGTTTTCCGCTTCCATTGCGCTGGCCGATGGGCCCAAATATGCCAATTTGGGCCGGTATTATTTTGCCCTTCGGCATGGGATTTATATCGCGGTGGGCGTGTTTCTGTTTTCCCTTACACTGACTGTACCCATGAGCTTCTGGGAAAAACACGCTTTCCGGATTTTTCTGTTTGCATCGCTATTGCTGGTTCTGGTGCTGGTGCCGTTTATTGGCAAAGAGGTCAATGGGGCCTCACGCTGGCTTCCCATTGGCCCCATCAACTTTCAGCCATCCGAACTCATGAAGGTGGCCATGTTGCTCTTTGCAGCCGATTACACGGTTCGTAAACAGAAATATATGCAGGACTTTATCCGTGGTTTTATGCCCATGGCCCTGGCATTGATCGTGGTTGCCACACTCTTGTTGCTTGAGCCCGATCTGGGGGCTTTAATGGTAACGGTATCGATTGCTGTTGGGATCCTGTTTCTTGGGGGCATTAATCTGGGACTTTTTGTTTTTGCCATTGGCGTACTGGTTGTCTTGTTTGTGTCGATGATTATTTTTGCTCCCTGGCGGCTGGGCCGGATCATGGCCTATCTAGAGCCGTTTCATGAGTCAAACGTGCAATCCAGTGCCTATCAGCTGGTGCACTCCCTGATTGCCATTGGCCGCGGAGAATGGTTTGGGGTTGGTCTGGGGTCCAGCATTGAAAAATTGCATTATTTGCCCGAGGCGCATACTGACTTCA
>Ga0265293_10009200_pt1 | contig 14285 bp, 10 predicted proteins | sample Munlanlewell138R_FD_192505 | JGI IMG/M metagenome (GOLD analysis project Ga0265293, IMG submission 192505) | Leachate microbial communities from a municipal landfill in Southern Ontario, Canada - Leachate well 138R | ecosystem: Engineered > Solid waste > Landfill > Unclassified | place: Canada...
CGCCATCGCCGCCAGGAATTCCAGGATGTCTTCCTCGCGGATGAGGTACTCGATCGCGATCACGACGGGCCCGGTGCGCGACTCGACGGGCACGGCCGTGTCGGGCTCCTTCCAGTCGTGCAACGGTTCCAGATCGATATTCTCCGCCTGCGCCAGCGGCCGCCACCGACCGAGCAGGGCGCACGCAAGCACGACGCCGACTGCCTGCAGCAAGGCCGTCTTGACACTCCCGGCCGCCGCGGCGAGGCCCCAGAGCCAGCTGCCTGCCGCCAGACCGCCGAACGCCGCCATCTGATACAAGGACAAGGACCGTCCGACGACCCAGCGCGGCGTCGACATCTGTACCGTCACATTGAACGTGGACAGCGCCAGCACCCAGCCCGCGCCGCCCAGCAACATCACTGCAATCGTCACCGCCAGGGAATTGCTCAAGCCAGCAATCGCGGTCGCCACCGCGAATCCGACGCAGGACCAGCGCACAATGGCTTCGGTCGAGAGCACTTCGCGCAGCCGCGCGCTGGCCATGGCCCCCAATACGGCGCCCACGCCGAACGCGCCCAGCAACAGGCCGTAAGTGATCGGCCCGCCCGCCACCCGTTCCTTGGCAATGAGTGGCATCAACGCCATGACGGCGCTTGCGCCCACACAAAACACGGCACTGCGCAACAGCACGACGCGCAAGGCGGGCGACATCGCCACATAACGTGCGCCAGCCGCCATGGCAGCGCCTAACGTCTCGCGCGGCAGGACCCGAGGATCGGGCGGCGGCCGCCAGCCAAACAGCACCACGATGAGTGGCACATAGCTGATCGCGTTCAGGCCGAACGCAGTTGCGACTCCCGCCACGGCGACGATGGCTCCGCCCAGGGCCGGCCCCGCGCTGCGAGCGATGTTGTAGCCCATGCTGTTCAAAGCCACCGCTCCGGGCAATTCCATGCGCGGCACCATGTCGCCCACCGAGGCTTGCCACGCGGGCGCGTTGAAGGCCGTGCCGCAGCCGATCAGGAACGTGAACATCAGCAACAGCCAGGGCGTGATCAGGCCTAGCCAGGCGCAGACCGCCAGTGCGATCGAAACCACGAACATGAAAATCTGCGCACCGAGCATGACGGCGCGCCGGTCGAGATTGTCGGCCATTGCGCCTGCCACCAGCGACAGCAGCATGATCGGCAAGGTCACGGAAGCCTGGACCAGCGCCACCATGTCCGCCGTCCCTGCGATCGAGGTCATCAGCCAGGCGGCACCCACGGACTGGATCAGGCCGCCCAGATTGGACGACATGCTCGCGATCCAGACCCTTCGGAAGGTGCGATAGCTCAGAGGCGACAAGGCCGAAGGCCGTTCCGCGGGATTCATGAGGTCCGAGCTTGGCTGAGCCATCGAAAAAGAACCGTTTCATTATGCGCAGGGCGCCTGCCCGCACCTGCAAGGTACCTAAGTCCAGGAAAATTGGCACCACCGGGGCGGGCCGGCGCGCATGATCGAAAAAATCGATCCTTTCGGAGAACTTTTTTGCGACTATTGACCGCTCCACCTGATGTCCAATAACACCTGGTCGACTGCGGCGAGATGCGCCGCCGGCATCCCGTCATCCACCGCTGGAGTAGCTGATGAAAAACGTGTCCCTGATTCGCACGGCACTTGGAGCCGCGGCGGCGCTCGGCGCCAGTATCGCGCTGGCCGCCCCGGTGCGCTACACGATCGATCCCGATCACACCTATCCGAGCTTCCAAGCCGATCACATGGGCGGGCTGTCCAACTGGCGCGGCAAATTCAATCGCTCGTCGGGCTTTGTCGTGCTCGACAGACAGGCGGGGAGCGGCACCTTGGAAGTCACGGTCGATACGAGCAGTCTCGACTTCGGTCACGACAAGATGAACGAGCACGCCAAAAGCGACGAGATCTTCGATGTCGCCGGCCATCCCACCGCGGTCTACAAAGGCACGCTGAAAGACTTCAAGGACGGCGCGCCCACCCGGGTCGACGGCGTCCTCACGCTCAAGGGCGTGTCGAAACCCCTGGAGCTGACGGTCAACAGCTTCCTGTGCAAGCCCAATCCGATGACGGGCAAGGAAGTATGCGGCGCCGACGCATCGGCCAGCTTCGATCGCGATGAATTCGGGGTCGATTACGGCAAGGCCTACGGCTTCAAGATGGAAACGACGCTGCAAATCCAGGTCGAAGCGATTCGCGACGACGAAACGAAGTAAGCTCGTAGCAGCGGCCCGTCCGGAGGCGGTGCCGCCACTGCAATCCGCTCGGCGGGGTGAAGGAATTCCTCACCTCCGCTCGGGCGGGCAGGCCGCCATTTCCAACCGCGTGATCTTGCCCGGATCGGTCTGGAATATGCTGCTGTCTATCCGCTGACCTGGTTCGGAAAGATCGACGTCCAACCAGTAGACGGTACCGCTGCGCCTGCGGTCTTCGATACGCGGTTCGAGTCCCAGGACACGAATTTCGTCCACCCGCCGCCGCGCGCGCTGGTAATCTGAAAACACGCCCAGCGACAACGCGTTCGAGGTGGGTGTATCCGAGCCCGGCATGATGTAGACGTCCGTCACGGCGTTCGCCGTGAGCGTCTGGAGCGCCTTTTCGGCCGCCTTCCGATCTGCAAAGCCTTGGATGCTCACCCAATAGCCCACCCACAGCTCGCCTTCCTCCAGGCGTTGTCGCGGATGGAAGCCCGCGCTCCTCAGCGCAGCTTGTGCCTGGGATGCCTGGGGAAGGTCTGCGAAGGGACCGATGGTCGTGCACCCCAAGGTATCGCGCCGGGCACGTTCCTCCTGCTGCGAGAGGCTCGATCCACCCAGCGGCTCCACGGCCGGCGGTCGTACCGCCGCGAATGCCGGCTGCGCCAGCGCTTCTTCGACTGCAACAGGATCCTCGGACACAACCTCGGACCGAACGCCGGCGAGGGAAATATCCACTGCCGAATCGGTCATGGCCTCGCGCGCCAGCACGATCCGCGGCGGCGGGACAGCTCTCGCTCCCGGACCTTGTTCGAGGCCGCCGACACGAACATCCAGCACCTGAGACCAGATGAAGTAGAGCACATTGGCCAGGATCAGCAGCAGGCAGAGTGTACGCATCGATTGGCCGCTGTCCGGCAAGTGCCTGTATCCGGCGACGAAAAGTTTTTCGGATCAACGCTGGTCCACGACCACGCGGGTGAGCGCCCAGCAACGAGTCCTCGGCGAGAATGCCTCGCGAGGAGGCCCGTTAGTCTAGCCGATCAGATCCCTGCTCAGGAATCCCACGCTTCAGCAGCTGTTCAACGTCGCGCGGTCCTTGCTGCCGTGCTGGAGCCCCTGCTGCCGGCATCGACACCGGACGGTCAACGCAATTGACTGTCCTTGCTGCCGCGTCGGTTATAACCGCCGAACCGTGTAGTCTCGTGATCGCTTGCTTCCTGGCAGGACACGCACAAGCGCACACCGGGGACGGCGCGGCGCCGCGCCTCGGGAATGTCGTTGCCACATTCCTCGCAATGACGACGGCCAGGACCCGTAGCCAAGCGGCTCTGCGCGCGCTTGATCGCATCATTCACGGTTGCGTCTATCTGATCCTGCACCGCACCGTCACCTGCCCAACCGGTCGCCATTCTCCGCTCCTGAACTCTGCAGCCGATCAAGGATGGACCGTCGGACGGGTCGCGAGGTTCCCTGAGGGGCTGGCCGCAACGATCATGCGCCTCGCGAACGGGTAGGATCGACTCACAATGGCGAGCCCCTAGAGCAGCGGCCCGGGAGGACGACGTGGCGTGAGCACCGACAGCTGGTCATCGCGAATGGCCTTTTACCTGGTCGCCATCGGCGCCGCCGTCGGACTCGGCACGGTATGGCGTTTTCCGTATCTGGCCGGCCAGTACGGCAGCGCGTTCATCATTCTCTTCATCCTGATCTGCGCGCTGATTGCCGCACCGATCCTGGCAGCCGAGTTCCTGCTCGGCCGTCGGGGCCGGGGAAGCCCACCAGCCGCAGCGCGCGATGTCGCAACCTCCGCGGGTCTGGCGCCTGCCTGGTCGATCGTGGGTTGGCTGGGTTCCATCGCCATGTTTCTGGTCATGGCCTACTACAGCGTCATCGGCGGCTGGGTACTGGCTTACATCGGCCACTTCGCAGCAGGCAATCTGGGTGGCCTGGACGCCGTGGCAATCGGCCTGCGTTTCGACGCCCTGCTGGCCGACCCCTGGAAACTCACGCTCTGGCACACGCTGTTCATGGGAGCCACCGTGCTCACCTCGGCGGTCGGACTGGAGCGTGGTATCGAACTTGCCAACAGGATCATGGTTCCCGGCCTGTTCGCCCTGCTTGTCGCATTGGTCGTCTACGCCTTGTTCGAAGGTGATTTCGAGCGCGCCCTGCCATTCCTGTTGCGCGTGGACTGGTCGATGATCGATGCCAACATGGTGCTGCTCGCCGTCGGTCAAGCTTTCTTCGCCACCGGCGTCGCCATGGGGATCATGATGGCGTACGGCGCATATGTGCCGCGAGATGTGCCGCTACTGCGTTCAGGCGCCGTCATCAGCACCGCCATCATCGTCGCCTCGATACTCGTCAGCCTGGTCATCTTTCCGTTGGCGTTTCGCTACGGCGTCGATCCGTCCCAGGGTCCTCGACTGGCGTTCGTCATCCTGCCGACGATCTTCAGCGGGATGCCGGGCGGACAGCTCGCCGGTTTCGCGTTTTTCGTGCTGCTGGCCTTCGCGGCGCTGAGCTCTGCGATCGCCGGCCTGGAACCGCTGGCCGCTGTCCTGCGTGAACGGCTGGCATGGCCGCGGCCTCGGGCGGTCTGCGTCACGGGTTTTGGCGCTTGGTTTCTGGGTCTCGCCGTGGTGCTGTCTTTCAATCACTGGCAAGACGTGCGACCGCTGGCAGGGATTCCCGGCCTGGGTCGACGGGGCATATTCGATGCGCTGGACTACGTCTCCGCCAACCTGATGCTGCCCTTGGGAGCACTGCTCATCTGCATCCTCGTTGCCTGGAGGCTGCCAAGGCAGTACTTAAGTGAAGAACTCGGCTTTTCCGGCCTGCAGCTGTCGATATACCGGCTGCTGATCGGCGTGCTGTGCCCGTTGGCCATCGCCGCGATGTTCCTGGCAAATCTATAGGACATCCGCAGGCGTCGCCCGCCGTGGCGTCCTCCCCATGATCTCGAGGCGCGACGATGCCCCCCGACGATGCACGGTGCGAAGCACGCCGCGCCAGATCGAAGGTCTGGCTCGCCCGACTGCCGTGCCTTCGTGAGGCTCCTCCCGGAGCAGCCATGTGCCGCGGATGACGCGCCACGGCACATGGGCTCGATGATCCCAAGGTGTCACCAAGGTGACGCCAGGGGTGGCGCTCAGGCCGCATCTGCCTTGGATGCCGGCGCCGAGGCACGGATCAGATGGTCGAAGGCGCTCAACGCCGCCTTGGACCCCTCGCCCATGGCGATGACGATCTGCTTGTACGGCGTCGTCGTCGCATCGCCTGCAGCGAATACGCCCGGCAAGGAGGTCTGGCCACGCGCGTCGACCTCGATCTCTCCGCGCCCGCTCAGCGCAAGCGTGCCTTTGAGCCAGTCCGTGTTGGGCAACAGGCCGATCTGCACGAATACGCCCTCCAGTTCCAGGCGGTGAACCTCACCCGTGCCCCGGTCACGATAGGACAAGCCGGAAACCTTGCCCTGCGTGCCGTGCACTTCCGTCGTTTGCGCCGACACGATCACGCGCACGTTAGGCAGGCTGCGCAACTTACGTTGCAGCACCTCATCGGCGCGCAACTGGCTGTCGAACTCGATCAACGTCACATGGGATACGATTCCAGCCAGGTCGATCGCCGCTTCCACACCGGAATTTCCGCCGCCGATGACTGCGACACGCTTACCTTTGAACAACGGACCATCGCAGTGGGGACAGTAGGCAACGCCGCGTCCGCGATACTCCTGCTCACCCGGCACGTTCATTTCGCGCCAGCGTGCACCGGTCGCAAGCACGACCGTGCGGCTGCGCAAGGCCGCGCCATTCGCCAGCGTGACCGTGAGCAGACCATCGTCTCCGGCGGGCGTGAGGCTCCGGGCGGTTTGCAGGTTCATCACATCCACGTCGTAGGTCTTGACGTGTTCCTCGAGCGCCATTGCCAACTTCGGGCCTTCCGTGTGCGTCACAGAGATGAAATTCTCGATCCCCATCGTATCGAGCACCTGACCACCGAAGCGCTCCGCCACGAGACCAGTGCGGATCCCCTTGCGCGCCGCATACACGGCCGCAGCCGCGCCCCCGGGCCCGCCGCCGACGACCAGAACATCGAAAGCCTCCTTGGCGTCGATCTGTGCCGCCTGGCGCGCATCGGCATTCACGTCCAGCTTGGAAAGAATCTCCTCGATCGTCATGCGGCCCTGGCCAAACTCCCGGCCATTCAGATAGACCGTCGGAACGGCCATGATCTGCCGCGCCTCGACTTCCTGCTGGAACAGCGCGCCGTCGATCATCACGCTGCTGACACGCGGATTCAGTACCGCCATGAGATTCAATGCCTGCACGACGTCCGGGCAGTTCTGGCAGCTCAGAGAAATGAAGACTTCGAAATTGAATTCTCCGTCGAGCGCCCTGATCTGCTCGATGACAGCCTCGTCGACCTTGGGCGGGTATCCCCCCGCCTGCAGCAGCGCCAGGACCAGTGAGGTGAATTCATGCCCCATCGGCAGGCCCGCGAAGCGCAACTTCATCTCCGTCCCGGCACCCCGCACCGCAAATGAGGGCTTGCGCTGCTCGTCGTCGGTACGCTGCTGCACGGTGATCATCGCCGACAGGGACGCGATGTCCTCCAGGAGCGCCAGCATTTCGCGCGACTGATCGCTGTCGTCCAGCGATGCCAGCAGCTCGACGGGCTGGGTTACGCGCTCCAGGTAGGTTTTCAGCTGTTGTTTGAGATTCGCGTCGAGCATGGATTCTTCTCCTCTCCTTTCCGCATGAGCATCGCGTCGGCGGTTGGGCAGCGAGTTCGCTGCCCGACCGACCCAAACCGTTATTGGAATGATCGCTCGTTGATGATGAAGCGATCGGCTCAAGGCGACCCGCCCCTGTCGGTCGGGCCGGGCGGATCGCCGCACCGGCCCGATCCGGCAAGCGTGCCGGCGAGTTCGATCCCGCCGGCTGCTCGCTCGATCGGTCGATCCAGGCCCTGCCGGCCTGGATTTCACCTGCCTAGATCTTGCCGACCAGATCCAACGAGGGCTCCAGGGTCTTCTCGCCAGGCTTCCACTTCGCCGGGCAGACCTCGTTCGGATGCTTCGCCACATACTGGGCGGCCTGCACCTTACGCAGCAGTTCGCCCGCATCGCGGCCGATGCCCAAATCGTGGATTTCCGCAACCTTGATCTGGCCTTCCGGATTGACCAGGAACGTGCCCCTCAGCGCCACGCCGGACTCCTCGACCAGCACACCGAAATTACGGCTGATCTCGTGAGTGGGATCACCGAGCATCGGGTACTGGATCTTCTTGATCGTCTCGGAAGCGTCGTGCCACGCCTTGTGGGTGAAATGCTTGTCGGTAGACACGCTATACACTTCCACACCCAGCTTCTTGAACTCCGGGTATAGATCCGCGACGTCGCCCAGCTCGGTCGGACAGACGAAGGTGAAATCGGCGGGATAGAAAAAGAAAATCGACCACTTGCCCTTCACGTCGGCATCCGACACCGGCACGAACTTGCCGTTGTAATACGCGGTTGCCTTGAACGGCTTGATGGTCGTATTGATGATAGAACTCATTGGCGGGTCTCCTTTGGGTATGTCACGGCCAGGGGCTCAAAAGCGTCACTTGGTGTAACCAGGATACGAGCTTCCCACCCTCTCGGCCATTCGATTGTTTAAGTTGGATCGATAGCCTGCATCTATCGACTTGACTCGAACGGCTGCGTCGTTTGGACAGCACGGGTCAGGACGTGGGCGACGACCGGCTAGCTGCGCGTGCGCAGGGAAAGCGGCCGTGGAACGAGCGAAGGCAGGCCATGCGCGGAATGCGTGCATGGCCATCAGCACGGCCGGGCTTCAGACGGCCGTTGCTTCCTGGCCGGCCGCCTCTTCTCTGGCTTTCAGGGCGCGGCTGACGTCCTCCCCGCTGGGCTGCTGAAATACCCGCAGTCCGAAACGGGGAAGAATCGCATACAGGTGGTCGAAAATGTCCGCCTGCACGGATTCGTGCACCACCCAGGCTGTACTGGCGGTGAAACAGTAGATTTCAAGTGGCAGCCCGGTCGGACCGGGCTGCAACTGGCGCACCAGCAGCAACATTTTGGCGTTGATACCCGGATGCGCTTCCAGGTAGGCCTGCACATACGCGCGAAACGTGCCGATATTCGTCACCCGGCGCGTATTGATCGGATCCTTGCCCTCGGCGAGCAATTTGCCGTTGAACTCCTCGAGTTCCTGATGCTTGCGGTCCAGATAGGCGTCGATCAGCGCGAAGCGCCGTAATTCTTCGCGCTCGCGCTCATCCAGGAAGCGCACCGAGGTCTGGTCCAGATACAGCGAGCGCTTGATGCGTCGGCCGCCGGACTCGAACATGCCGCGCCAGTTCTTGAAGCTCTCGCTGATCAGCCGCCAGGTGGGAATGGTCGTAATCGTACGGTCCCAATTCTGGACCTTGACCGTATGCAGCGAGATATCGATCGCGAACCCATCGGCGTTGAGCTGCGGCATTTCAATCCAGTCGCCCACACGCAGCATGTCGTGCGAAGCCAGCTGCACGCTGGCCACCAGGGACATGAGCGTGTCCTTGAATACCAGCAGCAATACCGCCGTCATGGCGCCCAATCCCGAGAGCAGCAGCAGCGGATCGCGGTCGAAGAGCGTGGCGACGACCAGGATCACCGTGACCAGGTAGATGAGGATCTTGAGCAGTTGCAGGTAGCCCTTGATCGGGCGCGCCTTGGCCCGCTCCTCGTCGCGCTGCGCATACACTTCGCCCACCGCGTCCAGCAACTTGCCCAGCGACAAGGCGATCGTCACGACGACGAACGCCCCCGCGACACCGCGCACGACGCTCGTCACGGGCGCCGGCAGATCGGCCACGATGACGATGCCGTAATAAACCACCAGCGCCGGGACCGCGTTCGCCAGGCGCGAAATCACGCCCTTGCCAAGCAGAGCATCGTCCCAGCGCGTGGGCGTCATGCGAACGGCTTGCCCGATCGTACGCACCAGCAGCAGGCGGGTCAGCAGTCCCGCCAGCCACACGACAAGCACCAGCGCGGTCAGCTGCAGCACCGTCATCATCCAGGGATAGCCTTGTAGCGGGGCCAGCGCGTCGCGAATCGAATCCATTCGTTTATTTTAGCCCAAGGGCAGCTTGAATTTACCGACTTCGCCGAATCGAGCCTAATCGCCCGATTTCATCGCTCGACTTCACGTGCCCGCCTCTGCACCCACCGCCCGCAGACCTTCAAGCACCCATGGAACTGCGATGCTGGCACTCGGCTCGCGACCCGCCGGATGTTTCCTGAATGGCCGACACTGATGGGCCAGTCCTGAACGGCCAAGCAGACGCGCCGGCGCGAGCGTCTCAGGCATTTTCCGGGCGGCTGGCGTTTTCCGGGTGGCTGGTGGGATCCGCGTCCGCGTGCGCTTGCGCAGTGGCTGCCCCGAGCCGGAACACATGCGTACTGCCGCCGGCGAAATCGTGCTCTTCCTCGCGGAACGCCAGCCTGACGGGGGCGGCGCCGGGTTCGCGGCAGCGTATCGTCAGGGTCTCGCGCGTCAGCCGCAAATCGATCGCATGCCCGCGGTAACGGATGCGCATATCGATCCGCTCGATTTCAGGGGGCAGTTCCGGGTCGAAACGCAACATGTTGCCAGTCACTTCGATTCCCGTGGCGACGCGTTGCACGAGGTCCACCGTACCTGCCATTGCGCCCAGATGGATTCCTTCTGCAGTCGTTCCCTGCTGAATGTCGCTGACATCGCTCTGCAGCGCTTCGGCGAAATACATCATCGCTCGAGGCCGGTCGGAGCGCGCCAGCACCCAGGCATGCACCACGCGCGACAAGGTGGATCCGTGCGAGGAACGCTGATCATAGTAAGCGACGTTGCGTCGTATGGACTCGCCGTCGAGGGAGTATCCGAGGCGCGACAACAGTGCGCCCAGCTCCTCCCGGGAAAACAGGTAGAACAGCATCAGCACGTCGGGCTGCTTGGACAGCTTGTAGTTGTTGGCGCTGTCGTGCTCGGCCTCCAGGATGAGATCCAGGCGCTGTATGTTGCCATAGCGCAGTCGGTAGAAGTCCCAATCGAACTCCGCCAGCGCCTCATACCCTTCGAATTGACTGATGATGCCGTCATGAAACGGTACGAACATCCTGCGGCTGATGTCCTCCCAACGTTGCGTATCTTCGTCCGATAGACCCAGGCGCACCATCAGCTCCGAGCGACGGATCTCGGACAACCGCTGGATCACATCGAGCGCGCGCAGCATGACCCATGCAGCCATGATGTTGGTGTAGGCATTGTTGTTCAGGCCGGCGACCTGCGCATCGGGATATGCTTCATGGAACTCGTCCGGTCCCATCACACCGTGAATCTCGTAGCGCTGGCGGGTTTCGTTGAAGCAGGCGAGGCTGGACCAGAAGCGGGCAATCTCGACGATCATCTCGGCGCCATAGAACTGCAGGAACTCCGCGTCGTCGGTAACCTGAAAGTACTGCCACACATTCCAGGCGATTGCACTGCCCACGTGCCGCTGCAGGTAGGAGTTGTCCTGGACCCAGCGCTGCGAACGTGGATTGAGGTTGAGTTCCTGCGTTTCCTCCTGGCCGTCGCTGCCACTTTGCCAGGGAAACATCGCCCCTTGCAGACCGGCTTGCGCAGCGGCTGCCCGCGCCTCGCCCAGGCGCCGATAGCGATACATGAGCAGCGAGCGCGTCGTCTCGGGCGTACGCAGATTCAGGAAAGGGAAAATGAACAGTTCGTCCCAGAAAATATGTCCCTGATAGGCTTCCCCGGTCCAGCCTCTCGCCGGCACGCCCATGTCCAGGCCGATGCTGTTGTGCGAAGCGGCTTGCAGCAGATGCGTCATGTTGAGGCGTAACAGCATGGGCACATTCAACGCAAAGCGCTGGCCGGCCGGCCTCAAGTGAATATCGAACCGACGCCACAAGTGCATCCAGCTACGACGATGTTCCGCCTCCAGCACCGCGAAGCGGCCCGCACGCATGATCGCTTTGACTGCGGCCAGACCGCACTCCGAAATCGCATGGTCCTTCGAGGTGAACAGGGAGACGATCTTCTCGACCACGATGGGCTCCCCGGGCTGAAGCGCAATCGAGAATTCCTGGCTGATGAACCCCGGCTCCTGGATCAGCCGCCGCGGCGGCATCACCGCCTCGCCGCCGCGGAACACCTGGGTGCGCGCCGCCTGAGCGACGTGAATGCGTGACTGACAGGTGCGCACCTGCAGAACGATCCCCTCCGTTCCGATAGCCGCGCTGTCCACCTGCTCGAGGTGCTGATTGTTGAAACGGCGATAGAGTTGCGCGCCGCTATTGACGATGTTGCCGTCGATGGCCGGACGCATCGTGATCTGCCCGCTCCAGTTTTCGGCCGTCACGCACAGTTCCAACGCCGCCATGTGCATGTCCGCCATGGACACCAGGCGGCGCTCTGCGAGGCTGGTGCGACGGCCCGCCGGATCCTCGAATCGAACCGTTCTCAGCAACAAGCCGTGCTGAAGATCGAACTGCTGGCGATACGACAGGATGCGTGCTGCTCGAAGATCGAACCAGTCCTCTTCCTCTATTCGTAGCGCCAGGCTCAACCCGTTGGGCAGATTGACCAGGTCCTCGTTTTCGACGACGCGTCCGGCGACCTCGGTGCGCAAGCGGTTATAACCGCCGGCAAGATAGGTGCCTGGATAATGCGTCCCGTCCGCATGCGCCCAGCACGCCGCTCCGCGCGTCTCGAAATAACCATTGCCGAGCGCGCACAAGGACTCCCGTATACCCTCACGCGCCGGATCGAATTCCTCATAGATCAGCGACCAGGTGGATGGCGGCTCCAGCGCCAGCTGCACCTGACCGAGCTGGGTCACCACGACGTCGGCGCCCGCCTCCCGCAGCGCATTCGATTGCCCGACGCGGTCCACGCCGATGACGAGGCCGAATCCTCCGGCACGCCCGGCGCGCACACCGACCGTCGCGTCTTCGACCACCACGGCCCGTCCCGGCTCCACGCGCAGGCGCCGAGCCGCTTCCAGGAATGCATCCGGTGCCGGCTTGCCTTTGAGCGGCAGGCGCATGAGATCATTGCCATCCACCTTGGCGTCGAACAGTTCCGCGATGCCGGCAGCATCCAACACCGCAGTGGCGTTGATGCTGGAAGTCACCAGGGCGGTAAGAACGCGTTGCTCGCGCAGCGATTTCACCAGACTCACCGCGCCCTCGAACACCGCCACGCCATGCGCTTTCACGTGCTGCATGAAGTAGCCGTCCTTGAGCTTGCCCAGGCCGTGGATGGTCGGCGCGCCGGGCGGATCGGCATCATCTCCCAGCGGCAGTTCGATCTTGCGAGATGCCAGGAATGCCGCTACGCCTTCGTATCGCGGCCGGCCATCGACATGACGCCGGTAATCCGTCTGGATATCGAAGGGGACAAACGTCTCCCCGCTCTGCATGGCGCGTTGCTCGAGAAATGCGTCGAACAAGTCCTTCCATGCGGCGGCATGCACGTTCGCGGTGCGGGTCAGTACGCCGTCCATGTCGAACAACACCGCATCGAAATCGAGCGGCGATAATGTGGCCAACGGACCCGTGCCGCTCATGCCTTGCTCGCGTACATGTCCATGGACCTCCGGGCTAGCCTTCGGGGCCTCGCGAAGCGCTCACGAGTGCAGCCGCATGCAGGCGGCGCACGCCGGTTTTCAGCGCTTGCCGATCGCCGCCACGCAGTTCGCAACGCTCTCATGGCTGTAATCGGTCAGCTTTGCCAGGTCATTGCGACGGCGCCATTCCCAAGGCGCGATACGCGCGAGCGATGGCGTATCTCGACGCGACACCCTCCACAAGCCACGTCCCGCTTTGCGAGCCCGCGCCTCGTCCGTGCAATAGCCGGGTGCAGAACGGCTCATGTGGCGCCGATAGGCCCACGCATGACCCTGCCGTATCATCTCGCGGTTGATCTCCAGCGCGCCCATGCGCACCACCGCCACCAGCCGCTCATAACGATCCTGCTCCACCGGCTGCAGCTCTACCGCCCGGCCCCGCACCAGGGCAATCAGCGCCTGCTTCGCTTCCGGGCCGCCAGGCTGATTCATTTCGGGTGCATCCATGGCGTGCAACCGCACGCGTATCGGACCGCTTTCGAGTTGAATCATCAGCGTGTCTCCATCGATCACACGCGTCACGATGCCGCGCAGGAACACCGCTTGTTGCGCACACGCCCAACCCGACGCCAGACAGGCAGCGATGGCCAGGCAGACCTTGAACAGCGCACTCCATCGTAGAAATGTTCCGTGCACGACTCCGTCCATGAAACGACCGCAGGCAAGTGTCCCCTGGAGGATACCGTATCCAGACCGGATCGAGCTTGTCCGACGACCGATTCAAGCTGCGCGAATCACCGATTCGCAAGGCGAGAGGCGGCCCTCGGGCCGCCTCTCGGACGATGCTCGCGAACGATCGCTCATCGAATCGCTCATCGAATCGCTCATCGAATCGCTCATCGAATCACTCATCGAATCACTCATCGAATCACTCATCGAATCGAATCAGTCATCGAAGCGGCGCGACAGAATCTCTGCCGTGCGCCGGTCGACGACCAATTCGATCTCGCGGCCCTGCGCGTCGTATCCTTCGATCTCCAATACCTTGTCGCGCACCTCGATCTCCTTGATCTTCACTCCCTGCGTGGCCAGCCTGGTTTCTATCTCGCCCAGGCTGAGCAGTTCGCCCGGCACCGCGGCATTGGACGCCGGTGACGTCTGTGATTGCGCATGTGCCAGTCCCAGTCCGCCGGCTGCGGCCAGCATGGCGGTCAGTACGGCGATACGGGAAATCCTGGCTGTCGTCAGCTTGCTCATCATTGACACTCCTACCTATGAATGGATCCGAATCGACTCTGGAATCCCCTCGTGAGCCGACGTTGGATGTCAACGTCGGAAATCCACTTGGAGATCCGGTCAGGGCGATTGCCGCCCATGACGCACAACATAACCGCCGCCGCCTGACGGCGGGCTGTCACGGCGCGTCAGCCAGGTGTCAGGTCGCTACGCCCACAGTATCCAGCCATGAAAGTGAACGAATCCGTCCCCGAA
>Ga0265293_10009202_pt1 | contig 14284 bp, 27 predicted proteins | sample Munlanlewell138R_FD_192505 | JGI IMG/M metagenome (GOLD analysis project Ga0265293, IMG submission 192505) | Leachate microbial communities from a municipal landfill in Southern Ontario, Canada - Leachate well 138R | ecosystem: Engineered > Solid waste > Landfill > Unclassified | place: Canada...
TACTATATATATAATATATATATAATAATATATATTCATTTAATGTATTAGAGAGTATTTTTTGAGTGTTATTAACTTCTTGAAGCTTCCTTCAGTTCCTGAAGGTGTGTACAGTAAGTGCGTGGTGTTCACTTCCTGTAAGGGCGTTTATTTGGGAGGGCGTTTTAAAGTGAATACATAATCACCTTTCACCCATGCCCCATGCATAACGAATAAAAAGCTTGACACCCGGAAAGGATCCCTATATATAAGGAGCATCGGCCCAGGCCACGGCCTGAAACGGCCGGCGCGAAGTGTACTTGACCCGCCCAACTACACTTCCCACGGAATAACAAAACAAAGGCGGATGCGACTAAAGTCGCAGAAAGGGAAAAGATTATGAGAGACAGTAGAATTGTAAAAACATGTACTGAGTGTGGGCGAGAGTACTACAGTGACACAGTAAACTACAACTACACCTTCTGCCCGGGGTGCGAAGTAAACAGAGAAAAAGATTGTAGTACGCCGCATGCTATGCTTCGCCAGCAAATAAACATTATGGCGAGTGTATTGCTGTGGTAGTGGAGTTGAGCCAGGGTGCACACTTGTGTGCTCTGGCTCTTTTTGTTCACAAGTACAGCAAAAGGAGGAACTTGAGTATGAAATGCAAATGCGGTCAAGAAATGAAAGTAGCTCGTGATTCTATGGTGTTCTTAGGTGATGAAATACAATTGATATTGCACTGTAAGAAGTGTAACAAGTTTAATGTAGTAGCCTATGCTACTCCAGTAGTAGTTAAAGTATTTACAGAGGAGGAATACTATGGGAAAGCTTGAGTTGACAGCAGAAGAACTAAGTATCCTCAAGAGACTTGGTATGTTAGAACAGGTCAAGTCTCTGGTAGAACAGAAGCGGCGCTACAGGTCGAAGGTTGACCGCAGTAAGAAACCTACTGTACCACAAGCTCCGCCAAAGACTCTGCAACACAACTACACCTGTCGGCTTTGCGGAAGTGTCCACACAAAGTACTTTCAGGCAACAGACAGAGACGGCTACCGCCAGTACAATCAGTGCGAAGTTCCACTTCCCGCCGGAACTAAAGTTGAGCTGCGGGAGTACGCTGTGCCGAAGTGCTGCAAGTGCCGCGAGGTACTGTACAAGATGAGCCAAGACCAGCTTGTGCGACTCGTACTGAAGAACGCGAAGTAAACAACAACAACGAAAGGAAAAGGAACATGGAACAGACCAGTAGGAACGAACAGACAAGCGAGAATACCACAGTAACGCCGAAAGAGTTCACGGAGAATCTGCAAGAAGTCCTCGACATAGTGAACGACGGAAGTGGAAGTGTAGGAGCGATTGTAAGTCCGTTGTTCATAATCGGAAGACGGAACAGGTTCGCTGCATTTGCGGTCAACTCCCTTGGGGACAAAGTCCACTACATTCTCGCAGATGGCATGAGACTTGACAAGCGTGGAGTCCCGACCGTGGTACTTCACTCCGACAATCCAATTCAGTTCGAAGGTGCTGTTCTTGAATTCCAGCGTATGCTGGAGGAAGCCGAAGCAAGAGTATTTGGTAAGTGGACTAAGAAGGAGGAGGTGGAGAATGAGAACAAGTCTTCTTGAGGCACGGACTCTGGCACTCGTGGCCGGGTGTAGTTTCTTCCTCGGCGCACTCGCAGCGATCCTGCTCTTTTCGAGGCTCTCGCAGAGTATGGGATTCTAACACACTACCGGGCGGCGGCTACAGCCAGCGCCGCCCAGAAAGGAGTCAACCATGAACTCAAGCAAGCTAACCTGCAAGGCTTTCGACAAAGAAGAGTACATCGAGTACTGCATTCCACTGGAAGACTGCCAGAAGTGGGCTGGAGAAAGAATACTGAAGTACGGTGGGCTGCAAGCGCAGAAGTACTGGGGTGGCGTCAGATTCTACAAGGACGGTGAACTTGTACTCATTATCACACCGCAGTATCAAAATGAAACAGACTGCAAGAGAGTGCAGAAGGAGTTCTTCGGCAAGTAACACTTACTAGCTGAAAGGAGTTGAATATGAGCAGATTGTATTCGTGGACAAAGTCAAGTAAACGAGTTACCACACTCGGCTCGAACACAGAGCTTTCGTGCCACCTTACAACGTGGGGCAAAGGAGTCAAGGTGACTGCACGTGTAGTCGACAACGAAGTCTTCTTCAGCGTCTTCTTGACCGAAGGAAGCGTGTGTAAGTACACTGAAGGGAAGACACTACAGCTCGTATACAGTACAACAACGCTGCCAAAGAAAGGAGTTTCTGATGACAAAGCAGGAAGCGATTAGTGTGATTCTGTCCGACAAAGAACACTACAGGACAAGCCTGAACTACGCGGTTGGCTACTGCCGTGCAGCTCGCAGTATGGAAGGCGACGAACTTCGAGTTCAATGTCTGTACATACTGAACAACATCGTGCACTGGCGGCACCCGCTGGCAAAGCAGGTGCGCGCTGCTCTACGAGGCAAAGGCGAATAAACCCCCCCCCCCCCCCAGTGTGACCCAAGCCACCACACTTGGGTCACACTATACCACAGAAAGGAAAAGAACATGAGTCAAATCACAACAGATGTAAAGGAACTACAAGACGCAGAGAACACTGGAGTGGAGTTCGGAACTCGGGTTTCCAAAGTCTACTTATTCGGCGACTCCCGCTACGGCGCGTATGCAGTAGCAGGCAGAAAGACTGGCGAACTCTTCTACATCATCGCCGACGGACTTCCACTAAAAGAAGGAAAAGACCAGCCGGAAGTTCTTCTTGTGACAGAGGAAAAAGAACAGTTTTTCCTTCTCCTCGTACTCGTTGTAATCTACTACGCACTCAATGGAAACTTTGACAAAGTCAACTGGAAGCTCGGAACGATAGAAGACTAAGGAGGAGAACACTATGATCTCACTAAAGGAGACAAAGGCAAAGATACTGAAACTCGGCTTGAGTACAGAGGAACTCCAGTACCAGCTTCGTGCCTGCAATCAACTTCTTGCGTACTACAAACGTGGTGTGCAAGGCTTGGACTACGACTGTGTTTTATGTGGAAGTAGTAGAGTAATCTTTAAATCACTGTCAAACGCAGAACACTACTGCCACGTCTGCCCGTGGAAGTTACTAGAAGGTAAGACTTGCGGTACTTGGTACAGGAAAGTGTACACACGAGGTGGTATAGCAGACTTGTGTGACAAGCGCAGACTTCGCGAACCAGAGTTCTGTGCTCGTAGAACAGCTATGCTGTCCAAGTGGATTCGCCGGTACAATGCAATCCTGAAAGAAAGACTAACAAACGAAAGGAGTAGCAATATGGACCTTCTTACACTGAAGCAAACGCGAGAAAGAGCCGAGCACCTTAGTACAGCTAACCTCGAACTTCTTGTTGCGGCGCAAAAGGACTTGCGGCACTACTACAAGCACGGAACCTACAAGAAGTTCACGAAGTATAACACGAACAGAGCCAACTGCATTTTCTGCGACACAGTAGAAAACATAATAGGCCGTTACAGTGGAAAGTGTCCCTCTTGCTCATGGACTATACTTACTGGAAAAACTTGCATGACTTGGTATGAAGAACAGTTTCCTTTGGTAAAAACAGACTATAGCGAGCCAACTCTTACAGACGCCCGAATGCAACGACTTCCCAAGTTCACTTCCATGCGAATCCAGATGCTGGATAAGTGGACAAGGAGACTGAATGCAGTTATCGCGCGGCGTAAGGGACTTCGTCCCACAAAAAGAGACACTCCACGTTACACGCACGACTGTACAAACTGCACATTCCTTGGACAGCACAAAGAGTTTGACTTGTACGTATGTGCAGTAGACAAGAAGATCAATACTGTAGTTGCACGGTACAGTAGTGTTGACTCCGACTACGTTAATGGACTTACCTTTGCAATTAATTACAGAATGGGAATGTTTAAAAGAGACAAGAATATTAGTGCACTCGAAAAGGCACTGACAAGAGCAGAGAAACTTGGTTTTGTTGTCTGACAAACGAAAGGAGTACGTATGACACAAAGAGCAGGTACAATTGTCTTCGGGAACATTCGTGCAGTTATTATCAACTACGCTGGAGTCGAGGACTCTGACACGAAAACCCCGTGGATTGTGTCTGACAGCTACTGCGGCGGCCTCTACTTTGGTTCCGACCCGCTGGAAGCAGTTTCCGGGTACATTTCGCAGGTAAAACACAACAACAGCGTAGTGCTGTTTGTTGGGAGAATGTGACACAAATACAAACCAGTGCAGCAGCAGCGTAGCTGCTGCACTTTCTTTGAAAGGAGAACAGTATGGCATACGATGACATTCACGCGCAGATAATGGACTTGAAACCGGGGCAGGAGCTTGTACTTGAATTCGAGAATACCAAGCTACTGCAATCGGTTCGCTTTTCTATTGCGAATAGCATGAAGAAGTACGCAGAACACGTTTCGCCGGAGTTCGCAAGTATGATTCACGCACGAAAAGAGGGAAACAAGATCGTGGTGAAGTTACTTGAACCCGGTACACCGACACCCGGCGTGAAGGCAGTACTGACCGAAAAGGAGGAGGAGGAGTAACTATGCTGAACTTAAAAGAGTGTGAAAGAAACGCAAGCAAACTTACTGAAGAAGAACTACGTGGGCTTTCAAATACAGTCTACTACCTACGGTACTTTTATAAGTACGGGAAATACCCAAAAGAGCGTAAAGTAGTAAACATTCCACGTCCTTGCGTCTTGTGCAAAAATGCAGAAAGACTTGCATACAAGTACAGGGAAGTTCAGTGTTATGCGTGTCCGTGGTATCTTCTTGAGAACATGCACTGTTCTGATTGGTTCATTGAAGTCTACCACGGACCAAGTAAGTGTACTATATCGCAATTTCGGCATATCCGACAACCACACTTCACCGCAGTCAGAATTAAGATGCTTGACAAGTGGTTTCGGCGGCTCAATGCACTTGCGAACCGAAGACGACAGGGAAGAGACAAGTACACACTGAAGAGAAAGGAGGACTCATGAGCACTATTGTTCGCTCATGGCTAGAGCGAGCTGTCTTTGAACTCTCCGACGGCGAACAGCTGTTTCTCGAAAGTGCAGATGCGCAAAGTGCAGGACGCTTGAAACGAGAGTTTGTGAAAGAGTACAGTGCGATGCAGAGCAGACTCGGCATCGAGCTTCCTACGCTCCAGTTCACTGCGTTGCGAAAAGACTCCCGGTTCTGGCTCTGCATTACGAAGAGCAAAGTAGACTTGTCCGTCGGGTACAAGAAGAGTGCCGAAGGCACTGTCAAGCGACTCACAATCTCGGCCCCGCCGAGTATACCAGAGAAAGGAAGTGAATGATGTGCGTGATTATATTTGACAAGTACACAGACAACCCAAGAAACTTCACTCAGCCGCGAGACACTCCAGTACTTGCTTACAAAGTCTTTCGGATGCATAGTGGTCTACCCAAGCCTATTTACAACAACTTCAACTTCAAAATAGCTACTGCAAACATAGACCGCAAGGAGTCAATAAACTTGCGTCCGCAAGTAAAAGAAGGTCTTTTGTCTAACACCAACATATACGTAGAAGGCATGAGTAGTTTCGCAGAAATAGAGTTTCCCGCCGGGTTCTTTTCCTTTAAAACTCTACCAGCCGCACTGGGATACTGTAGAGGTCTACGACCATACTACAATGCCATTGTCAGAAAAGTCCTACTTCTTGATGTTATTGGAGAATACCAAAGTACCGTGGGAGAAATCTACTTGTCTAAGATTCTCTACATTGTCTCGGAGAAAGACGAACAACTCACCTAATGGTATAGAAAGGAAGTGTAGAATGAACAAGTACACAGACATTGATACTTTTAGGTTTGTACTAAATTCAGCACTTGCTGAACTTCCAGAAGAAGAAATTACCAGACTTCAAACTGATGCAGTTAATGTGTTAAACAATAATACAAAAGCCGCACTTGATGTAATTGCACTTCTCTTCGTGCGAAATTACCTTGATATTGAAGACTACTTGCAAATGAAAATACAAGTAGGAATTAAAGCCTTAGCTCCGAAGGAGGAAGAATGAACAACTTACTAAAGCCAATGAAAGCAGTTCCACTAACACCGAAGGTGTTTGTGAAACACAAAGGTACTTTGACAAAGTACATGACGCAGCCGAAGTTCCGTGGTGTCCGCTGCCAAGCAGTTGTCGGAAGCAAGACCACGCTCTTCAGTTCACTCCACCACGTGCTCCCGCACCTCCCACACATAAACGAACAACTACAGTGTTGTTTTCCGGCAGGAATCTACGACGGAGAACTCTTCTCCTTCGCCCTAAACCAGCAGGAGATCAACTCTGTTGCGCTTCGCAAGAAGAACCTGCATCCAGACTACGAAGTAGTCCACTACTACATCTATGATCTCGTACCTTGGAATGATAGTCAAGTCTTTCAGACAGCGTACTTCAGAATGCAGCGCCTACACGAAGTCTTTGACTTCTTGTCGTTGTCAAACTTTAACATGCACCCGCACATCCACTTAGTCCACACAGACTTCGCCACGGACTACTTTGACTTTCTCCAGAAGACAAACAACTACCTCGAACAAGGTTACGAAGGCGGAGTACTGCGGATCGGCAGCGAACACTACCGGCCAGGGAAGACTACTGCGATGTACAAGTACAAGCCGAGCGAGACAGACTCGTACCGTGTCGTCGGAGTCTCGGAAGCTATTGCACTTGACGGCACTCCCAAAGGAATGGTCGGCAGCTTCAGAGTTGTGGACAAAGAAAACAACGTGTTCTCCGTAGGAGCCGGCAGACTAACGCACCACGAACGTATCAAGTACTGGAACCAGCGTAGTATGTTCTACTCCAAGCCAATCTACGTCCTTGTTGCACACGAACCGTACAATAGCTCACGTGGAGTCCCGAGTTGTGCAGCTGTAGTTGGATTGATTGGAAGTGGGGAGGAAAAGGAGTCTCTTGTGTAGGCGCTTAAAAGATTTTTAAGTGAATACCAAAGGAAATTTTTTAATGAAACGATGAAAAAACCCTTGACATATCCCCAGCCGCCCTATATATTAAGGTATGCTTTCCAATAGGGAGGATTCACATATGTCAACTAAAGTTGTAAACGTCCAGACTACACTGGACAGGGACGTACACCGGGTTCTCTTCTACTACGCCAGAGGGCATCCGGTGTACAAGAACCTACGGAACTACATTCGTTTCATCTTAAACCAGCAGGCACAACGTCTGCTACAACAACAGGAGGAAGAACATGACTGAGCAAGAAAACATCGGAACAGAAGAACTGGACGGCATGACGGAAGTACTGGAAGACGAAGGAAACAAGAGAACCAAAAGAGTCACGAACGACTATGACTCGAAGCCCGGAATCCTTATCATGACCGTGGCTGGAGCTGACGGGCCGCCGCTGGAGTTTGACCCCAGTGAACTGCCTGCCGACTACTTCAAAAAGCTTCCTGCAATGGCAATTGCAGTGAAGCTCGGCAACATCGTGGCGCGGGAGAAAGAACCCAGTGCAAGTATTGCCGCTGTAACTGCCGCGTGGGAAGACATGAAGACCGGCGTCTTCCAGACAAAGAAGAGTACTGACAAGGTGAAAGTCAGTAAGAGTCAGCTGCTTTCCAAGCTGGAAGCACTGTCCCCGAAAGAACGTGCAATTGCAGAGAAAATCCTTCAGGGGATTCTCGGATAGCTGCCGCTCCGAGTCTGCTTTTGCTTGGGAGGACTACAGTTTACAACCTGCTGTAGTCCTCCTTCCTTCCAATGAAAGAAAGAAAGAGAAAGAGAAGAAAATGCCATTTCCAGAATGTAAAGTCTGCAAAGAAAAACTTCATTTTAGCAACGAATACTTCAGTTACTATTGTCCTAAGTGTAATACTTGGTCTATGCCAGTATGTCCTAATCCAAATTGTCATTGGTGCAAAGACCGCCCGGAAACTCCACTGCCAAAGAAGGAGAAAGACTAATGAGCACAATAGACGACAACTTCTCACACTGTACTACATGCAACACAGTACTAACCTACAGTTTTAAGTATGACGCAATGTACTGCTCTAAGTGTAATACGTGGGATACTCCACGTTGTCCTGCTGGACTGCATTGTGTGTTTTGTGATAACAGGCCAGAAACTCCATTACCAAAGAAAGAAGAAGATTAATGGACAGTACACTTCTACGAATCGACAATACCATTCGCTCCTGCGCGAACACCTGCCTGCGAAAGTACTATTTCGAATACCAAAGGCATCTTGTTCCACTTGCAGGTTCCACTGCACTACGCTACGGCATCTGCTGGCACGCCGCAATGGAGGCAGTCTACAAAGACCTGCATGACGGCAACTTTAGCCCAGAAGGGACTGGTGCACGGGCCATCGTAGCTGCGGCGCAAGCGTGGAAGGAGTACTCCGCCTCGGCGGACTTCTACGACGACTACAGGACGTTCGAGAACCTCGCAGAGTCACTCTCACAGTACATGAACCACTATACCGCAGAGTTCGCCGACGTTCGTGTACTGGAGCTTGAGAAAGCCTTCGCAATTCTCATGACTCCAAGTCCGAATCAAGCAAAGTTCTACGGAACCACTCCTTTCTACTTCACCGGAAGACTTGATGGCCGCGTGGAAGAGTTCGGCGCAGAGTGGGTTCTGGAGAACAAGACTACAGGGCGCAACTTGCCGTCTGCTCGTGCACAGCTCAACCGTAGTGCACAATTCGTCGGCTATGCCTACGCGAGTGGACTCTCGCAGGTCATGGTGAACTTCCATCAGCTAACATCTACGAAGTCAAAAAAGACTGGCGAGTACGGAAAAGTCACGATCAACTTCAGTCGTGACCCGCAAGTCTACACGCCCGAAGTCGTAGAAGAGTGGAAAGACTCTTTGTTCGAAACCGCAGGTAGAATACAAAACGCAATACACCACGACAACTTCCCACCAAACTTCGACAACTGCTTCCAGTTCGGACGTTGCCGCTACGCGAACCTTTGTGAACAGTACGTGCACCCGACTAAAGTGAACACGGAAGGCTACACTATCCGCGAACCGTGGGACGTGGCAAAAGAACTCTTTTAGGAGGAAAGAGTATGCAAGTAAACAAGAGTATCTTTGGCTGGAGTTATCCGCCCGGTGGAGTTCCGCCGGAACCCGGGCCACCACTAAATCCTGTAGTATGCAGCATCTGCGAGAACCCGCTTGAGTTCACCAAGGACGACGATGTGTACTACGTTAAACCGTGCACGGAGTGCACGCTACTTCGAGAGGAGGTGGAACTTAGTGAAGAGCGCAAAGGATGTTAAACTCGAAACTACATTCTGGAAAGGAATAGTTACTGGCGACTACGGTACTGGGAAAAGCAGCTTTGCTGCGAGCTTCCCTACACCGGGTTTCGTTTTCGACTTCGACGAGGGAATCGAACTCTACCGGGGGAAGGACTTTGACTACGAAACATTCGAGCGTAGTCCGAAAGGCTGGGTAGAGTTCACGAAAGTCCAGAAGGAGATCGCAGCTCTCGCCGCAGGCGGCAAGTACAAGACCATTATACTTGACTCCACTACAAGCATGGGCGACATTGCAATGGCCCGGGCGCTCCAGTTGGACCCGAACCGCAGTAACGAGGGCGGCCCAGTGTGGAACATACACTACTCCATTCAGCGGAACCTGATGGAGCCAAGGCTCCGGGAGTTCACCACGTACCCCGCAAATGTAGTCGTTATCTGCCACTTGAAACTTGACAAAGACGAGAAGACTGGCTCGATAATTGCAGTCAACCCGTTGCTTGTAGGGCAGCTCGCGGAGAAGGTTCCCGGCTACTTCGGAGAAGTGTACTTGGCTTTCTCGAAGCGAACTAAGGACGGAAAGACAGAGTACGTCGTCCGAACGCAACCCCGCGGCCTGTACAAGGCCCGCAGTAGACTGAGTGGACTCCAGAGGATTCTTCCCGAAGAGTTCCCGAATGACTACAATGTTATGATGCAGTACATTAAAGACGCCGCAATTGCGGAAGAAAAGGAGAAGTAGCATGAGTACACGTTATGGACTGCGAATTGGGGACATTGGAGTAGAGTTTCCGAGTCGAGAAGAAAGACAGAAGGCCCTTCTTGCATTCACCGCCGGAGTGGATGTAAGAATCAAAGACAGAGGACACAAGTACATTCCCGGCACTGGCAACTTTTCTGTGTACGAACGGGACTCGAAGGAAGACGTTGTAATCTGTACTGTCTGTAAAGGCGACTTCCTTACTGATTCTTGTACAGAACGAGAGTACCCGATCAAGCACTCCTACTGCAAGGACTACAGCAGTGACACCAACTACATCTGTGATGCTTGCTACGCGAAGCAGATGAAGGCGAAAGAGCTTTTCGATGCGAAAGCACTTGTCGCAAGCCAAGAAAACTAACACAACACACTTGAAAGGAAAACAACATGACTGAGTACGAAGACAATGCAATTGACACCGGCGACCTGGACTTTAACGTGGAAGAAGACTATGTTCCCGAACTCCTTCTTCCAAGCGGCACGTACTTCGGCAACGTGATCGAAGTGAAACTTGACCCCGCAACTGCAATCATCACCTTTAAGATTGCACTGGAAGGAAACGAGGACAGAATGATGTCGGACGGACAGACTCCTGCGGATGGTACACATGTGTACTACAAAGTCTGGCTGCCGAAAAAGTCTGATAAGGGCGAGCTTACTTCGAATGGGAAAGACAAGTACCAGATGAAAGTAAATGGACTCCGCAAGGCGCAGAAAGACCTCGGCATCGACATGAATACAGTCAACGAGATCATGAATGCAATCGAGAACTCCACGTGGATTGGCCTGTCTGGCAGAGTCACGACAAAGCTGAAGAAGGTCAACGACGACTTGTACACTGACGTTCGGCGGTTCCAAGTGACCAAGACCATCGAGTAGTCACAGCCAGCTAATGCAAACTGATTGCAGGAGAGCAGACTCGCGAAGCTCTCCTGCACTTCTATTTCTGGAGGAGAAATGAAGCTACAAGACATTGACAGGGCAGTTGCGCTAAGGAAAAACATAAAACAGTGGGAGAGCGAACTACAGCACATCTCTCAAGCTCCAATCATGGAGCTGTCAGTCTACACTAACGGCCATAGCTGTTTAGCCTTAGGCATACGACTAACAGCAGAGCACCGCGATGCACTTCGTGCGCTCCTGAAAGTACACCTTGAACAGTGCATTGCAGATGCAGTTGCCGAACTGGAGTCGTTATGACACCACAGACAAGTCACTTGAAGCTGCGCTTCGCAAAGTACGTTCAGATCGACATACTCCAGTATCTTTCTCGAAGAAACTCCGACATCATCGTGAAGAACTCGAACAGGAAACTAAAGCGTGTCTCGAAAGCCACGAAGAAGGAAGACAAGTACATCACAGTCAACGCAGAAGAACTCGCTGTTCTTCGTAAACTTGGACTTGCATAGCAAGGAAAGGAAACAAGATGAACTTTGGAAATCCGAACAGACCACAAGTACCCCGCATTAACATCACCGACAAAATGCTCCAGGTTTCCAGTGCAGTGGAGTGTCCTGTCTGCTACAGTAACATCTGGTTGCAGTCAGTCTCCCTTCGGCGCGTGAGCGCAATTGCAGTGCCCGAGCTTCCTGCTGACGTCCTCCTCAATACACCACGGTACATCTGTGCGAACTGCGGTGAAGTAATCGACGGCGCGGGAAACCACTTGCCCGGCGAGATGAAGGAAATCCCCGACACTACTCTCAACGACTAATAGGAGGACATTGTGCTTCCAAATATACTTGAAGGTCCACAAGACGCAAGAATCATGCTCGTTGGAGAGGCGTTTGGGAAAGAGGAAGAATACGCACAGAAGCCTTTCGTTGGTACAGCAGGGAAGACCCTCTCTAAGTTGCTCGCAGCTGCCGGAATCAGCCGCAGCAGCATACTTATCACAAACGTAGTTAGCGAAAAACCACCAAAGAACGACATTGGTATATTCTTCAAAGACTCCAAGCACGTCGTTCCTACAGAGAAGCTGTCACTTTATGTCAAACAACTAAAGGAGAATATCGAAAGAACGCGGCCGAACATAGTCGTGGCGCTCGGCCGCACTGCACTCTGGGCACTCACAGGAGAAACCAACATAACGAACGTCCGTGGCTACCTGCTGGAGAGTACTCTGGTCCGCGGACAAAAGGTCCTCCCGACCTTCCACCCACAGTACGTGAACTACAACTGGAAGGACCATGCAGTAGTTGTGATGGACTTTAAGAAGGCGCTCCGCGAGTCCAGTAGTCCGAAAATCCACTACCCGAGACCCTCGGTCCTGCTGGAGTCCCGTCCCGGCGTCTTCGTGGACTACTGTAAGTACCTGCAACACGAGCACAAGGAGCCAGCTGTACTGGATCTTGAAACCTTCACGAACGGAATGCACGTGGACGTGATCGGTCTCGCGGAGTCAGAGTCCAAGTGTATTTCGTTCAAAGTCCTCGAAGGCGAGCGCGTCCTCCACTCTCCACAGGAGGAGGTCCGGGTCTGGACTGCACTGGAGCAACTGCTCCAAGCAAAGCCCATCGTGATGCAGAACGGCAAGTTCGATGTCGGAATCCTACTCCACCACAACGGCATCCTTGTACACAACTATCACTTCGACACGCACGTCGCTGCACACGTGTGCTTTCCCGAGCTTCCACGAAGTCTCGGCTTCCTTTCGAGTATCTGCCTGAACGTACCGTACTGGAAAGGAGATCATAAAGACCCAATGTACAACGCCTTCGATGTACTGAACACCTACGGCGTGTATAAGTTCCTCGACAAGTGTCTCGACGACATGCAGCAGAGACATGTGTTCCAGTATGAAATGGCGCAGATCTACCCGGCAGTGTACCTCGAACTGAACGGCTTACTGGTGGACCAAGACAAGCGAAGTGAGCTTCTTGCAACTGTCGAGACAAAGATCACAGATGCAGAAGAAACCGTGTACAACACGCTTGGGAAGAGGATCAATCTCAATAGTCCACTGCAATTGCAAGGAGTTCTCTATGTTGACCTCAAACTTCCAACGCAGTACAAAAGACGAAAGAGCGTAGAAGAAGTTAGAAAGGTAACTACTGACGCCGAAGCTCTTAACTCACTGCTCCGCACGACGAAGAACCCAGTACTCCACTCGATCCTTGAGTACAAGAAACTCACGAAGTTGAAGAGCTTCCTCAACATCGAAACGCGCGAAAACAGAGTGCACACATGCTACAATATAACCGGCGCTACAAGTATCCGCAAGAAGAAGGGCCTCGTAGTAGACGACGAGGAAAGCTACAGTGCCTTTGGCCGCTGGAGTTCCAGCGCAAGTATCATACTCCCGTATGGAAGTGGGAACTTGCAGAATATTCCAGAGGAAGCTCGAACTATCTACACTGTCCCCGAAGGCTTTACGATAGTACAGGCCGACTACATTCAAGCCGAAGCAGTAGTTGTAGCCTACATCATAGGAGACGTTCGCCTGATACAGATGTTCCGCGAGAGTTACGGCTGCTCCGCAGCTGTGCGCAAGCACAAGTACGATGTCCACACCTTCACTGCAAGCATAATGTTCCACGTTTCCATGGATGAAGTAACGCCGTTCATGCGGAAGGTGGGCAAGACTGTACGTCACGCTCTCAACTACGGTGGCGGAGCCGGTGTAATTGCTCGGCGTCTCGGCTGTAGCTTGCCGGAGGCAAAGTCCTACCTTGCTACACTTCTTGCAAGCTGCCCGCAGTTGTTGCGCTGGCACAAGCAGATTGCCTCGCAGGTGCAGAGCACGCGTGTACTAACGAACTTGTTCGGGCGCAAGCACAAGTACCTCGGACGACTAACAGACATCGTTCGGAGTGCAATCTCCTTCATACCGCAGAGTACTGTCGCAGACCTCATGAACATTTCACTGTGCAGTATCTTTGAGAACACAGACTTGGAGGTGATACTGCAACTTCACGATGCCGTGTACGTGCAGTGCCTCGACACTCCGGACGAAGTCCAAAGGACCATGCACATACTAAAACAGCATATGACCCGTCCACTTAGGGTCGGAAAGGAGGAGTTTTTCATCGACGTAGACTTCAAGGTTGGAAAGTACTGGGGAGACATGGCACCAATTGAACTCGAAAGTAGAGGTGAGCATGAACAACGGCAGGAACTTCAGTAACTGGATTGATGCGTTCTTAGACTACACAGAGAATACCGAAGTTACGCCAGCGTTCAGTAAGTGGACTGCCCTAAGTACCATCGCTGCCGTACTCCGAAAGAAAGTACACTTTAACTTCGGGCGAATACGAGTGTACC
>Ga0265293_10009203_pt1 | contig 14284 bp, 11 predicted proteins | sample Munlanlewell138R_FD_192505 | JGI IMG/M metagenome (GOLD analysis project Ga0265293, IMG submission 192505) | Leachate microbial communities from a municipal landfill in Southern Ontario, Canada - Leachate well 138R | ecosystem: Engineered > Solid waste > Landfill > Unclassified | place: Canada...
GCTGAGTCTACTAGCTTACGGAAAAGATTCTCATTCATTCGCTCACCCCTAATTTAAGACAGCAATAATCTTTCAAACTCATCAGCCGGTAATGGTTTACTCAAAAGATATCCTTGTATCTCTGTACATTTGCGATTCTTAAGAAACTCTAATTGTTCTTGAGTTTCGACACCTTCTGCTACGATATTTAACTTTAATGTTTGCCCTAGTACTATAATCATGTCAACTATAGCGGCATCCTCTTGATTAGTCGTTATATCATGCACAAAAGAGCGGTCAATTTTCAACTCACTTATCGGCAACCGCTTCAAATAGCTTAACGACGAATATCCCGTTCCAAAATCGTCAATAGACACATCCACTCCCATTGACTTAAGATCTGACAATATTTTAATGGTAAAATTAACATCATTCATAGCAACACTCTCAGTAATCTCAACTGTCAAATATTTAGAATCAAAGCCAGTTGCTACTAAAGTATTATGTATCAATTGCGATAAATTTGGTTGTTGGAATTGCATCGCTGAAAAATTAACCGAAAGCGATAATTTATGCCCTTGTTCATGCCATTTACGAACCTGTATACAAGCCGTATTTAGTACCCATTCGCCGATTTGTACTATCATACCCATCTCTTCTGCTATTGGAATGAATTCCATTGGACCAACCATGCCTCGTTCTGGATTCTGCCATCGTACTAGTGCTTCAACGCCTGTGATTTTCCCAGTTTCGCAATTTACCTTCGGTTGATAATGGACTACTAATTCATTTTTTGCAATTACATAGCGTAAATCATTTTCAAAAGCAATTCTCTCTAAAGCACTAGAGTTCATTTGCTGATTATAAAAGCTATATACATTCCGATTCAAAGCTGACGCTCGACTCATTGCTGTTTCAGCATTCTTTAATAATGTTTGCTCATCTTCCCCATCATTAGGGTATAAGGAAATACCAATATCAACTGCAATATTTATCTCTTGGTTATTAACAATCCACGGTTTACTTATAGTCTTTATTATCTGATCGGCTAACCTTATTACCTCATTACCATCTGTAATCTTAGAAACAATAAACGCAAAGTCGTCCCCACCCATGCGAGACACAGTAACTTCCTTATCCACTAAATCATTTAGGCGATTAGCTACACCTCGAATTAAATTATCACCTTGATCATAACCAAAAGCGTCATTGACAAGACTAAAGTTTTTGATATTCATAAAGATAACAGCTAGCTTCGATCGTTCCCATGCAGCTTGATTAATAGCAACCGTTAATCTATCTTTAAATAATGTTCGATTTGGTAGATTGGTAAGCGAATCATAATATAATTGTCGCTGTACAGTCTCTTCCATATTACGCATATGTATAAGGCGAAGAACACGATATCTCAATTCTTCCCAATTGATAGGCTCAGTGATGAAGTCCGAAGCTCCTGCTTGAAACGCCATTTCAACTGATTTGCCATCATCTAGCCCAGTAAACATAAGAATTGGTATTTCATTGCCTCCTGGAAGCTTCTTGATATTCTGGCAAGCAGTTAACCCGTCCATTACAGGCATCATAATATCTAGCAGAATCATGTCAGGCTTGTTTAATAGAAAAGAATCTATCGCTTCTTGCCCATTTTCTGCTTCTAATACCTTATAACCTTCTTTTTGCAACACATTACGTATTACTAATCTAGTAGCTCGCCGGTCATCTACTATCAGAATGGTAATATCCTTCGCCTCTTCGATATGTTTATCCATTCTCAAACCTACCTTTCTACTAATTCATGAACAGAATTTTTCACATAATACATCTATATGTAACTTTACTATAAAGAAGAATTACTAAGTTTTCCCTATTATAACACTTTAAGTATAAGAATACTTAAAGGCGAACAAACACTATCTCACCGTCAATTAATGTGTAGTCAACATTAGATTTGTAGTCAAATGGATGCCCTGACCAAATAACGATATCTGCATCTTTACCAACTTCTATTGAACCAATTCTATTTGCAACACCAATATGCTTGGCAGGATTTATCGTTATTGCTTTTAGAGCATCCATCTCCGATAGCCCCTCTTTCATTGCTAATGCTGCACAAATAGGCAAGTATTGAACTGGCACAACAGGATGATCTGTAAGTATTGATACATCTAACCCCGCATTAGCAAGTACACTTACCGAAGCAAATCCTAATTCCTGTAATTCGACTTTAGAACGACCTGATAGTGCAGGCCCAACTGATATTGGTAGCTGTTTATTCACAAGGAAGTCTAGTATTTTATGTCCTTCAGTACAATGTTCGATAGTAATCTCTACATTAAACTCATCAGCAATTCGAATTGCAGTTACTATATCGTCAGCTCGATGTGCATGTGCACGCAAAGGTACCTCTCTTTTTAATACCTTGACTAATGCTTCCATCCCTAAATCTCTATCTGGCAACTTATCTAGCTCACTTCCTGCCAATTCGCATTTTCGCATATACATTTGAGCCTTAGTTAATTCGCGTCGTAAAACTGCAGCCGTACCCATTCTTGTAGACGGCATCTGTTTTTTATCACCATATATCCTTTTGGGATTTTCGCCAAAGGCTACCTTAATTCCTGCATTAGCACGTAATACCATATCTTCTACTATTGTCCCCGCTGTTTTAATAGCTATCGTTTCACCACCGATAACATTAGCACTGCCAGGCATTGTATGAACCGTCGTCACCCCACCCTTACGCGCATCAATAAAGCCCGGTTCGAACGGATTAATCGCATCAATTGCCCGTACATATGGAGTACTAGGATCTGTCATTTCGTTGACATCCTCGCCTTCCCAGCTTAATCCCTCTTCACAAATTCCAATATGTCCATGCACCTCGACTAACCCAGGAGTAATAATCTTACCTGTTGCATCAATTACTTCTATAGCTCCTGCTCCCATATCTTCAAGATTATCTATCTTCCTTTGGCTAACTTCAACAATCTTTCCATCTTTAATAATAATTGTGCCTTGTTCAATTATTCCATTGGTAACAGTCATAATCGTACCATTTATAATTGCTTTCATTGATTTCATTGCTTCCGTTGATTTCATTGCTTCCGTTGATTTCATTGCTCCCATTACTTTTTTACCCCCAATATCTCTTATAAAACGCCTAAATATTTCTCTGTATCAACATTATCTATAATATAATCCTTCTGTTCCTTACTTAACTTGAATAGCTCCATGATTATAACGTCAATTTGATCGTATAGGTTGCTACGCTCACTTAGATCTTGAGAATCTATTAATCTATCAACCAGCATAATTATTCGTGCTTGCTTATCCTCAGCACAATACGGTAAAGGAATAGCTTCAATATGCTTACGCAAAACCTTAACGCTGGCATAGGATTTATTATAAAAAAACTGAATTGCCCTTGAATTAAGTACAGCCAGTACAAATTTAATTGCATAGCCTTCAAGTCTCGGTATTACAATATTTGCACTATTTAGAGTTAATATCTGTCGGTCATCATATGCAAACAAAATGTTATCATTAATAAATCGATAGATTAGCTTTTCCTTAGCACGATAATACTTCGCTGGAGCAACTTGTTGATATTTATCTGGTTGAAAAACGATATAGTTATCTTCTTTATAATAGTTATATTTAAAAACATTACGCCCTTTAAGAACTGCCTCTCCACCGATAGGACATTCCGATAAGATGTGTTGCTTATTATTGCCTGTAACTATTCCTAAAGCAAAGTCGGCATTTCCTGCCAAAAACTTTGCGTTTGGAAGCTCTCTCATTTGCTTTAAAATAGCAAGTGCAAATTTATCTGCCCTAGCATTTATAACATAATGTTCATTATCAAGAAATTGCCGTTGCCAAGAATCCATTTCAGGCTTGTTCTTCCTGAATGTTAATATGATTGCAGGCGTGTATACCTTACAAAAACGATTCCCTAAATAAGTTACACTATCAATCGTTGTATTTTCAAGTATTATTTTACGAATTGCGTAATGGCTTTTCACATTTAATACTGCTTCAGGCAACACATATGATAAATATCCATTCGGCAACAGATGATTGTAACCCCACTCTATAAACATACTAAAGGACTCCACGCTGCTTCGTGCAGATAAATACTGCTCCCGTAGACTACTCATCTCTACATCGTTAAATCGATATCCCCATGGTGGATTGCCTATTATTATATCGAATTTTTGTGTAACTAATAACGTATTACTACATGTAATCTGAGGTTGTATCGCAAATTCAAGCTTACTATCCATAACTAGTAGTAAATTAACCGCTGCCAATGCTGCTGCAATTGGGTCAATTTCATAACCATAGATGATATTCTTGATCAATAAATGCTCATCTACGCCATACTTCTCCCTTATATGTAAAAAGGTACGAATCAAGAAATTCCCGGAACCACAGCAAGGGTCGACAATTTTTAACTGTGAGAAATCATATTCATCTTTAGATAATTTAGCTAATGTTTGATTAATTAGCATATCTACAATTTCTGCTGAAGTGTAATAGCTACCTGCTTCTTTACGCTCACCTAGTTGGCGCAATGACATATATATTAAACCCAGAAAATCTTCACCTACAACATAAGTAATTTGCAATTTATTTAACTTCGCCAACAAATCAAGGTCGAACATACTAATATCCATACCTTCGGCTCGATAGTTAAACAAACACTTAAGTGCATCTTCGTAGTGTCCAAGTGTAATCATTTGCTTAACAACAGCTTCCGTCATACTTACAGCATGATTTTCACCTAGATGCATGCTCTGATTCACAGTGTCAATATGCCCACGCTGCACCAACAATAACAATGATAACTCCAATAGAATCAAACGATGTTTTTGCAAATGTTGCATAGTTTTTGCTATTTCTATTACATCTTCGGCAATTGATAAATATGGTTTATAATTGACATAGCTCGAATCAACTATATTGCCTTTGATCGCCCACTTATTTCGTCTGCTTTGTAGCCGCCCATCCTTACCGCTTTCAATTTGCTGTTTCAACTGCAGAATTTCCAATTCATCAAATAACACTTTGCCTTTGCCGGCATACGTTTCAATTTTATTTATTTTCCCAGCCTTCAGCCAATTCCGAACAGTTGCTTGAGATATGGATAATATGTCCGCTACTTGTTTGATTGTTATTCTGCTCGTTCCCATATATCCTCCCGCTACTCACTGCATAATAAGGCTAATATATTACTCGCTTTACGCTTTATAAATACTTTATCTGTAACTACATTAACTATTAAATAGTTAATAATTTATAATTTCATACTTAATCCGACTCTATTTCGCTTATGATCAATATCAATAACCTTCACTTGCACAATTTGTCCAACTTGTACAACTTCTAATGGATGCTTGATATAATTTTCGCTCAATTGAGATATGTGTATCAAACCGTCATTTTTTAGACCAATATCAACAAACGCTCCGAAATCGACTACATTACGGATCGTGCCCTGTAACTCAGCATCAATCTGTAAATCATCAAGTGATAATACATCAGATTTCAACATCGGCTTTTGCAATTCATCCCGTGGGTCTCGCCCAGGCTTTAATAATGCATCGACAATATCAGTCAAAGTTGGAACTCCAATACCTATCTGCTCAGCAATATCTGTTAATTTTAACTCTTTCAGCTTATTATCAAGTTCTGTTTTCGCTTGTTGACCTTGCTTCAAGGCTTCCTTAGCATACCCTAATTGTTTAATTAGGTCGCTTGCAGCGGCATACGATTCTGGATGAATTGGCGTATTATCTAGCGGCTCTTGACCATCACGAATTCGCAGAAATCCAATGCACTGCTCATAGGTTTTGCCACCTAAGCGAGGTACTTTCTTAATCTGCTTGCGATTTGTGAATTGGCCAATTTCGTCGCGATATACAATAATGTTATTAGCAACCGTCTCATTAATACCTGATATATATTTTAGTAGTGATGATGATGCCGTATTTACATCAACACCAACATTGTTTACTACTATTTCTACAATAAATTGCAGACTTTCTGATAACCGCTTTTGGCTGACATCATGCTGATATTGACCAATACCAATTGATTTTGGGTCAATTTTCACTAACTCTGCGAGCGGATCCTGTAATCTACGTGCTATCGATGCCGCACTACGCTCTGCAACATCTAACTCCGGAAATTCCTTTTTGGCAATTGGTGATGCTGAATAAACACTTGCTCCAGCTTCATCGACAATAATATAGAATATATCCCTCTTTAGAATACCTTGTTGTTTACCATCTTTAATTAAATCAGCCACAAACTGCTCTGTTTCCCTTGAAGCAGTACCATTGCCAATTGTAATGATATCGACATTATACTCGTTTAGGTATGAATAGAACTTTTTCTTGGCGTGTTCGATATTCACAATATCCTTATTAGAGTTTTTCGCTAGTGGGATAGGGTATGTTACATCCACCTTCAATAATTTACCCGTATGATCAACGACAGCAATTTTGCACCCAGTTCGGAATGCTGGATCCACACCCATAACAACTTTGTCTTTTACTGGTGCGATTAATAATAGACTCTTGAGATTTGCCTTAAAGACTTCAATCGCCTTTTCCTCTGCTTGTTCCGTCTTTTCCTTGCGAACCTCACGTTCAATCGAAGGCTCAATTAATCGTTTATAGCTATCGATAATAGTAGCAGTAATTAGATCATATACAATGCTTTGACTATTTACGCTCCATTGTTTATTGATAAGCTCAATAATATTATCCACATCTACATTAGTGGTAACCTTAAGCGCCTTGTCCCGCTCTCCACGATTAATAGCTAATATTCGGTGAGGCGGAAGCTTATAAAGTGCTTCTTGGTACTCAAAATACATCTGATAAACATCGCTTGCTTCTTCACCTGTTGCAGCTGTTTGAAGTATAGCATGACGTTGAAAATAATTACGCACCAGTTGTCTAATTGCTGCCGTTTCCGCAATTTGCTCGGCAATAATGTCTTGCGCTCCCTGTATTGCATCCGAAGCAGTAGCTACGCCCGCTTCGTCATTGATATAAGCTGCTGCTTCTGCCTCAATATCACCAGTTAAAGGTTGTGAAGCAATCCAATCAGCCAGTGTCTCTAGCCCCTTCTCCTTAGCTACACTAGCACGAGTCTTTCGCTTTGGACGATATGGTAGATAGATATCTTCTATTTCTTGTAGTTTTTCAGCTTTATCTATAGCTAATTTCAGTTCATCTGTTAGCTTGCCTTGCTCCGTTATTGAAGCTATAACATCCTGTTTGCGCTTAGTTAGCGTACGCAAATATTCTAAACGCTCTTGCAAATTCCGTAGAGTTTCCTCATCCATTGACCCTGTCATTTCTTTACGATATCGAGAAATAAACGGAATTGTATTTCCTTCATCAAGTAAATCAATCGCCTTATCTATGTACGTTTGCTTCCAGTTTAACTCTTTAGCAAGCCGCTGGTTAAAATTGATATCACTCATTTTTTGCCTCCTATCATTTATGAACAAAGATTATCGTTTAGGAATAAACTCATTCCAAATATTATAGCCGTAATTATAAACTATATCGGCTAGTTATAACATAATATTATCTTAACTCAATATAGCATACAATAAAAACAGTAATTATACCTTAAGCCATAAATATATAATTGCGATAATCTTATAGGGTAGTAATAGATAAATAATTACTATATAATTAATGAAAATATAATAAACGACTGTACCGATATTGATTGTCACTTTATAACGGAAAGGGAAATATATATGAATTATAGTCAAATCGAAGCATTTGTTGATCTTGTAGAAACAAAAAGCTTTTCGCAAACAGCTCATCGCCTAAAGGTATCACAACCTGCCATTAGCCAGCGAATAACTGCTCTTGAAAAGAGTATGAATTGTCAACTATTCGAGCGTAGAGGCGATGACTTGGTAGTTACCCAAGCAGGCAACTATCTATATGAACAAGGCAAAGCCATCATTGCTATGTGGAACGCTACTTTTATACAAATTCAGAATATCAAAGATTCGCCATACGGAAACTTAAGCATTGGTGCTAGTACAATTCCAGCTCAATTCTTTATTGCACCAATCATCAAAAAATTCCGTAACATGTATCCTCATATCCAGATCCAACTCCAAGTCGCTGGCACGCAACAGGTTATACGCTGGCTACAAGATAAAAAAGTAGACATTGCGGTCATTGGCTCTAAACCGCAAGACGATAAGACATTGTCCTATTTTGCGGTGGCAAAAGACCAATTACAATTGATTGTTCCATTAAATCATCCATGGGCTAAACGCCAATCAATTGCTATCGACGAATTGACGGATGCTACTTTTATCATGCGTGAAAAGGAATCCGGAACCAGAAAAATACTGCAGCTAGCTCTTGAAAAGCATGGTATAACTATAGATTCATTGACAATATTAGGGGAATTTGGCAGTACAGATGCTGTTATTGCAGCTGTCGAAAGTGAGCTTGGTGTTTCTTTTGTATCTAAAGTTGCTGCTGATAGAGCAATTGATTTACATAAGGTTACTGCAATTACCGTTGATAATCTTTTAATTGAGCGGAATTTATACTGTGCTACAAAACATGAAAACAACTCACTTGCGACAACCAAATTCATTGAATTTATCGCCGATATCAATAAAACTCCACCTGCATCGTCATAAGCGAATGTTTAACCTTATATGCTCTGGCACTCTTTGACAAATGACTCAAACAATAAATATTGCTTATCAATCTGCTCCCACATTCCTTCAGGGTGCCATTGTACAGCAATAACAAATGTGCCGTCTACAGTCTCGATAGCTTCAATTATGCCATCATCAGCCTGAGCTGATACAATAAAGCCATCTGCTATTTTATCAATTGCTTGATGGTGATAACTGTTAACATATATATATTTGCTTTTGAATATTTTGTGTAATCGACTATTCTTTGTTATATTAACGCCATGCGTGCTGTGGTTTCGTGGCGCATTTTGCCGATGTTGCATAATCCCTGACGCTTGGCTATATATATCCTGATACAACGTACCGCCGCATGCAACATTCAGCACTTGCATCCCCCTGCATATTCCGAATATAGGCATATTCACACTAAGTGCTAGTGGAATGATTGCCATTTCAACTATATCTCTATCTGGAGCTATCCTTCCAAGCTTTCTATGGGGGTTCTTCCCATATAAAAGCGGATCTATATCTTCACCTCCCGTTAGCATTAACCCATCAAATCCAGCAAGCCAATCTTTATCAATTATTGAACATTTGTGTTGTTCTTGTCGTTTATCTGTTAATGGTAGTATCAAAGGTATGCCGCCCACACTTACGATAGCTTCCGTATATGCTTTGCCAACATAAGTTGCATCGCCATTTTCGGTTTCCAGTGATGATCCGGTTATTAGTATTTTTGGTTTCAACAGAAAACCTCCTTTTTCCTCATATCTGAACGCAAGTGTTCTTTATAAGATATGAAAAAAAGGAGGTTTTGTTCATTAGTTAATTTGCCTGTTTATATAGTTAGCATATACTAACACCGTATTAACTGGACCGAACATATCACTATTAATAATATTGCATACTATAGGCGTTCCATAGAAGGTTACCGATTCCCCAACCGTTACATCAATTGTCTGAGGATAGTAGACAACATACATACCACCATCATTAGCTAATATATGTAATTGCATTTCGCTAATATTTGAATTCTCATCAACTAATTTCTCAATGACTACACCTGATGCACTGACTATTTTTTGTCTATATAAGTCAATACTTTTCGTTATCTGCTCTTGTTTAATGTTAGTAATACATACTTTCTTTATTTCTGTTAGCTTTTGGTCTGAATCAGCCGGATATAAATGCGCATTTTGTATTAGCCATTCCTTTTGCTGTGCTGTTATACCAGTTAAGTTATCAGAAAACCTTTTTGCAAATAAATCCACCAGCATAATTCTTGCTACCTTAGTATCAGCATTAACTAAAGCATCCTTATTAGGTAAAACTCCACTATTACTATTACCTGATGGCTTCCCTGCTTGTAGCTGATTATTATCAAAGGCGTTTACCAAGCTATCAAGTTGCGTATTTACAGAATTAGCGTTTGCTTCTCCTGCTATCCCCAGCGTACTGATCGGATTGGTAGATTCCTCTTTATCCAACAAATGAAAAGTATCAATTATAAAAACAAACGCCGAAATAAATATGGCTGTAGTTGCTGTAAGCGCCCAAAACTTAGCTAAAACAGTTCTACTCAATGCATTACCAACTGTCATTATTATGCTTATAAAGGTTACAAGCAATGAAAGCAATAGTACAATAGTTAACATAAAATCGAATCCTTTCGATATCTCTGTAAACTTAATTGTATCCTTTTAGCAAGAATATGGCAATAAATAAACTCATTAAAAAAAGCTTCCTATAAAATACTTATAGAAAACTTCTTGTTAGAACTCAATTAACCCCAAACTAATATTGACAGCTTCATTAACCTTTTGCATCAATTCATCGCCTAGGTGCGTTATCTTATCAGTTAGTCGTTGTTTATCGATTGTGCGTATTTGCTCAAGTAAAATTACAGAATTCTTTTCTAATCCATATATTTCAGCACTAACTTCAATATGAGTGGGGATTCTTGCTTTCTGAATCTGGGCAGTAATTGCAGCAACTATAACCGTAGGGCTATACTTGTTCCCGATATCGTTTTGTAGTATTAGAACAGGTCTGACACCACCTTGTTCAGACCCAACGACAGGTGACAAATCGGCATAAAATACATCGCCTCGTTTTATCATCATTCACCACTTACACTCCACTTACTAATTTCTCAAGAGTTTCTTCAGCCTCTTCCTCAGCATGCATAGCTTCAGAAGCAAGATTCAAATTAATATCTGCCATTTCCATATAGCCCTTTTGCATTGATTCGCGGATGTGTCGCTTTTTACGCTCGCTCAAATACATCTTCATTGCATTACGAATAATTTCGCTCCGATTTGTATTGTCAACCTCTACAACTCCATCTACCTCTTGCAGTAAATTTGTAGGGATACTAATCATAATCCTTTTAGTATTTACCACAGAAACACCTCCACCAAGACCCAGTTTGCTAGTCGCAACAGCTACACATTATAGTATATCATCAGTATGCTATAAAATATTGAAAAATATACAGCATCAATAAACTTGTTGCGGATATTTTTTGTTTTGTACAGCAGAATTTACAACACTAATATAAAGTTCGCCAAAAAAACGATTTATCCCTGCTAATATAGTTATTTTTTTAATATAATTATCAAAACACAGATAAAGCACATATATTAAGCACATAGAACACAGACTATTCTCTTATATATAATTTAGACTCGAATAATGTTCAAAAGTTGCTTTAACAAGCCTTACACGCCCTTGCCATTTACCGGTAAATTCTAGGAACACGTTTGCTAATAGCGCATAACACTTCATAATTAATCGTATGTACTAAATCAGCAACTTCATCTACAGTTATTCGCGCATCATTTTGTTCACCAAATAGAACAACTTCATCTCCAACTTTAACATTTTGTATATCTGTGACATCTATAATAGTTTGATCCATACACACTCTGCCAACAATTGGAGCCCTTTGCCCTTGCACTAATACATATCCACGATTTGAAAGTAAACGATTATAGCCATCAGCATATCCCACAGGAAGTGTTGCAATCTTTGCTGGTTTAGATGTTTGATATGTAGCTCCGTAACCAATATGCTTACCTCTATCTAATTCTTTCAAAAATATGATTTGTGTCTTCAATTCCATTGCTGGCTTTAAAATAACAGCCTCTTTATCAACATGTTTCGATGGATAGCAACCATATAGACTAATTCCCGCGCGCACATAATCACAGGCAAGCTCTGGCGTATCAATGGCTGCGCCACTATTTGATGCATGTATCAACAGCTTGTAGTTTAACTGCTGCATTGCCTCGACAATATATACTTTAAATTTATTATGTTGCTGTTCTGTATGGCTTTTATCTATTTCATCAGCACAAGCAAAATGTGTATATATACCTTCTAACAAAACATTTGGGCTATTCTTAACTAGCTGGACAATCTCTTTAAATTGATTAACATCAGTTATGCCTACTCGACCCATGCCAGTATCTACTTTAACATGAATTTTAGCAGTCTTTTGTTGTGAAAACGCTAGCCTATCAAGCTCTTTAATTATCTGTATGTCGAAGACGGTAACCGTCAAATTATATTTAACAATTAAATTCGCAAATTCAATTGGCACATAGCCAAATATTAATATAGGAACAGTTATATCTGCATACCTTATTTCTAAAGCTTCTTCCAACGACGATACTGCAAGGTATTTTGCGCCAGCAGCTACAACTGTATTCGCAACCGGAATTACTCCATGTCCATAAGCATTAGCCTTAATTACTGGCATTACATCAGACTGCTCACCTATTCTTTTTTTCAATGCAAAAAAATTGTCTTTAATTGCTTGCAAATTTACCTCAGCATATGTCGAACGATACATTTCAGTCTGCACCGGAATCACCTCTGTTATATATACTCCCTCTTTAATTCGACTCATTATCTTTATCATACATCACTTTTTAACAGTATGGCTATATTAAATATTAAAGGAAACAACCCCCTACTTTGGCTTTCACCTGAGCGGGGGATTAAAAGATATCTATTTAACTGGACTGTATATTGTAGCTGCTACTTTTTCCATTTCTTCAACCGGTATGTTCCCAGAAATTGTGAACTCGATTCCCTGATCGTACCATTGAAGCGTCGGAGCAAGACCTGCTGTTAACATTGCTACTTTTCCATATAAATCGACAAGTTCACCATCCAACATAGCTGTACCACCAACTTCAGTTGTGTCAGGTTTCTGAATGATAGTTAAATTCTGTTTAGCATCCCCATACTGCAATATAGCATATTCCATATTATTCTCTTTAAGCACATTAACTGAGTTTAATGTCAGACCTGCCGGGACATACTCCGGTTGTAATGGAGTAAAATTATTTTGAAGCTGTGCCATCGCCGCTGTTGCAGCCATCCCTGCATCGGCATTACTCTGCATTTGATTATCGACAACAAACTCTGCCTCGTCAATTTTTACATTAGCCTCGAAATCCTCAAAGTTAACTGAGATCTTAACAGTTTCTGTTTCATCGGTCATAATTGCTGATTTAGGATAAAATCCTTCCTGCAATACAACTTCCTGCTTTGCTACATACTCACCATTTTGCACATTATAAGTGAAATTGTAAACATCATCCTTATACTCGTATCCTAACGTTTCTGCTTGTAATATATTGTCTAATAGCGTCTGATATAGATACAATTGCCCTTTGGCATGTGGCCAATCCTTGCTGAATTTAAATACCTTATTCATATATGGATTTACTACATGTACACCATCGTAATTTTTGATAATGATTTGCGATACTTCCTTGCTGTCATTTTTAAGTGCTACTTTGTATAATTCTGGCTTTTGATACCACACTTCAGCATAATAAGTTTGAGCTAATCCATCATGATCAACAACCAGTTGCGCCTCTAAATGGTAACTCTCAATTTCTTTTGCAATTTTATCTAGTTCCTCCATAACATCCTCTTGCTTAGTAATTGTCCCTCCACAAGCAGCCAACACTAAAGTCAAGATGGTAATCATAATGATTCCTAGTTTGCGTTTACTCTTAAGCATAACACCATCTCCTCTTTTGTTTCGACAATTCATAAATTCATTGTCTATTTCCCGGGAAATATGTCATAGGTTATGCGCGAGTCGCTAAATTTTGCAGAACGGCACCTACGCTGCGGGATACATCTGATGCCATAGTAGATACATATTTGTTCTTAGATAAATGCTCTGCCGTTAGCCCATGGACATATACAGCTACACAAGCAGCTTCTATCGGCGAAATACCCTGACCTATTAAGCCTCCAACAAATCCAGCCAATACATCACCTGTTCCACCTTTAGCAAGTACATGATTACCAGTTGTATTGATATACAACTGTCCTTCAGGTGCTGCGATAATTGATTGGCTTCCCTTCAAGACAACAATGACTTGATGTTCTTTCGCAAATTGCATAGCAAGCTCCATACGATTAGCTTCTACTTCGCTCACTGAAATGCCAAGCACCTTAGCAAATTCACCAGGATGTGGCGTGACAACGATAGGGCTACTGCCTTGATACTTATTCAAGACATCTAAATGGTCAGCCAGCATTACAAAACCATCAGCATCAAGCACAACCGGACAT
>Ga0265293_10009204_pt1 | contig 14281 bp, 10 predicted proteins | sample Munlanlewell138R_FD_192505 | JGI IMG/M metagenome (GOLD analysis project Ga0265293, IMG submission 192505) | Leachate microbial communities from a municipal landfill in Southern Ontario, Canada - Leachate well 138R | ecosystem: Engineered > Solid waste > Landfill > Unclassified | place: Canada...
GCTTGTTCGTCGCTACAGTTTGCGAACGATAAAATCATATCTGTATTGGATCAAGTACTTTATTGTTTTTAATGGCAAACGGCATCCAAACGAGCTGGGGGCAAATCAAGTTGAATGTTTTTTGACCTATTTGGTGGCTGAACGTAGTGTTTCTGCATCAACACAGGCCACGGCATTGAACGCCATAGCATTTCTTTACAACAAATTTCTGGACAGGCCGCTTGGGGATATCGGTCAGTTCCGAAAGTCCAATCGCCAGCCAAAACTGCCGGTTGTGCTGACACAGGCGGAAGTGCGCCAAATTCTGTCAAATATTGAAGGAAGTCATAGGCTTATGGCTTCAATGTTGTATGGGTCTGGCCTGAGAAGGATAGAACTGTTGAGATTGCGGGTTAAAGACGTGGATTTTGATCATCTTCAGGTCAGAGTGTGGTTTGGCAAAGGCGGCAAACACCGGATGGTAACCCTTGCTGAGGAGCTGGTGCCAGAGTTATTGGCTCAGAAGGCGCATGTGGCGGCATTGCTTCAACAAGATTGCCTGTGCGGTGATTTTGGCGGTGTTTGGATGCCCGATGCGCTTGCCCGCAAATACCCCGGCGCCAGTAGGGAGCTGGTTTGGCAGTACCTTTTCCCCGCATCTAAATTAAGTTTTCAGCCTGGCACTACTATTCTTCGTCGGCACCATTTTGACGAATCTGCTTTAAATAAAATCATTAGGGTGGCAGCTCAGCAGGCCAATATTGGTAAACAGGTATCGAGCCACACCCTGCGTCATTCCTTCGCTACCCATTTGTTACAGTCAGGTGCGGATATCCGCACGGTTCAGCAGCAGCTGGGTCACGCGGATGTAAAAACCACCGAGATTTACACTCATGTTTTGAAGCAGGGGGCACACGGCGTCAAAAGCCCCTTCAGCAATCTATAACTGACAGTGCCATCAGCCTTCGGGCGCCAGTGCCTCAATCGCCTTGATGTCGTAGCCGGGTTTGCCAGGGTCAGCAGGATCAGGATCAGAGTAAAAATTCTATGACTGTGTGTCCATCCAAGGTTTGCACAAACCCTTTTTCGCTTGCAGGCAAGCTACAAATTTTCCCAGTTTCCATCCTGAGTAAGCGCCATCCCAGTGCTCCCTGCCGTCACGGGTCGTGCTCTGGATTCCTGCTTTCGCAGGAATGAGGTGTTTGGGTGTATTTGCCGTCATGTTCGATATTTTGCGGCGATGTTCTACAGATTGAACACACAGCTAAAGGTGCTGCCTTTGCTCAATGTGCTGGTGATGTGGAGGGTGCCCTGGTGGCGGGCGAGGACGTGTTTGACGATGGCGAGCCCCAGACCTGTGCCCCCTGAGGATGAAGTGCGGCTGTCGTCGACGCGGTAAAAGCGCTCGGTGAGGCGCGGCAGGTGTTTTTGGTCGATGCCGATGCCGGTATCGGCGATGTCAATGATGAGTTGGTTGTCTTTGCGTTTGGCACTGATATGAATGTCGCAGCCCTGGGGGTTGTGTTTGATCGCATTAAAAATAAGATTGGAAAAGGCGCTGTGCAGTTCTCTGGTGGTTCCCGTCAGGGTTAAACCCGGTTGGCAATCCATGGTTATCCTGTGCTTTTCACTGATGACTTTGGCATTTTCCACCATGGAGGTGAGCATGGCGCAGATATTGACGTCTTCCTTGTGGGTGTCCGGGGGGCTGGATTCGAGCCGCGACAGCATCACTAAATCCTCGGCGAGGACACTGAGACGGCGGGTTTGCTGATCCATTTGCGCCAGGGCTTTGTGCCAGTGGTTTGGCAGATTGTCGCTGTTGCTCTGCAGGGTTTCGATATAGCCAACGAGCACCGTCAGAGGCGTGCGCAGTTCGTGGGAAATATTGGCGACAAACTCTTTGCGCATTTCTTCGAGGTGGCGCAGGCGGGTAATGTCGCGCACCATTAAAATAATTTCGCCGCGGCCAAAGGTGCCCGCCATAAAATGATAAATGCGGTTGGGGTTGTTGGGGGCGCGCATTTCGAGGGGGTGGCTAAATTTTTTGCTGTGAATAAAGGTGACGAAGGCGGGGTTGCGAATCAGGTTGCTGATGCTTTCACCGCGATCCTTGTCGCTGAAGTTCAACAGGCTGGTGGCGCTTGGGTTCCACCAGTCGAGGGTGCGGTCGGCGTTGAGTAGGATCATGCCGTCGTCGAGGGCGGATGTGATTTGGCGAATACGCAGCGCCAGGGCGGAATAGTTTTTCTTGGCCTGTTCCACCCGCTGGCGCAGGCGGTAGAGTTCGTCGCAAATATCCCCCCAAATTCCTGACATTTCCGGCGGCATATCGGTTTTGTCGGAATAGAGCCAGGCGTAGATTTTGCGGATTTTGTTGAGGGTGTAAAAGCCATAGGCGATGGTGCCAAACAGCAGTGTCTCGACGATGAGGCCGTTGACAAAGCCGACGATAAGCAAGGCGATGCCAAGGAGAATAATGCGCTGAATTTCGCTGCGAAAACCTTCCTGCAAGTTAACCTCGAAACTTCATGTTGATCGAAGCGCTGATTGTGGCTGCGCCGGGGATGGATGTCGAGCCTCGATTTTCAGGGGGCGGGAAAGACAGAGGGGGGTAAAGGCCACGGGGCGAATGGCGGGTAAAGCGGAAATGGCTAAAAGTTGCCGGATAATTTGGTGGAAAAACGGTAACCGGCGCCGCGCACTGTTTGAATCAGCTGTTCGTGATTGTCTACGGAAAGGGCTTTACGCAGGCGGCGAATATGGACATCGACGGTGCGTTCATCCATATAGACATTGCCACCCCAGACGTGGTCGAGAATCTGGTCGCGGGAATAAACCCGATCCTGGTGGCTGAGGAAAAAGCCGAGCAGGCGAAATTCCGTGGGGCCCATGGCAATAGCCTGGCCACCGATGGTGACGTGGTGGCTGATGGGATCGAACACCAGGCCGTCGACCCGAATGATGTCTTCAGGCATTTGCGGCGCTTTGCGGCGCAACACGGCTTTGGTTCTGGCGATCAGTTCGCGGGGAGAAAAAGGTTTGGTGACATAGTCGTCGGCGCCAGCGTCGAGACCCTGCACCATATTGTCCTCGTCGCTTTTGGCAGTGAGCATGATGACGGGAGTTTTTTCGGTGAGCTCATCGCGGCGCAGGCGACGCAACAGTTCGACGCCGCTGGTTTGCGGCATCATCCAGTCGAGCAGCACCAGATCCGGCGACTCGTCGATAATGGCGGCATGACCGGCAACAGCATTTTCCGCCTGCAGGCAGCGGAAACCCGCAGCTTCCAGGGCTATGGCCACCATGTCTCTAATGGCGGCTTCATCGTCGATGATAAGAATCGTTTGCTCTGTCATAAAACATCAGTCTAATTGCAGCAGGGTTATTAGAAACCCGCTTTATGACAGGATTGTGACAGACTTTCAGGGTCTGTGGTTTGAAAACTGCGCCTGCGCCTCTGTTCGCAAGCGGTTCCCTGTCTGGGTTTCACCGCGGGCGCGCGATCAAATCAGATAGTCGACAACAATGGCGACAAACAGGGTAAAGCCCACCCGGCGGTTGTCCATAAAGGCTTTGAAACAGCCGTCGCGGTCGCGCTGGCGGGCAGCGACAAGCTGATGAACAAAGAGCCCTGCGATTACCGCGACGCCGAGAAAATAGCTGATTCCCAAAGAGAAGCTGATGCCGGTGAGTACAAAAGCGATCACCGTCAGCACCTGAAAGGCGGCGATAATGTGAAGATCGCGAGCGCCAAAGAGAATGGCGCTGGATTTAATGCCGATTTTAAGGTCGTCATCCCGATCCACCATGGCGTAAAAGGTGTCAAAAACCATGGTCCAGCAAACCACGGCAGTGACCAGCAGCCATAAACCCGCTGGCAATGACTGGGTCTGGGCGGCGAAGGCCATGGGTATGCTCCAGGCCCAGGCCAGTCCCAGTACCGCCTGGGGGAGATGGGTATAGCGTTTCATGAAAGGGTAAATGGCGATAATCAGCACCCCTATGCAGGCCAGCAAAACGGTGAGTCTGTTGGTCAACAGCACCAGACCAAAGCCGATCAGCGACAGCAGGACAAATAGCAGCAGAGCTTCCCAGGGCTTGATTTTGCCGATGGCTATGGGGCGATAGCTGGTGCGCTCCACATGGGCGTCCAGGTGCCTGTCGGCGTAATCGTTGATGACGCAGCCAGCGGCGCGCATGACAAAGCCGCCGACGATGAAAATGACGAGGATATCCCCATCGGGCATGCCTCCGGCAGCCAGCCACAGCGCCCAGAGTGCCGGCCAAAGCAGCAGAATGGTGCCCACCGGCTTATGGAGGCGAGTCAGGTGAATAAAATGCTCAAGTCTGGATTCAGTCATGGTTTTGTTGGCCAATAGCCGGTTGGCACTGTTCAGGTTTCGACATTGTAAGGATTGACCCGGAAATTGCACCAGTACAGGCTGAAATCCGGGGTTTGTCCTGCTATAACAGACTTAGAGTCTGTTCAAGATCTCGTAAGCTGAGGCCATTGTTACTCAAAGCAGGCGCTTTAAAGGGATGCCGCAGCGCCGCGCTTTTTTGTGGGAGCCTGCCCTGCAGGCGATATTGAAGAACCAAATCATCGCTTGCAGGGCAAGCTCCCACGGGCGTTGGCCGCTGTTGAAGCTCTGGTGAGATTGAGGCCATTTTTGCGCGAAAATTCAGGCAACTGGCGCAACTTCCTGGTTAAAGTCGGGAAGAAAAATCTCGCTGACCAGCAGTGGCTTGTTGTCGAGGTAAAACAGGGAGCGCCGCCCCCATAGCCAGCTGGCGTCTTTGGCGAGGTGTTCGGGAATTGCGCGGCCGGGAATGCGGGCAATATCAATGGCGCCGCGGCGCAGGGTTTTATCGGCAAAGAGCAGGGCGCCCAGGGGGCGGTTGTCGAGATTGGCGAGGGCGCGAAGGCGACCGCTAAGGGTTGCCAATGGCACAATGCTGCGGGCGTACACCCAGGGCGCATTGTTGCCGGACAGCACCGTTTCCCGAATCAGTGCCTGCTGCCGCAAAGGCAGGCCGAGGGCGCGGGCTTCATTGCGGCTGGGGCGCCCGTAGCCCTGGCGAATGATTCGCACAGAAAAACAACCGCTGCTCGCTGCCACCAGGCGTTTGGTCAGGGAGCCCTGGTCGGCAAGCCAGTTCCGCCACTGGGGGGCAAGGCTGTTTTGTAGCCAGCGGTCAGCGGGATACCAGTGAACAGAATGAAGGGGGCTGCGCATTGACAAGGAAAATTCTGTGATTCGACAACGGAGTTGCATTCTATATCAGAAAACCCGCTGCATGGGGTTTGCTAATGTCACCAGGTATAGGACAGGGTAAAAGAGCCGTATTCATGGTGTTTGGGTTGCCCCTTGAATTCTTTGGTGCGAAAGACCTGGGCGTAGGACAGTTTCCAGTTCTGCACCAGAAAGCTGAAGCCAACGGCAACATCGGCGACAAAATACTCCTTGTCGAGGCGGTGGCTGTTTTCCCAGGTGTTGCCATCGATAAAAATATCGCGGCCGACCATGCGGCCATCCACGGAAATAAAACCGTGCAGGCCGTAAATAAATTTATCGACACTGCGCAGACGAATGTCCCCCTTGCCCGGAGCGCTGTTGTCGCCGCCGGGGCGCACCGCCGAGGTACCAAAGTCTTCGGGCAGATCCCAGCCGAAGCGGTATTCGCCGCCAATATTGGCGTAAATGGCAACAGCGCCGAGGGCGGCGCCTGCGTGGCTGATAAAGTCCTGCTCAAGCCCCATGGGCAGGTGGTGTTTAAATAAGCGCAGCTTGTTTTCGTAGACCAGTTGCAGGGTGGGTTCGTCGTTGAGCTGATTGTCCCAGCCCTGAAATTTGTCGAACCCGCGCAGGTTGTGAATGCTGTCCTGAGCCTGTTCCCCCAGCGCGGAGGGGCCGACAATGCCGAGGTTGACTTCAACGGAGTCGAGGCGGTTTTCGGTGCGGCCGTGGTAGGCAAAACCGAGGTAGAGATAACCGGCGTAGGGACGTTCGTCTTCCAGTAACTCGGTGGCCTCGAGGGTTTCCGGCGTGTATATTAGCTGGCCGAGGCTGATAACAATATTGCGCGCCGGAGTTTCCTTAAAGCCCAGCAGCTTGTCGAGGCGGTCGTTTACTTTGTTGATCCATTGGGGCACATTGGGGTCGTTATCATAGGATGTCAGGTTGGGTGACACCCACGAAAGGCGAATGCCATTGGTATAATTTTGATCGGTTTCGCCAAAGAGATCATTTTCCAGATAGAGGTTGACCGTCCATGCATCATCCAGGGAGAGCTGACTGCCGGATTCTGTGGCGCCTGCCGCGGGACTCAGCAGGCTGAGACTTAGGGCAATGGGGGAAAAATACTTGAGGACAGCCTGCATGATGGCAATCTCCTGTGATGTTGGCTGTGTGGGTCTGATCGCAGATCCTGTGCTCCTTCACCAAACAAAGCATAGCAAAAGGCATTGCCAATGAGTATGACGGATAGCGAAAGCCAGTTCCATTTGCTGGCCAGTAAACGGTTTTTGCCCCTCTTTGTCACCCAGTTTCTCGGCGCCTTTAACGACAATCTCTTTAAAAATACCCTGATCGTACTTCTGGTGAGCGCGGGCGCCTCCGGGCAGTTTGACAGCAATATCATGATCAACCTGGCGGCGGGACTCTTTGTGTTGCCGTTTTTTTTACTGTCGCCCATCGCCGGGCAATTGGCGGACAAGTATGAAAAATCCGCGCTGATTCGCCGGGTCAAGTTTGCCGAAATTGTCATTATGGCCATCGCCGTTGCCGTGCTCTATTTTCAGTGGTGGGCGGGATTGCTGGGGGTGCTGTTTTTAATGGGTGTGCAGTCGGCTTTTTTTGGCCCCTTGAAATTTTCCATTCTGCCCCAGCATTTGCACCCCGGCGAACTGGTGGCGGGCAACGCCCAGGTGGAAATGGGCACCTTTGCAGCCATTCTCACCGGCACTTTACTGGGCACCCTTATCGGCGGCCTCGAATATTACCTGCCGGCCATGGCCGTTGGCGTCATCAGTATCGCCGTCCTCGGCTGGTTGGCGAGCCGCCAAATTCCCCCCGCAGAACCCCACGCCGCCGATTTGCAGCTGAACTTCAATCCCTTTTCTGAAATGAAAGAACTGGTGGCGCTGGCGCGGGAAAAAAAGGCCGTCTGGCTGAGTATTCTCGGCATCTCCTGGTTTTGGTTGCTGGGGGCGGCGTACCTCACGCAAACCCCCAATTTTGCCGTGACCGTGCTCAATGGCGGCGTCAGCCTTATCGCTTTGCTGCTGTGCACCTTTACGGTGGGCATAGGCGCCGGTTCCCTGCTCTGTGACCGCCTCAGTGGCCACAAGGTGGAAATTGGTCTGGTGCCCCTGGGTTCCATCGGGTTGAGCGGCTTTGGCATTGATCTCTATTTTGCCGCACAAAATTACGCCATTGCCGACGCCAGCACCCTGAGTCTGTTTTTTGCAGGCTCCGGCGGCGTCAGAATACTGGTGGACTTGCTGCTATTGGGGCTTTTTGGCGGTCTCTATGTGGTGCCAATGACGGCGATGATTCAGGCGCGCACGCCAGTGGCGAAACGGGCGCGGGTGATTGCCTGCGGCAATATTTTCAATGCCCTGTTTATGGTTGTCGCCAGCGTTCTCGGCGCCCTGTTACTGGGGCTGGCCGGGCTGGAAATTCCCGAGTTTCTCCTCATTATCGCCCTGGCCAATATCGCGGTTGCTGTGTTTATTTATCTCCAGGTGCCGGAATTCACCATGCGCTTTTTGGTGTGGCTGCTGGGGCACAGTATTTACCGCGTCCGCCATGAGGGCTTTGAGCACATTCCTGAGCGCGGTGCCGCCGTGTTGGTGTGCAACCATGTCAGTTTTGTCGACGCCCTGATTATTGGTGGCGCCGTTCGCCGCGCGGTGCGCTTTGTCATGTACAAGCCCATCTACGACTTGCCGTTGCTGAATTTTATTTTTCGCACCGCCGGCGCTATTCCCGTGTGCTCGCGCCGCGAAAGTGAAGCGGTTTATGAAAGCGCCATGAAAGCGGTTGCCGACGCCCTGGCGCGGGGTGAGCTGGTGTGTATTTTCCCTGAAGGCAAGCTCACCCGCGACGGCGACATTGACGAATTTCGCCCCGGCATTGAAAAAATCATTGCCCAAACCCCGGTGCCGGTGATTCCCATGGCGTTGCGCGGCCTGTGGGGAAGCTTTTTCAGCCACAGCGGCGGCGTCTTTCGCAGCAAAATGCGGCCTTTCTGTCGAGTCGATGTCGCCGTTGCTCCGGCCATTGCCCCTGAACAGGTGAGCGCCGCCGACCTCAGGGTTAAAGTGGCGGAGTTGCGGGGAGAGATGCGCTAGATCTGTCGGACGTCTCTATTTGCAGTAGGCACCACGTCTTGCCTGATCAATAAAAGGAAAAAAGGTTATGAAGCTTTCCACAAAAATTCTTGTCGGTATGGTCGCCGGGGTTGTCGTCGGCGCTGTTCTCAACCAGCTGTCGAGCGACTCCGGCAGCTTTGCCGCCAATCTGTCTGCCTGGCTGGTCAATTCGGTGTTTGATGTGGTGGGCAGTATTTTTGTCGCATCGTTGAAATTGTTGGTGGTGCCCCTGGTTTTTGTTTCCCTGGTTTGCGGCAGCAGCGCCATGGGCATGAATGCCCGCATGGGACATATGGCGTTGAAAACCCTTGGCCTTTATATGATCACCACGGCCATTGCCATCAGCCTGGCGCTGTTGCTTGCCAATGTCATCAATCCGGGAATGGGCATTGAAATGAGCGCGGACACCAACTACGCCCCTGCGGCGGCGCCTTCGGTGAAGGAAGTGCTTATCAATATTTTCCCCACCAATCCGGTGCAGGCCATGGTGGAGGGCAATATGTTGCAGATTATTGTTTTCTCCGTGCTCATGGGTGTGGCGGTAACCCACAGTGGCGAGCCGGGCAAAAAGGCGCTCGAGGTTTTCCAGAGCTTTAACGAAGTGATTATGACCATGGTGGGGTTTTTGATGCACCTGGCGCCCTATGGCGTATTTTGCCTATTGGCGAAAATTTTCAGCGAGCTGGGTATTGGCGCGGTGCTGGATCTGGCCAAGTATTTTTTTACCGTGCTGCTGGTGCTGCTTCTCCACGGCCTCGGTGTGTACAGTGTTATCCTCAAGCTGCTCACCAGGCTCAACCCGGTTACCTTTTTTAAAAATGTGCGCCCGACCATTCTCTTTGGCTTTAGCACCGCCTCCAGCAATGCCACCATACCGGTGACCATGAACGTGGCGGAAAAGCGCCTGGGTATCGATAACTCCATCGCCTCCTTTACGATTCCCCTCGGCGCCACCATCAATATGGATGGCACGGCGATTATGCAGGGGGTCGCCACGGTGTTTATCGCCCAGGCGTTCAATGTGGATATTTCTCTCGGCGGCTATCTGGCGGTGATCGCCACGGCAACCCTGGCGTCTGTGGGCACTGCCGGCGTTCCCGGTGTCGGTTTGATCACCCTCGCCATGGTGCTGCAGCAGGTTGGACTTCCGGTGGAGGGTATCGCCCTGATCATCGGCGTCGACCGCCTTCTCGATATGGTGCGCACTGCGGTCAATGTCACCGGCGATTGTATGGTGTCCACCATCGTCGCCAGGGGCGAGGGCTTGCTCGATGAAGCGGTCTATAACGAGGTGTCGGATGTGGACACCTTCAAGGCGGGGGCGAATAGCGAAGACGGCGTTGGGTAACTCCGTCAAATCTGTTTGAGGGTTTGCCGGGCGGCTTCGCCGAAGCCCAATAAATAGACCTCAGCGTCATAACCGCATCGCGGCGAAAGATCTTGTTAAGACCGCGTATTTTCGCCTGCAGGGCAGGCTCCCACAAAACAGGCCGAGCCAGGCTTACTCTGGAGGCTCTTGCTGTAGTGGAGCTTGCCCTGCAAGCGATAACCCCAGTCCATGAAGCTATCGCCTGCGCGGCGCTGGCAATGCTCAAAATTCCGGCAATTGGTGCAATCTGGATTAAAAGGCAACCTGCAAGCGGGCGAGCACAGCATCGCCTTCGTCTTCGCCGTTGATTGCCCCGTCGGTGTTCACATGAACATAGTCTGCCGATAGCCTGACCATGGAATTGACATACCAGTTCACGCCCAGTGTGCAGCTGTCTGCTTTTTCGCCGCTGACGGCAATGGGCGACGGGTTGCTGACATCAAGATGGTCGTAGCGGGCAAACACTTCCCAGGCTCCGCCAGCATGAGTGGGTTTCACCGCTTCAAAGGTGCCGCTGTCGATTTTGTAGTCGCGGTGTTCGCCGCTAAGTACATAGCCCACCTGGGCATAGTAGCCGTCGGCATCGATGGTGTAGGGGGTGTTATCCACATCGATGTCGCCGGTAAAGTATTCCGCCATCATATGAAGGGCGCCAAAACGGGCGGCAGCTTCGAAGTTGTAATCGTTGCGATCGCCGCTGGTGCCGGAGATGCGCGCCCGTATTCTGCTGACGCCGCCACCGTCCTGGCCGCCGCGGGCGCCGAGCCTGGTGCTGTAGGCTGCGGGCACGCCGGTGCGGTCGGTAACGCCGAGGCCTAAGTGAATGAGATTAGTGTCATCCATCAGCGGTCGCAGCACAATTCTGCCGGTTACGGATCTGTCCACATCATTGTTGCCGGATTCAAAGCCGTTTTTGAAAGCGCCGAGGCTGTAAGTGATGCTGTCGTTGGCGCCGTGGAGCCTGGCGCCCAGGGAGTGGCCGGTATCAAAGGCATCTGCGGCCATGGAGCGCTCGATGGCGGTAATCCATTTTGAGCTGCCGGTGTCGTCCATGCCAAAATGTTCTTTCTGCTGCCCCAGGGTGAGTTCGGCCATTTTGCCCCAGCCGCTGTAGGTGCCGATGACAACGTCGACGGAGCCACCATTGTTGATATTGTAGATAAATTCATAGTCCCAGTTGTGGGCGTGCGCCTTGACTTCGATACGGCTGCGGCGAATAAAGGCATCTTCGCCATGATCGCCGGGAGGCGCGCTGATAACACCGTCGTAGTCGTTGTAATCGGCCTGCACGCGACCGCCGATTTTGATGGCGTAATGGCCATCAGCGGTTTTCGCTTCAAAGCCTTTGCTGGTATCCACCATAATTTCGGAGCCGTTCAACTCTGCGGCCTGGGTGTGTGCGCAGGCAAGGGCTGACAGTAGTGATCCAATGGCGAAGGAAAGTAGTTGCTGGTTCATAGGGCGACTCACCGGGGGTTCTGATGGCGACAAGTATTGGTGCGTTTTATGTCATTTGTGTGACAAAATTTCATTTCAATGACATTTTGATGAAGTTTACTTGACAGTCCGGTGACGGTTATATGACGACGGCAAGGTGGAAAGGCGGCTGATTGCTGTCATTAAAACGTCATAAAGAAAAAATCTGTCATATATTTGTCATATTCACTTCATAGGATGCCCACAGTTGATCAGATAACCGAATCACCACTTCCCATGATTTCGGTCGCGCCATTTGCCCGGTTTACCCTGGAGACACCTATGAAAATGACATCGATGAAAATGCCAACGCTCAAAGCTACAGCCGCCGCCCTGATCGCTGCCGCAGGACTTTCCTGTACCCAGCTTGCCATGGCTCGGGATTATATCAGTATTGTTGGTTCTTCGACGGTTTACCCTTTTTCCACCGTGGTTGCCGAGCGTCTCGGTAAAACGGCGGGTATTTCAACGCCGACGGTGGAGTCGACGGGTACAGGCGGCGGCATGAAGCTGTTTTGCAATGGCGTAGGCCCGGCAACGGCAGATATTACCAATGCCTCCAGGCGCATGAAGGCGTCGGAATTTGAGCAGTGCCAGAGCAATGGTGTCACTGAAATCATTGAAGTGCTGGTCGGCTACGACGGCATCGTGGTGGCCAATTCCCAGCAGCAGGATGTTATGGATATCAGCCGCAGGGAAATTTTCCTGGCGCTGGCGAAAGAAATTCCCAATCCCGATGGCTCGTCAACCCTGGTGGCCAATCCCTATAAAACCTGGAATGAGATCAATCCTGAGTTGCCGGCGAAGAAAATCGAAGTTCTCGGCCCGCCGCCAACCTCCGGCACCCGCGACGCCTTTGTTGAGCTGGCGATGGAAGGCGGCTGCGAGAGCTTTCCCTTTTTCGCCGCCCTCAAAAAAACTGATGAAGACCGGTTCAAAGCGCTGTGCCACACCATACGCGAAGATGGCGCCTATATTGAAACCGGCGAAAACGACAATCTGATCGTCCAGAAACTGGAAAAGAACCCCAACTCTTTTGGCATCTTTGGCTTTAGTTTTCTCGATCAGAACAGCGACAAGGTGCACGGCTCTCTTATCGAAGGGCACGAACCCACGTTTGAATCCATTGCCGATAAATCCTACTCCGTGTCCAGGCCCCTGTATTTCTACGCCAAAAAGGCACACATTGGCGTTGTCCCCGGTATCCAGGAGTACATCAATGAATTTACCAGCGAAAAAGCCTGGGGCGATGACGGTTATCTGGCAGAGAAAGGCATGATTCCCCTGGCGGAAGCTGCCCGTGCCGACATCGGCGCCAAGGCCAGAGGGCTGCAGGTCATGTCGGGCGAGGATCTCTGAGGTCGCAGCAGAGGTCAGTTCCGGGCTCGTCACTGATGAGCCCGGATTTTTTTGTCACACAACAGTAAAGCCGAAGGTTTTTAATTGGCTACAATCACTACCTTCAGGATCAAGGCATCGACGTTATGGAAACTGGAAATCTGCTAGTGCTGGTCGTGTTGATGGGCAGCGCCGCCTATCTTTTTGGCCGCAGCAGAGCCTACAGCGTTGCCCGCCCCCTCGGCGGCATTCGCCATCTTCACTCCCTGCCCTACTACTATGGGATGCGCGCCGCCCTGTGGAGCTTTATACCTTCGGCTATGCTTTTGTTGGTGTGGGTGGCTGTGGATGAAAAAATCATCACCAGCTTGCTGATGGCCGAGCTGCCGAAGGAACTCAAGCCCGCCAGCCTGGCGCAAAAAAACCTCATTTTCAGCCAGCTGGAGAATATTGCCTCCGGCGCCATACCTGCAGACAGCGCCTCTGCGGCGGTGGCCGCTGCGGCGGAGCGCTTGCGTCTGTTTCGCGAAACCGGCAAGTGGCTGATGGTGGCGGTGGTCTGTTCCGGTGGCGTCATCGGCGGCATTTGGGGGTGGATACGAATTTCCCCGACATTGCGCGCTCGTCAGCAGGTGGAGAAGTTTTTTGTCGGTTTCCTGATTTTTTGTGCCTCCATCGCCATTCTCACCACAGCGGGCATTATCTTCTCCGTGGTTTTTGAATCCCTGCGGTTTTTCCAGCAGGTTCCTGTTCATGAATTTGTCTTTGGTCTGGAGTGGAGCCCGCAGACGGCGATCCGCGCCGACCAGGTGGGTTCGTCCGGGGCTTTTGGCGCCGTTCCCCTCTTTGTCGGCACCCTGGTGGTGTCGGCCATCGCCATGCTGGTGGCGGTTCCTGTGGGTTTGATGTCTGCCATTTATCTCGCCGAGTACGCAAAGCCGCGGGTGCGCGCCGTGGCGAAACCGGCACTGGAAGTATTGGCGGGCATTCCCACGGTGGTGTACGGGTTTTTCGCCGCCCTCACCGTGGCGCCGCAGTTGCGGGACTGGGGCGAGCAGATGGGTTTGCAGGTTTCCTCCGAGAGCGCCCTGGCGGCGGGTCTTGTCATGGGGGTGATGATTATTCCCTTTGTGTCGTCCCTTGCCGACGATGTGATTTCTGCCGTGCCCAGAGCCATGCGCGACGGCTCCCTGGCGCTTGGCGCTACCCAGTCTGAAACTATCTGCCGCGTGATTTTTCCGGCGGCGCTGCCAGGTATCGTTGGCGGCGTGTTGCTGGCGGTGTCCCGCGCCATCGGCGAGACCATGATTGTGGTGATGGCCGCAGGCCTCGCCGCCAACCTCACCGCCAATCCCCTGGAAAGCGTCACCACGGTCACGGTGCAAATTGTCACCCTGTTGGTGGGCGATCAGGAATTCGACAGCCCCAAAACCCTGGCGGCGTTTGCCCTGGGTCTGATGTTGTTTGTGGTGACACTGGTTCTCAATGTCATCGCCCTGCAGGTGGTGAAGAAATACCGGGAGCAGTATGAATAGTCGCAAAAATATCAGCGAACACGTCAAAGCCGGACTCAAGGGGCGCTACCGCCGCGAGCGCCTGTTCCGGTTTTTGGGCATTTTTTCCATCGCCTTCAGTCTCGCCTGTCTGCTGGCGCTGTTTACAGACATTATCGCCAAGGGGCACGGCGCTTTTCAGCAAACCTATGTTCGCCTCGCGGTAAATTACGACCCCGAGGTTCT
>Ga0265293_10009205_pt1 | contig 14279 bp, 7 predicted proteins | sample Munlanlewell138R_FD_192505 | JGI IMG/M metagenome (GOLD analysis project Ga0265293, IMG submission 192505) | Leachate microbial communities from a municipal landfill in Southern Ontario, Canada - Leachate well 138R | ecosystem: Engineered > Solid waste > Landfill > Unclassified | place: Canada...
TGGCTCCGTACAGCTGATACGCCCTGTGGCCGCCACCGTTTGCTGGAAATGTGCATGGATCTTGCCGTCATCGTGGAGCATGGGCAACAGCCCCTCAACATATGTGCTGTTCAATTTTGAAAGAGTCCTGTATTCCAGTATTTGATCCACTATTTCGTGGTCCCCTCTCAGCCGTTCCAATATTTCCGCGTTCGTAGAATAACCAGTCTTGTTTTTCTTACCTGACGGAAGCCCCAGCTTCTCGAACAGGATTTCTCCCAGCTGCCTCGGCGAATTGATGTTGAATTCCTCACCGGCCATGGAGAATATTCTCGCAGATATCTCTGCAATCTGTTCCGTTAGCGTATGCCCTGCCCGAATCAACTCATTCCGGTCCATCGCAAACCCTTGGACCTCCATGTGGGCTAAGGGGCTGATCAAGGGGAGCTCAATCTCCTCAAAAACAGGAAGCAAACCTTCCTTACTCAATCTTTCATACATAGCAGACCGGAGCGCAAACAAGGTAGCACACCATCTTGCGCCATAACCGGGATAGTCGATCTGCGGTTGCTCCAGAAATCCTAACTGTTCTTCTTGAACAATTGAGGCTTCCGGTCCTGCCAGCTCCTGATGAAAGTATTCCAGGGTCAGCGCATTCAAGTCGTAGCTACGCCTGCCGGGCTGGAGCAGATATTGGGCAATAGCCGTGTCAAAAGCAGTTTCCGGTTCCCAGTCTTCCAAACCGCTGCTAAAAAGGGCGTAATAATCTTCTTGTAGATAATGACCCACATAGCGCAATTTCGTCCCGTAAATCAACGATTTCAGTTCTTCCGGGAGGTCTTGGGCAGACAAATCAATGTAATAGCATTGCGCTTCCGTAGACAGGGTAGCTCCTGTCAGAATCGGTGTCCCTATATGATTGTTATCGCTAAATATCTTCATTGCCACAAGGTCTCCGTCCTTTAAACCATTTTTTAGGTCGGTAAACTCCTGTGCGTTTTTTATGATTGTTATAGGCGGTACTTTTATCTCTGTGGAACTTTGACTTACTTTATATTGGTTACTGTCTTCGGGTATTTGCAGCTTTTTAAGAAAACTGTTGAATTCCAGTCTTTTATAAAGCTCAATAAGCTTGTCGTATTCCGGTTCTTCCTCTACATAGTCTTCCAATTGTATCTCGATGGGAACTTGTGTGTTGATCTCCGCTAGACGCCGACTCATAATGGCCAGTTGTATATTGTCTTCGACCTTTTCCTTCAGCTTTGCGTTCGTAATCTGATTCGTATTGCTGATGAGATTGGCAACACTGCCATATTCCAGCACGAGCTTTTGTGCTGTCTTTTCACCCACTCCGGGCAGACCCGGAATATTATCAGAAGAATCACCCATCAATCCTTTGAAGTCAATGAATTGCTCCGGGGAAAATCCATACTTTTCCATCATTGCATCATAATCATATACTTCGAATTCAGAAATACCCTTTTTTGTGATGATCACCTTCGTGACATGAGTAGCCAGCTGAAGGGCATCTTTATCTCCGGTGATGATGAGGGTTTCATAATCCTCTTCTTCCGCTCTCCTGGCCACCGTTCCTATTATATCGTCCGCCTCAAAACCGTCAATCTCAAGGATTCGGATATTCATAGCATCCAGCACCTCTTTCAGTAGAGGCAACTGCATAGCCAGCTCCGGAGGCATTTTCTTCCTTCCCGCCTTGTAGTCTTCATATTCCAGGTGGCGGAAGGTGGGTGCTTTCCTGTCGAAGGCCACCACCATGTAACCGGGCTCATAGTCCCTGCGTATTTTCTGTAATATATTAAGAAAACCGTACACCGCTTGTGTGTACAGTCCTTCTTTTGTAATCATCGGTCTTTGAATGGCATAGTAAGCGCGATTGATCAGACTGTTACCGTCAATCACTACCAGTCTGCGGTTCATCTCCTTCTGTGCTGTTTTCTGACTCATGTATTTCTCCTTGCTCTCCCCTGAGAATCAAAGACTCATCAACGATTTGTCCTTCCGGATCCATAACTATGTGAACTTCAAATAAATAACTTCCTGTATCTTTGTCTCTCTGGCAATCCGTAACTGTAAATTCATAGCCCGTCAGGTATTCATCTACAAGCCTCCGGTAGGCCCAATACTCTTCCGTAGCTTCGGCGTATTTACTGCCTTCTCTGCACAGGGTATCCACTTCGGAACTTTGCATTCCGTAATAAATCTCTGCTTGTCCGGTATCCTGTCCATTGCCGTCGGACTCCCCCCGGTACTCAGCATCTACTCTTCCCAGAGCTATAGTAGCTTGCTCAGCAGATAGATTCAAGTCCTCTTTTTCCTGGATACCTTCAGTACTGATGACGGCGTCTTTCGAAGCGCCTTCCTCTGTGGCATCATTGAACATATCCCCAGAAAGGCTCATTTGTGTCTCCGCCGACTCTTCAGACGCAATCCGTCCCGAATCGGATCCTATGCCATCATTATACATGGACACGGATGCAAAAACAACTACAAAACATGCAGCTGCTGTTGCCGCCACTTTCAGATACCACTTGCGCTTCTTGTTTGCGGCAGCCATACGCTTTTCTTCTCTGATCTTGCTGCCTTCCGCTTTCAGCGCTTGGCTAAAACGTTGGTCAAACCCGGCGGGTATTTCCACCTCCGGGGTATCGTGAAGGATCGCCAGAAGCTTTTCCATGTCTTTATCCTGTGTATCGTCTTTTTCTATATCAACAGCTCTATTGTCCAAATCTATTTGCTTATCCATTGGCGCCTCCTTTCCCTTTCTATCCTGTTAGACGCAGGATCTATCGTATTGTTCCAAGATACTTTGCTTAAGTTTCTGTCTGGCCCGATTGATTCTGGATTTCACCGTTCCCATGGAGCAATTCAGAATCTGACCAATCTCCTCATAGGAAAAACCCTGAATATCCCGAAGGATGATAATTTCTTTCTGCTCCTTGGGAATCTCGTTCAAGCAACCCATTACACAGGAAGTCGTAAGCTTTGCATCGAAAACCTCAGGAGGAGTTGGTGCGGTATCCGGTATTTCAAGCATCGTCTCCCCATCTTCATTCATACGATAAAAACTTACGTTTGTTCTTTGGTTTTTGTCTTTTCTAAGAAAATCATTACATGTATTCACTACAATGCGGTAGACCCAAGTATCGAACTTGCTGTCCCCTTTGAACTTGTCCAGATGCCGAAACACTTTTATAAGACTTTCCTGGAGAGCATCCATGGCATCCTCTTCGTCCCGCAGGTAGCGAAGAGCTGTGTTATAGGCCTTTGTTTTACAGTTTTGAATCAGCAACTCAAAGCTTGCCTCGTCTCCCGACTTGGCTTTCTCTATTAGAACTGTCTCATTGTAAACATCAGCCATGTGGATTATCCTTTTCAACAGAAAAAAATGTGTTATACTAATTAACGATTATATCACAGCTAAAAAACGGAGGCAATTATGTATATAACCCCCCTGGTCGACTATCACACACATACTACTTTTTCAACGGATGGCTTCTCCACCATGAGGGAGATGGTGTCCGCCGCTGCAGATGCAGGACTCACCGAAATCGCTGTGACCGACCACTATGATCCGGATTATAGATTAGATGGCTGGGGCGAAGAATTCTCTCAGGCCGAATATCAAAATGAATTAAATGTCATCCAGGAAGAATTTAAGGATACTATCACGCTAATTAAAGGCTTGGAGATCGGTATCCAACATGGCGATACTCTGAAAAAATGCAGGAAAGCCGTAACATCCTTCGACTATGACTTCATCATAGGGTCTTTTCACTGCGCAGAAGGTTTTGAACTCTCTTGTGGCAGTTTTTTTAAAGGCCGTTCAGTGGAAGATGCTACCTTGGCTTTCTACAAATATGTATATGATTGTCTGTCTGTCTATAAAGACTACGATGTTTTGGGACATATAAATGTCATCGACCGTTACGGTCCCTACGTTCCTGCCTACCTCGACCTGATGGACATGGTCACGGAAATTCTGAAACTGATTATTGACGACGGAAAAGGCATCGAAATCAATACCTCCTCCTTCCGCTACGGCATGGGGGATTACACCACGCCCTCCCATGATATTCTGCTCCGCTACCATGAGCTTGGAGGAGAAATTATTACCGTGGGATCCGATGCACATTGTACCCGTGACGTGGGTGACGGCATAAAGTGGGCTTATGACAAAATGAAGAGCGTTGGCTTTCAGTATGTAACTACCTTCAGCCAACGCAAACCCTCTTTCCTGAAACTATAATCTTCGATCGTTCAACTAGAGAAAATCCTTTGCCGCCTTGAGACCATAAGCCGGTTCCGCCATTCGCGCAGCGCGGTTGATGGCTTTTGCCATTACATCCGCTGCCAGGGCGCCTACTGCGTCCGGCATGACTTCGGTTTCTCCCGTTGAAAGGACGAAAATCGTATCCCCATCTGCCATAGTGTGTACGGGGCGAATCGCTCTTGCGAAGCCGTTGTGCGCTATAGAAGCGACCTTAGTCGCCTGTGTTTTCGTCAATTTGGCATTGGTAACAACACAGCCGATCGTAGTATTTCCGCTGAATACATTTCTATTTTTATCGTACTCCTCGTAAATGGTCTTCTCTGTATTGTATATGGCAGTCTTGTCTTTATTCAAGATACCCGCTATGCGATTTCCCGTGTCAACATCCACCACGTCACCCAGGGCATTGACTGCCACAATGGCTCCGATAATCCACTCACCCATTTGAACCGCATAGATGCCAAGGCCGCTCTTCATCATGTATTCCATCCCCAGAAATTTACCGACCGTTGCACCGGTACCTGCGCCAACGTTGCCTTCCAAAGGTTTTTCAGAAGATGCGTTCAGGCAGGCTTGATAGCCCATTGCCTTATCCGGTCTACATTTTGGGTCTCCGACCACCAGATCGAACAGAGAGGCACCGCAGACGATGGGAACTACGCCCACTCCTACATCAAAGCCCCTTCCATTCTCTTCCAGGTACTGCATTGCGCCGGATCCGGCATCCAAGCCGTAGGCGCTTCCTCCGGACAACATAACTGCATGGATCTGCTCTACCATATTAACAGGTTTCAGAAGTTCCGTTTCCCTTGAAGCGGGACCTCCTCCTCTCACATCAACACCGGCAAAAGCACCGTCCTCAGAGAGTATGACAGTGCAGCCTGTGCCACCTTCCACATCTTGGGCATGTCCTACTTTGATGCCTTTGATGTCCGTAATGCTAACTTCTTTCATTTTGTCCCTCCTCTTACGAAAAGAGCAAGCGGAGCAAAGTCCGCCCTACGTTTTTATAATTTGCGGGCGGAGCAGAGCCCCGCCCATTGGATTGTGCAGGTTTTATAGAGACTGCATGATTGTAACAGCTTGAATCAGAGCAATTATGACGCCCACAACAGCCTCTCCGCCCAGAAGGCCGGCTGCAATAATCTGACCATTGCCGCTTTCCTCAAATTTGGGAGCGCCTTTCATAACGATGTACCGCAGTGCACCGCCGACAAACGCCGTCATGGAAAGGTAGAAGGGCAGATAAACGCCCAGCCCCAGAGTCATGACTGGGAAGTTCACGATATAAAGTATGATAGCTACGATCAATCCGATGACAAATGCGGGAACATGGGAGATACCGCCTACCATAGCCGCGACAGCGCTTGCCTGAGGCGCCGGGAACATATCCGGATTGCCGAAGGCAGCCGGCCCATAGGCCTTTAAGATTACCAGAAGCACTATAACGGAGACGAAAGCGCCTAGGATACCGCCGATTACTTCACCCAGCCACTGGGCTTTCGGGTCGGATTTCAATATGTATCCTGCCTTGAAGTCGTTCATGACATCGCCTACAAGACCGCAGGCCACTGCCACGATAGCCGCTACGAAGAACGCTTCTGTCTGTCCGATGGTGGATACGGCTTTTGTTGCCAGGAGCACGATGATGCCGAAGATTTCCATGGGGTTGATACCCGATTGGCCTACGCACTGTGAAGACATAGCCGTAGCCAGCCATACGCCGATAATCGTGCAGATGGAAGCGACAATACCCATATCTGCCAAAAAGGTAAAGACAAAGGCCAGGATTACCATGACGATAGGAGCCCATCTGAGGGATATCATCCCGCCACCGACTCCACCTTTTTTAAACATCGGGCCAAAGATTTCTTTTGCTTTCGGCAGGATGCCTTTGATGATAATACCGATGCCCGTTCCTACCATCAGGCCGATTCCCAGAGAGGATTTAATGCTGGCAGCTGTTGCCGCATCCCAGAGTCCTGCCATCTGGCCACCTATGAGGATTCCAAAATCGCCGATGATAGCGCCCAGGAACCATACACCGATGAATACCGGACCTACTATGAAGCCAACGGCAACCAACATGAGAGAAAGCCACATACCTCCCAAAGACCCAAACGGCATCATTTTCTTAAACCACACAACACCGCCGCCGAATGTTCCAAACCAGTCTCTCAGCACTGTAAATACAGCTGCTATACCAAGAGATGCGAATAAAGTGCCTGCTTTTTTTCCTCCTTCGTCTCCAACGATTAGGGTATCTGCAGCTGCCTGCCCCATAGGATAAGGGAGTTCTTTAACTTCAACAAAATATTTACGGAAAAGTGCTGTGAATATCAAACCTAAAATTACGCCACCCAGAGTAACAACTACCAGTGCAACAGCACTGATTTCCGCATCCGGGTTCAACATCCAGATTCCCGGTAGCGTAAAGGCTAAGCCTCCTGCTACCATAGCTCCTGCTGACATTGCTGTATGCGCTACGTTTATCTCGTTGATGTTGGTGTTTCCAAAGGCTTTCAGTGCAAACATGGACACCAGGGCAACGAACATGATGGGCCAGGGCAAGGCACCCAGCTTCAAGGCCACGAACATGGAGCTCATGGTTAGAATGATAGCTCCCACAGATCCGATGATCATACCCCTCACCGTGAACTGTTCCTTGAAGGATGTCGCGTACTTTACTGATTTTGTTTCTTGTGACATGACAATACCTCCTTAATAATATGGATTTATTATGATTGCTATAGTACCCCTATCCCCCTTCCCGATAAAATTAAAAATTGAAAACAATTATTTATGGGCGGCCCAAGCGTGCCGAAATTACATATTTTTCTTATAACAATTTTATCTTATAATGTAGATAGGGGAAAAACAAGAGTATTTGCAATTATTTTCAGAACATTTTATATATTCGAGATCATAGGGGAAGATAATAAAAAATCCCGAATGTGTCGTCAGGTTTCAAATTCACAACCTATCCTATGATAGGTGGGTTTTCTATTCCTGCTTCTGTCTTCCACTCAAAGGAGGCTTGACATAGGCGACGGAAACGCGAAGTCCCGTGAACTAACTGTAGGTTAAATTACAAAACCTTAACGAACACCTCAGGATCTTAATTATTAGTATGATGGGTTTCCTTGTCCTTATGCTGACAATGTTTTCATAAATAAATACTGTCCTTATTGGATTGATTTAATTATAGCACTTGAATACTTTGGAATCAAGTTCATAGAGAAAAAGGATTTTAGAAAATTCTTCATATACCTTATTCTTCGTCGAGAGAAACCGCACTATTGTGGGATACTTTTTGAACATCGTCATTTTCTTCGAGCATATCGATCATTTTTCTCAGGCTTTTCATATCTGACTCTTCGGGCGTCGCTTCCATAGAAGGAACAAACTCCACATCCGCATCCACAAAATCATATCCAGCCAGCTTCAAAGCATCCGACACCGCGTCAAAGTCTTCCGGCAAAGTTTGCACCTCAAAACTATCATCATGAATGAGAACATCTTCCGCGCCCGCATCCAGTGCGGCTTCCATCAGCGAGTCTTCATCGATGGCATCTATTTTTTCAATCAATAAGATACCTTTTCTTTCGAACATGTAGGATACGCATCCCGGAACGCCGAGATTTCCGCCATGCTTGTCAAATGCATGCTTGATTGAAGAAGCGGTCCTGTTCTTGTTATCCGTCAGCACGTCCACGATTACCGCGACTCCACCCGGTCCATAGCCTTCAAACATTCCCTGCTCATAAGCATCTCCGCCCAGTTCCCCGGTCCCCTTTTGAATGGCCCGGTTGATGTTGTCGTTAGGCATGTTAATACCTTTCGCTTTGTCAATGGCGTGTTTTAATGCAATATTATATTCAGGATCCCCTCCGGACTTCGCCGCAACAGAAATTGCTCTTGCATACTTGGTAAATATCTGTCCCCGCTTTGCATCCTGGGCAGCCTTCCTGCCCGCTATCGTTCCGTGTCTTCCCATAGTCTTACCTCCTGCTCTATACGCAAATCAACGCCTTGTATTCGTCTAAACGACGATAACAGCAAGGCCTCCTCTTCCTACACCAATAGGTTACCAAAAAAATGCATATATTACAAGATTGGCGGGGGTTCATCCAATTCCATGTGTTTGAAGGCAGTTGCCATCATCAGTTTGATCCGGTTTAATTGATTTACATCGCTGGCACCGGGATCGTAGTCAATAGCGGCAATGTTCGCTTTAGGATTGTAACTCCGAAGCGGCTTAATCATGCCTTTTCCCGTCACGTGGTTAGGCAGGCATGCAAAGGGCTGAAGGCAGACGATGTTGGTCACACCGCTGTCAAGGAGCTCTACCATCTCTCCTGTGAGGAGCCACCCCTCTCCGCATTGATTGCCGAGGGAAGTTACCTTTTTTGCTTTCTCTGCAGTATCCCGAATGTGTGCCGGGCCGTGAAAGCGTTTGCTTCTATTCAATGCTTTTCGCGAATCCGAACGGAACCGTTCAATAACGAGAATGGATAACTCGTTTTTCAGCATCGTCCAAAAATCCCCCGACAGCTCCAGGAGGTTATACTTTTTGCTGTACATCCCATATAGGAAGAAGTCCATCAGTTCAAGAACAACCGCTTCCCCGCCTTCGTTTTCGATAACGCCGACTATGTCGTTGTTTGCCATAGGATGGTACTTTACAAGGATTTCCCCTACGATTCCCACTTTGGGCTTTCGAATATCCCTGAGTGGCAGTTCATCGAAATCCTGTATCATCTGTCTGATGTTTTTTCGCAAGGTTCTCAGGCTTCCATCTTTGACGTTCTCAAGAGCAATGGTAGCCCATTTTTCTGCAAGGGCATTGGCTGAACCCGGCTCCACTTCGTAAGGCCTCGTGGCGTAGAGCACACGCATCATCACGTCACCATATAGTAGAGACATGCCTCCCCTCTTGAGCAAGCTCGGTGTAATAGGAAATCCCGGATTTGTTTCTAAACCGGTCCAACTGAAAGAAATTACCGGCACCTGTTCCATCTTGAGGTCCACCAGTGCTTTTCTCAGGAGAGGTATATAGTTGCTGGCGCGGCATTGTCCTCCGGTCTGGGAAAGCACCACGGCCGTACGATTCAGGTCATGCTTGCCGGATTTCAGTTCATCTATGACCTGTCCCAGCGTCACTATAGTAGGATAACATACATCGTTATTGATGTAGCGAAGTCCCTGCTCTACCGCATTTTTACTCACGGAGGGCATGAGCACCGCCTTATACCCTTCTTTACGCAAGGCAGTCTCGATAAACTGGAAGTGAATTGGGGACATCTGAGGTACCAACAAAGTGTAGTCCGACTTCATGTCCTTTGTGAAGTATACTCTCTCGAATGGCTTCGAAAAAGGTACCGGTTTGATTACATTTTTCGCCCGCTCGTTCATAGCCGCCCGTAAGGAGCGTATTCGGATCCGAGCCGCGCCCAGATTGGAACCCTCGTCAATCTTCAGAACCGTATACAGTTTATTGCGATTGCGAAGCAATTCTTCTACCTGTTCCGTCGTCACCGCATCCAGGCCACACCCGAACGAGTTGAGTTGGACGAGTTCCAACTCCTCATGGTCCCCTGCCACTTCTGCAGCTTTATACAATCTTGAATGGTACATCCATTGATCCAGAACCCGAACAGGTCTTTGAAAATCAGCAAGATGGCTTACGGAATCCTCTGTGAGCACAGCCATATCATAAGAGTTAATCATTTTATCAATGCCATGGTTGATTTCCGGGTCCAGATGATAGGGTCTGCCGGCTAAGATTACGCCCTTGATTCCCAGTTTCTTTATCAACGCCAGGGTAATCTCCCCCTGTTGCCGGATATCTTCTTTAAATGCGCGGTCTTCCGCGCTTGCCTTTGCCACGGCGGCTTTAATCTCGCTCTTATGGATGCCCTGCTCCTCAAAGATTCCATAAAGCCTCTTTATTAACCTTGAATCGATATCATAGGGTAAAAACGGATGCAGGAGTTCTGAACCGTTTTCTTCTAAAACATCTTTCATATTGCCGGAAATAGCCTCGGGATAAGTGGCCACAATGGGACAGTTATAGTGATTCGGTGCAGTCTCATCTTCAACAGATTCGTGGTTGATGCCGGGATAGAATATTGTCTTAACACCCTGCTGTGCCAGCCATTTAACATGGCCGTGCACGATCTTGGCCGGATAGCATGCTGTATCGGAAGCGATTGTCTCCATCCCTGATTCGTAGAGTTTCTTTGTGGAAACGGGAGAAAGGACAACGCGAAACCCCAGTTCTGTGAATAGTGTAAACCAGAAGGGGTAGTTCTCATACATATTCAATACCCGGGGTATTCCAATCTCTCCTCGGACAGCCTGATCCACAGAGAGAGGTTCGTATTGGAAGAGCCTTTTGAACTTATATTCAAAGATATTAGGTAGCTTCTTATCCGAGCTGTCTTTACCGGCACCTCTCTCACAGCGATTGCCGGTTATGAACCTGCTGCCGTCGTTAAATTTGTTGACGGTAAGCAGGCAGTTGTTTTCACAGCCTTTGCACCTGGTATGAGTGTTTTCTACGGTAAAAGCATCTAACTCCTCCTTGGGAGTGATAGCGGAATATTCACCTTCCTCATGATGCGACAAGGCGATCAATGCAGCACCGTAAGCACCCATGATGCCCGCGATATCCGGTCGAACGACTTCTTTTCCTACAATTCTTTCTATGCTTCGAAGTACAGCATCGTTCAGAAACGTTCCACCTTGTACGACGACCCTCTCCCCTGCTTCATCGGAATTCCGAAGCTTGATAACTTTGTACAAAGCATTTCTTATGACAGAATAGGACAAGCCGGCGGAAATATCACCAATGGTTGCGCCTTCTTTTTGTGCCTGCTTCACCTTGGAGTTCATGAAAACAGTGCATCTGGTTCCCAGGTCGACAGGATTCTCTGCAAAGAGTGCCTCTTCGGCAAAGTCGGCAACGTCCATTCCCACAGACTTGGCATAAGTCTCCAAAAAGGACCCGCATCCGGAAGAACAAGCTTCGTTGAGCATGATATTATAGATCGCATTGTCTTTGATCTTCATACACTTCATGTCCTGTCCGCCGATATCCAAAATAAAGTCTACTCCGGGCAGGAATTCTTCTGCGGCTTTGTAATGTGCCATGGTTTCTATTTCACCCAGATCCACAGAAAAACCAGCACGAACCAAGCCTTCGCCGTAGCCTGTAACAGTGGATTTCCCGATATATGCACTCGGGGGTATTAAGTCATAAAGCTGATGCAGCATTTCCAATACAGCATCTAACGGCTTGCCTTCGTTGCTTCTATAGAAGGAATATAGAAGATATTTCTCCTCATCAATGAGCGCAGCCTTTGTTGTAGTTGATCCTGCATCAATACCAAGAAAGAGTCGGCCTTTTGCTTCTGACAGTTTTCTTCTTTTGATTCGATCCTTTTCATGCCTCGTTTTGAAATCTGCATACTCCTCTTCGTCTCTGAAGAGTGGAGGTAAATGCTTGCTGGCTTCCAATTGACGCTCATCCGCTCTTTTCATTGAGTTCAAAATCGTTCTTAGTTCTCTGGGCTCTCCCTTTTTTGAGAGTAAGGCAGCGCCGATGGCAACAAAATATTCAGAGTCTGCAGGAAAAATCACCTGTTCCTCAGTCAGTTCCAAAGTCTCAATAAAACGTTGTCTCAGTTCAGATAAAAAGGACAAGGGTCCGCCGAGAAATGCGACATTTCCTTTGATGGTGCGACCGCAGGCCAGCCCACTGATCGTCTGATTGACCACAGCCTGAAAAATGGATGCAGCAAGATCCGCGATATCTGCTCCTTCGTTGATCAACGGTTGAATATCTGTTTTCGCGAAAACACCGCAGCGTGCTGCGATGGGATAGACCAGTTTGTGTTTTTTAGCACTCTCATTAAGACCTGCCGCATCTGTTGAAAGCAGCACAGCCATCTGATCGATGAAAGCTCCTGTCCCTCCGGCACAGGTACCGTTCATCCGTTGCTCTATTGAAGGCCCGTAGAAAGTAATCTTTGCATCTTCTCCGCCCAGCTCGATTGCCACGTCAGTCTCAGGTATGTATCGCTCAACGGCAGCACTGCAGGCAATGACTTCCTGCTCAAAGTGTATTCCCAGCAGATTGGAAAGTGCCAGTCCACCGGAACCGGTAATCGTAACTGTACAACTTATTTCGGTGTAGAGTGCTATCAGGTCTTTGATCATCTCTTCGAATTTCTCAAAGACATTGGACATGTGCCTCTCATACCTTTTATATAAAACTTGATTCTCCAAATCGAGGAGAATCAATTTAATTGTCGTGGATCCTATGTCGATGCCTAATTTCATTAATGCCGGGTCCTCCTGGGTTTGATAAGCGTAATTATAGCATGGTAATATTGCGTCTGTAAACAAGTTTCTACATATATATATAGGCTACCAGTAAACCCATGAGATAAAACATCTATTTGCAGGAGGAATTAAGTACTGTAAATTTGCTCCATATGGCTGACAAAAAAACAAAAGGAATCAACTATTTGACTCCTTTTGTACTTACGAGTAATTTTCTATTTGCAGGCACTAAGCTCTACTTTATCTTCATCATGTTGTAGATCGCAGAAGCTGCTTCTGCCTTTGTCATGGTTTTTTCCCCGTTGAATCTGCCTTTGTCATCTCCGCGCATAATGCCCAGTCCATAACAGAGTGCAGCGTAGCCCTTGTACTGCGTTTCCACTTGATCCTTATATTTGCTTAGGTAAATTTCCGGACGCTCACCCGCGAGGCCGAGACCTAAATAACGAATTAGGAATTTCGCTGCATCCTGTCTGGTAAGCTGCGATTCGGGAGCTCCTTCTCCATCCTTTAGAATGCCTCTATTTTCCAGCATTTCATAAAGCCCATCATCATCGTAATACCGCGTTTCCGGGATAAAAATATAACGGAAAAATTCTATTTGGGTGATGGTTTGATCAGGTTTGAAGCTGTCCGATTTCAGGTAGTAACCGTTTTCCATCAGTTCTTTCACGATCTTCTCGCTCCAATGGCCTTTCATGTCCTGATAATCCGGTCGCTTTGCACTTTCAAAGAGCTTTCCGTTTGCAGAAATCCTCTTGCCGGTAAATGGTTCAAACATGGCCGACCCGGCGACTTTATCGAAGGTGTATACCAAATTCACATCTCCGTCTTTCCCTGTTTTTTCATAGGCGATGGTAAAGGGGAATTCCTTAATAATCTCATCCATCATTTCAGACTCTGTCAAGACATCTTCCACAGAGGGAAAAGTCGCGCTTTCATACCAGGTGTTGTTGTAGTGTGTGATGTGGCCTGTTGTCCTGTTTACGGTTACGTTGAGACCGTTACCTTCAAATTCAGTGCCGTCAACCAGTCGATTATAATGAAAACTGTAAGCATCCGGTTTCTCGTCTTCTCTTGTGTATGTTACGTATTCATTGTATTCAGGAACGTAAATGCTAGTTGAAAATTTATCATCTGCGACTTTTTGAAGGAAGCTTTCCGCCATTTTCTTTGCGGCCTCCTCAGTGAGGTCCTGCTTCCCTTCCGTGCCATCGCCGTAATAGCTATAATTCAAGAGTTCACCGGTGCGAGCATCGACGGCTCCATAGAATTTTTCAAAATTGATTTGCCAGATGTACTTCTCTGCATCTATGTTGTCTCTCCGAAGAGAAGCACTTTGCACATCTTTCTGATTGAGATTGCCGGGTATCTGTTCCCTGACTATAGCGGCAGCCTCATCTTTGCTGAGGAGCTTGCCTAATTTTTCGATGGCATCCAGCTCTTCTTTGGTCAAGTTTTGCGGGGCGGAACCTCCCATACCTCCGGCATCCATAGCCTTCTCTTCTGTATTTGCATAGCGGATCCCGCCATATCCGCCATAGAACAAATCCACAACTTCACCTGTATGAGCATCGATGACTTTGCTACTGTTTGCTATCCGGTATGCCGGAAAAACAGATAATTCCTTTTCTTTATAGGCGTAATGGGATTGGTAGAT
>Ga0265293_10009206_pt1 | contig 14277 bp, 6 predicted proteins | sample Munlanlewell138R_FD_192505 | JGI IMG/M metagenome (GOLD analysis project Ga0265293, IMG submission 192505) | Leachate microbial communities from a municipal landfill in Southern Ontario, Canada - Leachate well 138R | ecosystem: Engineered > Solid waste > Landfill > Unclassified | place: Canada...
TTCATTATATCCTGTATGAATTATTCTATTATTTTAAAGTTTGGGCATAACTTTTACCTGCATTTTTTGTTATATTACTACTTTATCTTTATAAAAATCTAACTTAAAGTAGTGATATAATTTTAATAAATTATTTAATTTCCTGATAATTAGATAGTTATTATTTTAATTTAAATAGTTACTTACAATTAATTTACTTAAATGCTGCTGAATATTATTCATTATATCCTGTATAAATTATTCTCTTACTTAAAGTTCGGAGAACAAGATTTATCTGTATTTTATTATTATATCGTTACTTTATCTTTATAAATACTATATTTAAAGTAGCAATATAATTTTAAATGATTCTTTAATTCCTTGATAATAAGGCAGATATTGTTTCAGTTTAAATTTATTCCTTAAAATTAATTTACTTGAATAGTATAGAATATTATTTATCATATCCTGTAGAAATTATTCTCTTACTTAAACTTTGGAGAACAAGATTTATCTGTATTTTATTATTATATCACTACTTTATCTTCATAAAAATCTAGCTTAAAGTATTGTTATAATTGTAAATGTTTAATGGATTCTGTTTTTAACCATCCTTCTTTTCCGTCTTCTAATTTAATTTCGCTCCAATCTTGAAGTTTGTCTTTTACTTCAATTTTCATTCCTTCGCTAATCTCAAACAAGTTTGTCCCTTCATCTGAAGGCGAGGATTTCACAACCGTTGTTTCAAAAACTATGGCAAATTTATTATTTAAAATTTTATTTGCTTGAAGTTTTGAAAAGCTAAGACTTGCTATACTTGTTAAAAGTAATAATATTCCAAGATAAAACCCAGTTTTTCTAAGCATGAGTTTAGTTGTGAAAAAGTATAAGCCAATCATTATTAAACTAATAACAAAATTTATTATTGATATGTACAACCATGTGTTAGAATTATATAAATTTAAAATTGAGTTAAACCATTTTGCGTAAAAGACTTCTGTTCTTGGTTCTACCTTTGTTCTAACAGATTTTCTTGCAATATTTAAGTTAGTAGCTATATCTTTATCGTTTGGAGCTAAAATATTTGCTTTTTCGTAATTATAAATAGCTTCTGCAATATTGCCTAAATTAAAGTAGCAATTAGCTAAATTAAAATGTAATTCAGCAGAGGAGTAATCAAGTTTTGAAATAGAATCGTAAAAGTAAAGGGCGTGTTCATAATTTTTATTAGTATAATTATTTAGAGCTGAATCTTCTAAAGCCTTAATATTATTTCCATAAAAATTTAAAAAAAATAAACTGCTGATAATTGTTAAAACAATTTTTTTCATACTAACGGATTTTTTGTTCTAATTTTTCGATTACTTCAACTGCTTCGTTATAAATTGTTGATAAATTTGTTTCTTTTGAAGAAGGGGCAAAATGTGAATATTCGCATTTGTCAATTAGTTCAATAAATTTTTTAATGATTTCTTCTTCAGTATTTAATGCTTGTAAAACTGTGATTACTTTGTTCTTATTTAGTTCGGCAATCGGAATTTCTAATCTATCGCTTGTATAACCCCATAAAGCTGTTATGACTTCTTTTAGAAATTCGGTTTTTTTGTTTTGTTGCATAAATTTACGTGCTTTTTTTAGCCTTTTCTTAGAAGTTTTGCCTGCTAATTTAACTTTTCTTAAAGCTATATTTGCATTTTCTTTTATTCGTTTTCGCCAGAGCAGTGAAATTATAATAAATATAATTAAAGGCAATAAGAATAAAAGCCAAACGGCACTTGAATTAACAATAGGGGAAAAATTCTTTTTTAAATTTAAGTTTCCTCTTTTTACAAACCTTATATCTTCTTCGCCAATATATTCAACAGTTTTTTGTGAATAGTTATAGTCATTTTCAAATTTTGTATCATTTATATCTTTTCTGATAGCAAATTTAATTTCTTTACTTGTTAAAATTTTGTATTGGTGTGAATTTAAATCAAAATACGGGAAATTAATTTTACCTAGTTGAAATTTTCCAGGGTAACGCGGAATTATTGTATATTCCCAAGTTTTGTACCCGTTAATTCCAGAATTGCTAGTTTTTAAATTTTGTGTAACTATTGGGTCATATACTTCAAATTCTTTTGGCCAAACAATTTCTGGTTCTTCAAGCATATTAAAATTGCCGGTTCCTTTTACTGTGAATTTTAAACTAATTGCATCGTTAACGTTTACAGTGTCCTCGCTTTGCGACAAGTCAATATTAAAGTTTCCTATTGCACCGGTAAAGTTTTCAGGAGGGTTTGGTAGGTTTTTTATGTTTACACTTATTTCGGGAGATTGTATTTTACGAGGAGTGTCTTGGTATCTGGCAAAAAAACCTCCGCCAATGTATTGTCTGACATTACATTCTGCTTTGCAAGATTCAATTACAACTTTGCCCACAACTCTTGGGTAAAGTAAAAATCTTTTTATCAAAGCAACGTTATAAGTGCTTCCATTATAGTTTTCTTTTGTGAAATTTAATCTTGTAGCCGATTCTAAATCTTCTACATAAAAAGCATCAAAAGAAGGAAATTCCAAATCTGTTAATCCGCTTAAATCAACTCGTGTGTATAGTTTAACGCTTACTGTAAGTGCCTCGCCTTTATATAAATTAGTTTTATCAGGAATTACTCTAATAAACAAATCTTCGTTAGTTATTTCTTTTGTTTGCTGGGTTTGGGTTTGCCCTGTATTAAAAAAATCCTCAAATGGATCATAATATGTTTGTCGCCTACTTTGTTGTTGAGTCTGAACCTGATCTTTTTGTATTTCAATATTTAAAGCATTGGAGGTATATTGTTTTCCGTTAATATCAATTTTAGCTCCGGAAATTGTATAGTTTCCTATGTTATTTGCTTGAAATGTGTAGGTGTATGAATAGGAAACACTAGTTGTAACTTGCCCATTATATATTTGTGTGCTTGTGCTACTAGATGTGTATGGCCCGCTTAAAAGTTTTAAACCCGAGTAGTTGCCTAAACTTAAATTTGAACCTTGAGCATTTACGGTATATTTTACTTGAAAATTTTGATTTACCCCAACTTTTGTTGGAGCAGTTCCAGTAAAGCTAATATCTTGAGCAACAAGCCCAAAGTAAAAAAATATTATTACAAAAATCAAAAATAATTTTCTCATATTTCAAAATTAATTTTGTATGACAAAACTATAAAATTCTAACTAATATCACAATTTATGTTTAATAATTATCTTGTGAACGCAATTTATTCATAAATATTTAATTTTTGTCTTAAAAAATAGTTAATAATCAAAATAAATATTTAATTTTAAACTTTAATATTTTTGCTCAAGCTTTTCGTAATGAGAAAACAAACTCTTTTAGTTTTGTCCGAACTTTTTGCTATTGTGGCAAATAAAAATCAATCTGTTGATAATCAGGTGTATATTGCTGAGTTTGAGAATTTTTTAGCTTCTTTAGTTGAAACTGAATATATAAAAGGCTTTGTGGATTATTTTGCCAATAATTTATCAGAAAGCGCTACTGGATATAATTTAAAAAAATTAAGTCTTAATTCAATAAAATTAATTGCGAAATTAGAAAAACTAAAACTATTATTAAATTCTTCTGAAAGGCATTATGTGTTTTTATATTTAATAATTTTGAGCAAAAAGACCGGGGAAAATAAATATTCAGAGGATTTTATTGATGAGATTGCAGAAAGTTTTAAAATTAATAATGAATTAAAAGCAAAAATTCGGGATTTTATTGAAAATAGTGTTGAGTCTGAAAATTTAACTGACTTAATTTTATGCATTCATGATGAAATTATTCTTTTTATTCCTAAATCAGAAAAATATTTACATAATGGACAAGGGCTCTTAGCAAATGAATTGCAAGTTTTGAATAAAGATTCTATAATTACTGATTCTTTGGGGCGAAATTACTTTTTTTCTGAACTAAAATCTTTATGTGGAAATTATAAAGAGGAAATAAAATTTAGTTTAGTTGCAAAAAATATAGAGTATAAAAAGCAAAATAAAGTTTTAGTTCAAAAAACTTCTGTAAAATTTGACAGTTCTCAGTTGGTAGGAATTCTTGGAAATAGTGGAAGTGGTAAAACTAGTTTTTTAAAATGTATATCAAATTTTGAGAAAAACTATGCTGGAGAAATCGGCTTTTTAAGTGAGAGTGATAAAAATTTTAAGCTTTCTTTTGTGCAACAAGAAAATAGTTTTGTGCCCAAACTTAGCCTTGAAGAACATTTGTATGAAAGAGCAAAATTTTTACAATTTGATAAACAAAAATTAAACAGCAGAATTAAGGAAGTTTTAGAGTTTGCAAATATTTTTGAGCAAAAACACAATTTAGTTTGCAAAACAGATTTTTCTGCAGATCAAGTTTCGGGTGGGCAACAAAAACGTTTAGCTATTGCAACAGAGCTACTTGCAGATCCTGATGTTTTACTTCTTGACGAGCCAACAAGTGGGCTATCTTCTGAAGATGCATATGATATAATTGCAAAACTAAAAATGCTTACCAAACAAGGAAAACTTGTGATAGCAGCAATTCATCAGCCGGAATTAGATTTGTTTTTAATGTTTGATAAAATTTTGGTTTTTGATGACGGTGGTTATCCTGTTTATTATGGCAAACCACAAGAAGCAGTAGAGTTTGTTAGAAAAGTTGATGAGAGAATTGATAAAAAAACTGTATTTAGCCTATCAAAGCGTCCTTCGATTTTATTGAATTTATTAAGTGAAGATAAGACTAAAAGTTCTAAAAATGAGGAAGATAGCCTTAAATATAAGTTATATTCTAATTTTAGAAATAAAAATAAAAATATTGAAAAATTAAGATTAGAAACTGTTAAGCAAATAAAAAAGCTTAATGTTTTTAAAACATTTTATTATTATTTTAGATTCGGGTTTATAGTAGATTTTAAACATAAGTTTAGGTTTAGTTTTATGTTTATTCTTCCTTTGCTTGCTGGAGTTTTGCTTTCTTTTGTAACTAGGTATTCCCAAAGTGGAAATTATCAATATTTTTATAATCCTAATATTCCTGTTTGGATATTAATTATATTAACAACATCAATTTTTGTTGGTTTAGTGAGTTCAGGGCATGAGTTTATTTATTTGCGAAAATACATTAATAATAACCACAAAATTTATCAGACTAACTTATCTCATGTATTAGCAGTCGTTTTTAGATATATAATTTATTCTTTTGTGCAAACTTGTGTATTGCTTTTACCTGCCGTTTTTATTGTCGAAATAAGTTTCCATTTTTTTGATATTTTCATATTTTCATTTTTGTTATGTGTTTGGGGCAGTTTACTTGGTTTACTTTTATCTTATTTATTGAAAACAAGTTTAATAGTTTATTTAATAATACCATTAATTATTATACCGCAATTAGTTTATTCGGGAGCATTGATAAAGTTTTCAGATTTTAATAAATTTAAGAATTTAGAGCGTGAAATTCCTTTAATTGCTGATTTTGTTCCAATGCGTTGGGCTGCCGAGGGTTTAATTTATCAAATTTATGCAGAAAATCCTTATTATTCTAAACTTTATGAGAATAGATGTAACTTATATGATGCAGTTTATTATTCTGAAATTTATGCTCCTGAATTAAAGGACTTATTAAATACTGATTCGTTGCAAGTGTTGAAAATACTAGAACAAGAGCATGAAGAGTTTTTAGAAAATTTTGTTAATATAGAAAGTTCTTTAAAGCTTTTGGAGAATTATTATAAATCTAAGAAGCAAATATATTTACAAAACGAAGACTCTATTATTGCTAGTATTTCTAATGTTATTGAACTTAAATTAAAATATTCAAATTCTGCAGTAAGCAATATTGTTAATTATTTAAATTCAGGAAATTTCATAAAAATTAATGATGCAAAAACTTATAGAAATTTCAAAAATATTTATTCAATTAATGATTTGAAAAATGAAAAAGAAATTTACATGGTAGGTTATAAAAGTATTGGTCAAGTTTGTGTGAAAACTGGGCTGTTTAATTCATTTGTTTTAATATTTTTTAATATTTTTCTTCTAGTTAGTTTAATCTTTATAGCTTTATTTAGGCAAGATTAATTTGCTTTAAAACATTTTGAATTTAGACCTGTTTAAAATAAGTGAATTAAAACTTTGAATTATAGTGTGTTATGATGTTAATAAAAAAACTAAAAAGCTATCTAATTATATTGAAGTTTTATATATATTTGTGTTTTAATATTTAATTTAAATTTTATAACTATGAGAAAAATTTTTACTTTAATTTTAGCTTTTACCTTTATTTTTGGAGGTTTAGCTAATGCACAACAATTGAAAAGCATTGCTAAGGCAAAGGCAAGTGTAAATGCAGTTGCAAATACAAATGCGGAAATTGGTGCATTTAAAATGAATGGCGAAAAGCCAGCAGAAAAGCCAGCAACAGGCAAGCAAGTGAAATTAAACAGTTTGTTAGGTTCTGGAGCAAAGGCTACTACAGTTTATTCTGAAGACTTTACTGGAGGTATGGGTGGATGGACAGTTGTGGGCTTAGGAGACGGAAGTTGGTCTGTTAAAGATGAAAGTAATGCAGGAGGAACTGCACCTGAACTTATGCTAGAATGGGTTTCTGGTTCTGATTTTGATGGGCAGTCTTATTGCATGAGCCCAGTTATTAATACTACAGGCTACACAACATTAGCCTTAGAATTTAAACAATGGTTTAGAAACTACCAAGGCTCTTCTGTACTTGGTGTTTATACTACTATTGATGATGGTGCAACTTGGGAAGAAGTTTGGTCAGAAACTGTATCTGCTAATTTTGTAGAGGTTAAAAACTTACTGATAACTAATGCTCATGTTGGAAATGCCAATTTTAGAATTGCTTTTGGATTTAATGGAAATACCTTTGATATATGGGAATGGGCAATTGATGACATCTTATTAGTTGAACCTGATGCTCACGATTTAGCCATTGTTGCTATTAACCTTAATACATTTGTAGAAAGTGGTTCTACTGTAACACCACAAGTTACTATTCGAAATATGGGAATAAGCAATGAAGCTACTTGGTCTTTAACTTTAACAGATGGAGATGCTTATACTAGTACTAAAAGTGATATTCTTATTAATATAGGAGACAATTTAGTAGTTGATATGGATGATTGGACACCAGCTGATGGTCAATATACATTAACCGCTACACTAACTCTCACAGACGATGCAAATACAAGCAATAACACATTAACAGCTACTGTTGATGTAATTGAGTTTTCTACTGCTTTCGCATGGAATGCACATCATGATGGAGGCGTAGGTGTAACAGGAACAGGTCCTATTAATGTCGTTTTACAATCAGGCGTTATGACTCAAATCGCAGAGGATGACAGTGACTTTATTATGGCAGCTGATTATGTCGGTCTTGAAATTTATGGTATTCGTTATGCTGACGGCGTGCCACGTCCTTTAGTTAAAATTGACCCTGTTACAGGAGTTGTTACAAATATTGGTGGTGGTGCTGTAGATTTAACTGGTTTTGCTTATGATGTAACTAGCTCAACTGCTTATGTGATTGATTTTGATGGTATGTTAAGTACTGTTGATCTTGAAACTGGAGTACTTACAAATATTGGCGGTAATTATCCTAGTGTTATCGGTTTAGCATGTAGTGGAGAAGGTAATTTATTTGCTATATCTTTACAGGATCACGTAGCTAGTATAAATAAAGAAACTGGTGCATATACAATGATTGGAGACTTGGGTGTTGATATTAATTATGCTCAAGACATTGCTTACGATAGAGATAATGATGTTTTATATGGTGCTTTATATACTTCTGAAGGAGGAATTTACCAAATTAATTTAACAACTGGTGCAGCCTCCTTGATTGCTGATGTAGGTGATGAATTAACTGGCTTTGCTATACCTTATACTAATGTTGGAGCATATATTACATTTAATGTTTCTGACGAAAGTGAGCCTATACAAGGAGCTTTAGTTGAAGTTGATGGAAAGCACAAGTTAACAGATGATAATGGTGTTGCTGTAATTTTTGTGAATGAAGGTGATAATATAGAGTACACTGTTTCAAAGTTTGGTTATATTTCTTTTACAGGTGAAATTGATGTTGTTGATACAGAAGATCAAGAAATTGATGTAACTTTAGAATCTGATGAAAGTGCAGAAATTACCTTTGTTGTTATTGACGAAGGAGAGCTAGCTTTAGAAGATGCTGTAATAACTGTCTATTTAGAAGGTGTTGTTGTTGCTGAAGGTAGTTCTAATGATGCTGGAGAATATATTGTTACATTGCCTCTAAATACTTATACGTACAATGTTTCATTGCTTGGATTTATATCAGTAAATGACGTTGTATTCAATTTAACTGAAGATATGATAATTGAAGTTGAACTTCTTGAAATAGTTTTAGAACCTTACGGATTAATGTATGAGTTTTTAAATAATGAAACTGATGTGTTATTCTCTTGGAACAACGCAATGGGTTTTGTAGAAAGCTTTGAAGAAAGTTTCCCACCAGAAGGTTGGACAGTTACAAATACTAATACAACTCAGAATTGGCAACAAGTTGACACACTAAATTTTCAGTCAGGCTCAGTAGTACCAGTTGATGGAAGCTTCCAAGCTCATATTATGTGGGATTATGGTCATCAAGATGAGTGGTTAAAAACAGAAGAATTTACAGTACCAGTAAATGGCGAGTTGGTTTTCTGGTCATATAGTGGAGCTAAAAACAGTCCAAATGGAGATCATTATTATGTTAAAATTTCTACAGATGGTGGTGCTACTTGGGATATTTTATGGGATGCTGTAACTCATAGCTATAATGCTACTTCAACTTATGAAGAACATACAGTTGATTTATCTGCTTATTCAGCTCAAAATGCTATTCTTGCATGGCAAGCAATAGATGGAGATGGGCAAGGTCTGTGGTATGCATGGATGATTGATTTTATTGAAGTAAAACAAGGTGGTTCAAAAGCTCTTGAAAGCTTTAATGTGTATTTAGACGGAGAGCTACAAAATGAAGAGCCTGTTACTGATACTGAATATACTTTCTTAGCATTAGAGCCAGGTAATTATGAAGCAGGTGTATCTGCTGTTTATTCTTATGATAATATGTCTGAAATTGTTACTATAAACTTCTCAATTATTCCAGTTGGAGTTGAAGAAAATGTAGCTAAAGTTTTAGTTTATCCTAACCCAGCTAGTGATTATTTAATAATTTCTACTGAAGGAAACTATACTGTTAAAATGCTTAATTTAAGTGGTCAAATTGTTAGCGAAAAACAAGTTGCTGAAACTGTAAGAATCGATGTTAAAGATCTTCCAAATGGAATTTATTTCATTCAAATTGCTACAGAAGATGGTCAAGTTGTAACTAAATTTGTTAAAAATTAAAGGCTATAACAAAGTATATAATTTTCAAAAAAGAGGGGCAATTGTCCCTCTTTTTTTTATTTAATATTTTGCTTAATTTTGCAAAAATTTAAAAGTCAAATTATGAAAAAACTTGTCTTGTTGCTTGTAATATCTTTAATGTTTAATTTTTTATTTGCTCAAAATAGAGATTTATTAATTGAACATGTCGAACTATTAAATACAACAGGTTTTTTTACTTCAAAAAAAGATACAAAACTTGTAAATGGCGAAAAACAATTAATATTTGAATTTACAGATGTTACAGAAGAATATATTGTAAGAGTTTTTCCTGCAAAAAAGTTTTCTGATTTAAGATTCGATTTTTTTTCAACTAGCGATTATGAAGTAATTGATTCTGTGTTTTTTATTGACGAGAAGTTTTATCAAACAAAAATTAAATTCAAAAAAATAATTGATAATCCGCAACTTAGCCTAAAAGTAAAAGCAATTACAAAAGATGACAAAATAATGATAACAGAAATTAAATTGTTTCCTGTTGCAGTAATGAATTATTCTTTTGTTAAAAAACCTGATGATATGTTTGTAGGGGAAGAAAATTTTATAAACATAGCAACCAACTTACCAAGTAATGTAATTTTGCAAACAAATTGGAATACTGATTATCCCTTGCATACCAGAATTATTAGCAATAAAGGAAATATTGCAGTAAATATTAATGCCACTAAAACCGGGCAAATGCAAGTTCCTGTTTTTTTGAAATTAAAACGTCCTGTTCGCGATAGTTTAGGAAATTTTAATTATAATTTAGGTCCATTAAATGTTGACTTTAATGTTAAATCCTCTCGCCTTGCATTTTTAAATACAGATATTAAAGATGTTAGTATTGATGAAAAAAACCGTTATGAAGGTGTAGAAATTCAAATTGACAATAATCCTAATCTACAAATTCAAAAAACTTATAGATTAGTTGATTCTGAAGAACCTGGTGCAGCTTTAATTGGAGAATTATATACAAAAGCAAGACTTACAAACAATAAAGTTTTATGTGTTTTAAGAACTTTTAATTATCATCAACAAACAGACGGGTTTTTGTATATCAAAGATGGTGAGGTTTCAAAGTTTATTACTAACTTTTCAATAATTCCTCTTACTAAAATCGAAAGTGTTAAAATAATGCGAAAAGGAGGAGTTTGGACAGAATCTACAACAATTTATCCTAACGAGGAAATTATAATTCGCATAGAAGGTCAGTCTTTGGCTAAGGCAAAATTTTCTGTAGAAGATTTAATAATTTCAAAAGGCGATACTCTTGCAAATAGAAATGATGTTGTGGAATTAAAAGCAAAAGTGCCTATTTCTATTCGTAAAAAAAACCTAAATGTACTAATTAATAATTTACCATCAGGAAAATCCTTAAATCTGGCAGAATATGAAGTTTTTCGTCCTTTAGATTATATATTAATAGATTATGGTAATGGTCCCAAAAACTTATTCGATTTTGCTGGTCCTGAATTTACGCCTAAACATATTAAAGATTTAGTTATTAGTTTCGATAATGATAAAATTGATGAATATGATGTGTTTTATGGAAATCAATATTTTGATTTAGAAGTAAAAATTACCGGTAGCCGGGGCGAAGTTTTAGAAATATTAACACTAACTTCTAATATGGTTAGTCCTGGAGCAAATTCTCCTCGTTTTCAATATTATAATAAAAAAAATGCTGTTAATGAAATACGTTTAAATCAATTTTTAAGTCGCAAAACTTTTGATTTAGATTCTTGGCATAGAATACAATTAGTATTTAAACCTACAAAAGCTACAGGAAATAGGAATGATACAAAACTTGTAGATATTATTGTTCAAAAACCTGCTCGTTTTGATATTGACGTTTCTTTTCCTGCTGGTTTAATTACAAAAAAAGTAGGAGATCCTGGATATGGTGATTTGGGTGGTATTTCTTTAGCCATGATTGCACAATTTAGTTTTTATCAAAAAGATAAAATTGCAAGATATAAACCTTATAAAATCGGAGCAGGGTTTATTGCGATAAATGCACTTAATTTTGCAGATTCAAATGCTGCCCGAGATGTTGGCGTTGTGCTAATAGGAAGTTTGTACCCTACAACAAAAGAATCAAAAATGACCTTTCCTTTATATCTTGGTGGTGGGTATTTGCTGTCAACCGAAAAATGGTTCTTTTTATTAGGACCAGGAATTAGGGTAAGACTTTAAATTTTTTTTAACTTGCTTTTAAATATTTGAAATATTATATTTACATTTTAAAAATTAAATTATGACTACTTTGTTTTTTATTATAGGTATAGCTAAAGGTTTTCTTATTGCCTGGCTTATTTTTAATCGTAAATTAAAAGCAGCAAAACAAAATGCAATTAATATTGCACAACTAATCAAGGCGGAAACTGAGTTGGCAAAATATGAAACTGAAAATAATTTGTTATTAAATAGAGTAGAAGAAGGGAAAAAAGTAATTCTAGAAAAAGATATAGAAAATAAAGAACTTATTGCAAAATTAAGTATTGCTGAAACTAATTTAAAAAATCTAAAAGAAAAATTAGAAACTAATAAGGCAGAATTAGAAGAATTACATAATAAGTTTAAGTTAGAATTTGAAAATTTAGCAAATAAAGTTTTAGAAGAAAAATCTCAAAAATTTTCTGAATTAAATAAGAAACAAATTGACGCAATAATAAATCCTTTTAATGATAATTTGAAAGAATTTAAGCAAACAGTAAAAGATACTTATGAAAAAGGTTTGAAAGAAAGGTCTGAATTAGGAGCAGAATTAAAACATATTCAAGAATTAAATCAAAAATTAAGTGCAGAAGCAAATAATTTAACAAAAGCATTAAAAGGAGATGTGCAAAAACAAGGCAGATGGGGTGAAATGATTTTAGAGAAAATTTTAGAATCTTCTGGACTTGAAAAAGATAAGCATTTTAGAACACAAGATTCGTTTACACTTTCTGACGGAAGAAGACAACGCCCTGATGCTGTGATTTATTTGCCTGAAGAAAAACATATAATCATTGATTCAAAAGTTTCGTTAGTGGCTTACGAAAAATATGTAAATAGCGATAACGAAGAAGAAAAAAATCAATTTTTAAAAGAACATATTTTATCTGTTAGAAATCATATTAAAGATTTGGCAGATAAAGATTATATAAATAGTTTAGGTTTAGAAAATCCTGAATATATTTTAATGTTTATTCCTATTGAGGCTTCTTTGGGACTTACTGTTTCAAATGATAATCAGATTTTTAATGAAGCATGGGATAAACGTGTGGTAATAGTTAGTCCTTCTACTTTAATTGCAACTTTAATGACAGTTAATGCAATTTGGAAACAAACAATGCAAACAGAAAATGCATTAGAAATTGCCGATAGAGGTGGAAAATTATATGAAAAATTTATTGGTTTTGTTGAAGATTTAAAAGCTGTTGGTATCGCTATTGATAAAGCAAATAAAGAATATAATAATGCCATGTCTAAATTATCAACTGGTTCTGGCAACTTAGTAAGACAAGCAGAGATGTTGAAAGACTTAGGGGCTAAAACCACAAAATCTTTGGATAAAGAAATTTTGAGTTTAGCTGAAGAATAAATTTGTATTTTAATATTGTTGGATTTGCCTTTTTATAAATACTGCATAATAAATTTTGATTTCGGCTTTAAAATATTATATTTGCCCTCGCTCAAAGTAATTTTGAAATAAAATAAATAATAATAATAAATAAAAATTGATTTAAGTATGGTAATGAATGAAAAATTAGCAGCAAGAATCGAAGAAATTGCTGTTCAGCTTACTAATCAACTTAGTGTTGTAGAAACTGCAGGAGAATTAAATTCTGTACAAAAAGTACATGATATTTTTATGGAAATGGATTATTACAAAAAAAATCCACAAGATTTACAATGGGTGTATGTTCCAAATGATAAACTTGGCAGAAAATCCCTTATCGCAAGAATGAAAGGCGGTAAAGGAAATAGTAAAAAAACTGTTGTTATGATTGGTCATATCGATACTGTAGGTATTTCTGATTATGGAGTTTTAAAAGATTTTGCCCATCGTCCTTATGAATTAACAGAGGAATTTAAAAAAGTAGCTTCTACATTACCAGCCGAAGCAAAAAAAGATTTAGAATCTGGTGATTACTTATTTGGTCGTGGTCTTTTTGATATGAAAACCGGAGATGCTATTATTATGGCAGTAATGGAAGAAATACAAAAAGATATTGATAATTTTGAAGGAAATTTAATTTTTGCAGCTGTTTGCGACGAAGAAAGTAACTCGTTTGGTATGCTTTCGGTTGTGCCAGAATTAGTGAAAATTAGAGATGCAGAAGGTTTAGATTATCTTGCTCTTTTAGATACTGATTATATGACTTCAGAATTTGAAGGAGATGAAAATAAATATGTTTATATTGGAACAGTAGGCAAGCTAATGCCTTCTTTCTATGTTGTAGGTAAAGAAACTCATGTGGGAGAATCTTTTAAAGGTATTGATGCAAATCAAATTGCTTCGGCAATTACTTGTAGGATTAATTTAAATGCAGATTTCTGTGATATAGCTGAAGGCGAAGTGTCTCTTCCGCCAATTACTTTAAAACAAAGAGATTTAAAACCCGAATATTCTGTTCAAACTGTTCAGTATGCTAATTTATTCTTTAACTATGCTACTCACACAAGTACACCAGACGAGGTTTTAGAAAAAATGATTAATGCGGCAGACGAAGCTTTCCAAGGCTCTATTGATAATTTGAATACCCAATACGAAAGATTCTGTAAACTTGCAAATAGAGAATATAAAAAATTACCTTGGCAATCAAGAGTAATTTCTTATGATGAACTTTATAATAAAGTAAAGGCAGAATTAGGAGATGAATTAGATGC
>Ga0265293_10009207_pt1 | contig 14275 bp, 10 predicted proteins | sample Munlanlewell138R_FD_192505 | JGI IMG/M metagenome (GOLD analysis project Ga0265293, IMG submission 192505) | Leachate microbial communities from a municipal landfill in Southern Ontario, Canada - Leachate well 138R | ecosystem: Engineered > Solid waste > Landfill > Unclassified | place: Canada...
TAAAACATAAAATCACCTTAAGTTTATCGCATATGATTTATAAAAATTGGGGTATGCATTACGTGGTTTCTTATAATGTAAGAAAAGGAGAATATATATCGTATGAAAACATAAAAACCGGAGAATCACAAACCTATTCGCCTTATACTTTGTTGGATATTCGGATGTATTATTCCTTTAAAAACCTGTATTTCTATCTCGAAGCGAGTAATGTTTTGAATGTAAAATATTATGATTTGGGCGGATTAGACCAAGCGGGCATATGGGTTAAAGGAGGGATAAAATATAAAATTACTTTTCGTAAACAAGAATCACGTCAAAAGGTATAGACCGTCGGATTCGATACGAATGAGTTGTTTTTTGTATAAATCGCCTACTGCCTTTTTAAAAACTTTTTTACTGACACCAAAGACCTGATAAATTTCTTCGGCAGAAGATTTATCATGTAATGCCAAGTAACCCTTTGCGTTTTTTATGGCATCGAGAAGAACAGCACTGAAATCAACCACTTGATTATAGCCTGTTTTATAAAGTGTAAGATCTATTTTACCGTCTTCTCTTATCTTTTTAATATAAGCCTTATGTTTTTGTCCTGTCTGCAAATCTTGGAAAATTTCGTTGGCGAAAATCATTCCGTCGAACATTTGATTGACAATGACTTTATATCCCAAATCTGTCTTTTTATAAATCAGCACCTCCACTTTGTCTTGTAAAACAAACGGAGGTTGATCTTTCGAAAAAAACTTTTCAATTTTAGCCGAAGCGGCTATGCGCTGTGTTTGTTCGTCTAAATAAATATATACCCAGGCAAAGTCACCTTGTTTAAGTCGCAATTTTTGTTCACGGAAGGGAACTAATAAGTTTTTAGGTAAACCCCAATCAACAAAGGCACCGATTTGATTGACGGCAACCACTTGTAGATAGGCAAATTCATTTATTTGTGCATAAGGAATTTCGGTAGTAGCAATGAGTTTATCTTCCGAATCCAGATAAATAAACGCATCGATAATATCTCCTACTTTAGTATTAGCAGGTACATATTGGGTAGGCATCAAGATTTCCCCTTTTTCAAAAGCATCTAAATAAATGCCGAAAGGCAGGATTTTAACAACTTTGAGGGGATTAACTTTACCGATGGATATCATGGATATAAACTTCACAGATTAGTGACCCCAGTAGGATTCAAACCTACAACCCTCTGATCCGAAGTCAGATACTCTATTCAGTTGAGCTATGGGGCCTGTATATGTTATTATTAAGATAAAAAAACTTGCCGTTGACTGACAAGTTTTGTTGTGATCCCGACAGGATTCAAACCTGTAACCTTCTGATCCGTAGTCAGATGCTCTATTCAGTTGAGCCACGGGACCTATAATTGTTTCATCGCTGCAAAAGTATCATTTTTTATAATATATACTTTCGTTTTATTATTAAAATATAAAAAACGCTTTTGCATTTAAAACTCTATTATATAAAACGATTATTTAGCGTAGTTAACGGCTCTTGTTTCACGAACGACGGTAATTTTAATTTGTCCCGGATAGGTCATTTCGTTTTGAATTTTCTTTGAAAGGTCTAAGGAAAGTTGAGCGGTTTGGTCGTCATTTAATTTATCGGCACCTACAATCACGCGGAGTTCTCTCCCAGCTTGGATGGCATAGGTTTTCACAACACCTTCATAAGCTAACGCAAGTTCTTCAAGGTCTTTTAATCGTTTGATATATGCTTCGACCACTTCGCGACGCGCTCCGGGACGTGCTCCTGAAATGGCATCGCAAATTTGTACGATAGGAGCAATGAGATATTGCATTTCAGCTTCATCATGGTGAGCACCGATGGCATTGATAATTTCGGGTTTTTCTTTAAATTTTTCGGCTAAAGAAGCTCCCAATAAAGCATGGGGGGTATCCGGTTCGTTATCGGGCACTTTTCCTATATCGTGAAGCAATCCGGCACGTTTAGCCAATTTGGCATTCAATCCTAATTCGGCGGCCATGGTAGCACATAGATTAGCCACTTCTTTGGAATGTTGTAATAAATTCTGACCATAAGAGGAACGATAACGCATTTTCCCTACCAAACGAATCAGCTCGTGGTGCATACCGTGAATGCCCAAATCGACGGTTGTACGTTTTCCTATTTCAATGATTTCTTGTTCGATTTGGCGTTTTGTTTTAGCCACTACTTCTTCAATACGGGCAGGGTGAATACGTCCATCGGTAACTAATTTATTCAATGATAATCGGGCAATTTCTCTTCTTACCGGATCGAAGCTGGAAAGAATAATGGCATCGGGCGAATCGTCGATAATGATTTCCACTCCCGTTAAAGATTCTAAAGAACGTATATTACGTCCTTCCCTCCCAATTATTCTTCCTTTCACTTCTTCGCTTTCGATATTGAAAACCGAAACCGTGTTTTCATGCGTATTTTCAACGGCTGTACGTTGAATTGTTTTTATTAAAATTTTCTTCGCTTCGAGATTTGCATTTGATTTTGCTTCTTCAACAATATCTTTCATCATAACAGCCACATCCGATTTTGCTTCGTCTTTTAAAAGTTCAATAAGTTCTTTTTTTGCTTCGTCTTTGGAAAGGCCGGATATGGCTTCCAATTGTTCGCATTGTTGTTTTTGCAATTTATCGAGTTCACTTTGTTTTTTAGCACAAATCTCAAGTTGTTGATTAATAAGTTGCTGTTGTTGTTGTACTTCGTTTTGTTTTCTTTGTAATGCTTCTTGACGTTGTGAAACACTATTTTCTTTTTGCTTAATGCGATTCTCTGCATTAGCAATTTCTTTATTTTTTTCGTTTATCAGTTTTTCGTGTTCCGTTTTTAGTTGTAAGAATTTTTCTTTTGCTTGTAGAATTCTTTCTTTTTTAATCAGTTCGGCTTCTTCGATTTTCTCTTTTAAAAGTTTCTCATTTTTCTTTATTAAAATTCTTTTAATAATAGTGTAAGATATGATACATCCAAGTCCGATTCCAATAATTCCTGTAATGATATAATATATTGTCATAGTGTATTAAGTTATTAATGTTATTTATTATATATAAAAAAAGTCCCGTACAAAATCATATTAAGGCTTAATTAAACTCGTGTTTTCTTAAGCTTATGAGCACCATAACTGATCAAGTTCACGATTGATTAACAATCACTTTAGCAATTATGAGTAACTCAATTAATTTGTAACTGTTGAGTTTAACAAACGAATTTGATTTATGTGCGGGACAAATCTATATTTATTATTTCAAAGATCGTTATTATTCGTTTTCCATTCCGTTCAGAACGTCTTGCAAAACGTTTTGTAGATTTTTCAAGTTATTTTTTAAATCTGTGTCAATAAATTTTTGTTTTTCGCTTAAGTAAGTTTCTCTTATTGTAAAATTTATCAGAGCATAACCAATTTGAGTAAATCTATCGTTTATTTGTTTTGTTGCTAAGGATTTAATATATTGTGCAATCTTTTCTTCTGCTTTACGGTATAATTCTTCCTGTCCTGCTGCAACAGATAATTTAAAAGGTTGCTGAGCAATATATAATGTGATAGATTTTCTTTCTTCTTCCATATTCTTATTCGTTTAACAAACAGATACATTTATCAATTTCCCGCACCAACTCATTTATTTTTAATTTTATATCGGTATTGTTTGTTGATTTTCCCAAGCTATCCGATAATTTGAGTTGAACTATCTGTTCTGTTTGCTCTTTTGTTTTTATTTCTAACTTTTCTATAATTTGACGCAGTTCTTTATTTTTATTCTTTAATTCTTTATTTTTATTCTTTAATTCCTTATGTTTTTCAATTAATTGCAAGATTTTACTTTCAACCTCTAAACTTAAAATCTTTAATTCTTGCATTTTATGTATTAAATATTTATAAATTTATTGTCATTGCAAAAATATATATATTTTTAATACCTATGTGATATTTTTCATTTTTTTAGTTAATTCTTTTATCATGTGATTTTTTATCAATTATCATCAAAACCAAAGTCGGTTTTTTATTAACTATAAAAAAGTTTAATATAAAATACTTATTAAAAAAAAGTTTCGTTAAAAAAAATATGAAAACAAAATTAAACCATCATATTCGAATAATATTTGTTTGTTTTCTTTTCAGTGTAGGATTAAGTGGTTTTGGTCAAAAAGTGGGTTTGGTATTAAGTGGAGGAGGAGCAAAAGGGATGGCACATATTGGCGTAATCCGAGCCTTAGAAGAAAATGGCATTCCAATTGATTACATAGCAGGAACTTCAATAGGAGCAATTGTGGGTGGTTTATATGCCGCCGGTTATACCCCCGATGAAATGGAAGCTATTTTTTGTGATCCTTCATTCGAAAATTTAATTACCGGAAAAACCGAAGAAAAATATAGTTATTTCTTTAAAAAACAAGAACTCAATTCAGCATGGATACAATTTAAATTTGATGTAGATTCAGCCATACTAACTCCGTCGTTATCTTTAAATATTGTTACTCCTTTTCAAATGGATTTTGCTTTTATGGAAGTTTTTGGAAAAGCCGACTATGCTTGTTCAAATGATTTCGACAGTCTTTTTGTTCCTTTTCGATGCATTGCCACTGATGTTACAAACGGAAAAGAAGTTGTTTTAAAAAAAGGCTCTTTAAAAGATGCTATTCGCGCTTCAATGACTTTTCCTATTTATTTTAGTCCCATTCGAATTGATAATAATTTAATGTATGACGGTGGAATTCTCAATAATTTTCCGATAAATGTTATGTCCGAAACATTTAATGTAGACTATATTATCGGTGTTATTGTTTCAAAACCACCAAAAGAACCTACCGAAGATAATTTGATAGCAACACTTATGAATTTAATTGTTGAAAAAGATCCAGATAATTATGCTTATAATAAAGGAATTATTATTAAACCGGATATTCCCGATTTAAACCTTATTGATTTTAAAAAAGGGAAAGAACTGGTTGAAATTGGTTATGATGCTATTATAGATAGTTTAACTACTATAAAACAAAATGTTAATCGATACGTACCCCCTACTGAAGTTGCAGCCAAGAGAGATCAATTTCTTGGTAAAACAAAAGAAATAATGATAGGTAACGTTCAAGTTCAAGGCTTAAACCGATCTCAATCCATGTTTATCGAAAATATTATTTTAGATAAAAATGAAATCATAACATTAGAAGAATTTAAACTTAGATATTTTAAAATCATTTCTGAAGATAAAATAAAACATATATATCCTTATTTAGTCTATGACACGCTAAATAATAATTATAAAATTATTTTTCACGCCATACCTGCCAAACCCTTTCATGTTAATTTTGGTGGTTATATTTCAGCAAATGCATATACTACGCTTTTTTTACAATTACAATATAAATATTTAGGTTTACAGTCTATAGACGCCGGATTAGATGCTTATTTCGGACGATTTTATAATTCCATTGTACTTTCAACCCGTTTGGATTATTTTCGTAGACCTACTTTTTATCAAATGGTAAAGATTGGATATAATCGATGGAATTATTTTAATACGTATCGTTCATTTATAGGAAGTGAAACTCCTTCCTATTTAATTCATGAAGAAACCTTTTTTGATTATTCGATTGCTTTTCCGGTTGCAAACAAAGCAAAACTCTATGGTGGATTCTCGGTTTTACATGTTACGGATCGATACTATCAAAGTAATGTATATTTAAAAGAAGATATTTACGATAAAAATCAATTTAGTGGCATATCTCCTTTTATCGTTTTTGAATTTAACACCTCTGATTATCGATTTTTTTCAACTGAAGGATTACATTTTAAAATCAGATTGGATTACTTCGACGGATTTGAAACAAATATTCCAGGTAGTACTTCCATAATAAATGAAAGTACAGCCGATAATTGTTCATGGTTTAATATTAATGTTTATTTTCATAAAGCCTTTCCCTTAGGAAAATGGTATAGCTTAGGCTTGATAGGTCATTTTGCCTGGTCAAATCTTCCCCTTTTTGCCAGTTATAATGCCACTAAATTACGAGCAAATTATTTTGCTCCTACCCACGAAAGCAATATAAGCTATTTGCCCTGTTTCCGCGATCCTTCATTTTCCGCTTGTGGTGTCAGTAATACTTTTAAATTATATAAAAACTTTCAATTCCGTTTGGATGGATATTATTTTCAATCAATTGAAACTATTATTAAAAATTCAGATTATACCGCTTCTTATAAAAGATATTTTAAAAGAGCTGCTTTCTTGGCTTATGCATCGTTTGCCTATACAACTAAATTCGGACCTATAGCATTGAATTTATCCTGGTATTCGCACAATGACCCCAATTTTATTTTTAACCTCAGTTTTGGTTATCTGTTATTTAATAATAAATTTTTCTAATTCATTAAATTTTATGTTTCGTTCTTTTTCTCGTTTAACCATTTCCATCTGCTTTTTTGTTTTTTTTCTTTCTGTTCAAAACTCAAATACCCTTCATGCGCAAACCATAAATACATCTGAAATTCAGCATTTAACTTGGGCTGATTCGATTTTGAAAACGTTAACGATTGAAGAAAAAATAGCACAACTTATGGTTATTCGAGCTGGTTCAAATAATAATACCATAAATAGTTTATTAGATACTATTAAAAAATATCAAATAGGAGGAGTTTGTTTTTTTCAAGGAGGCATAACAAGACAAGCCATCATGACCAATCAAATGCAAGCAATAAGTAAAATTCCACTTTTTATTTCCATTGATGCCGAATGGGGTTTGGCCATGCGCTTGGATAGTGTTGCATTATTTCCGCGTCAAATGGCATTAGGTGCAGGCTATGATACAAACACTATTTACAAAATGGGTGTTGAAATTGCGAGGCAATGCAAACGCTTAGGAATTCATGCCAATTATGCTTCGTGTATTGATGTTAATTGCAATGCCACCAATCCGGTAATCAACAGCCGCTCCTTCGGTGAAAATCCTAAATTGGTAGCCGATTGTGGGATTGCTTATATGAAGGGATTACAAAATAACGGCATTTTACCCTTTGCTAAACATTTTCCCGGTCATGGAGATACGGAATCCGATTCACATTTTAATTTGCCTACGATAAAACACGACCGGAAACGATTAGATTCTATTGAACTTTTTCCTTTTCGACAAGCTATTCAAGCCGGAATTGAAGGAATAATGATTGGTCATTTGAATATACCAGCATTAGATACAAATCAAAATTCCATTTCTTCTTCCTCCAAAAATATTGTATCGAATTTATTAAAAGATTCCATGCAATTCAAAGGAATAATTATTACCGACGGTCTTGAAATGAAAGGAATCACTAACTACTTTGCCCCAGGTGATTTGGAAGTTCAAACTTTGGTGGCCGGTAATGATTTATTATTATTACCTTCTTATCCATACATTGTTATTGAGAAAGTTAAAGAAGCAATTAAACAAGACATTTTAACTGAAAAAGAAATAAATGAAAAATGTCTTAAAGTATTAAAAATGAAAGAAAAATACGTTTTGCCAAACAGCGGTAAAATAAAAATTGAGAATATATATGATGACATAAACTCCAAACAAGCCGAATCCATTTATACAGCATTAACACAATCATCAATAACTTTAATTAAAAATGAAGACCAAATGATTCCTTTTCCCTATAAACCAAAGGATACTTTGCTTCATTTCAGAATTGATAACGGAAAAGAATCAACGCTTGAATCATATTTATCGAAAAATATTTTCTTAGAAACCATACGAGTTTGCGACACCGATTTAATAAATTTAGATAATGACATTCTTTCTCACAAAATTGATACTAATAAATATATACTGGTTAGTTTACATACAACAACACAATCCACTTTGAATAACTATGGATTAAGCACACAAACTGTTGCTTTTTTAGATTCATTAAGTAAACGTTCTAAAATATTATTTTTACTTATGGGAAATCCCTATGTTTTAAATCATATTCCTTTTAATGAAAGATTTTCATCAATAGTTGTAGCCTACCACCCTGTTTCAGTTGCTGAAAAAGCTGTAGCAGAAGCCTTATGTTATGTGAATCCCATACAAGGAAAATTACCTGTAACATTGCTTCAATATCCATGTGGAGAAGGAATACAAACAAATGAATCTTCATTATCTATTGGCTCTTTCCCTTTAATTGATTCGATAGCCTTAGAGGGAATAGAACAAAGAGCATATCCCGGTTGTCGGGTTTTGATTGCTCAAGGTGGTGAAATAATTTATAATAAATCCTTTGGAAATCATACTTATGAAGGAAATTTACATGTCAAAGAAAATGATATTTACGACTTGGCATCCATCACAAAAGTAGCTGCTACAACTTTGGCTATGATGAAATTATATGATGAAGATAAAATAAATTTACATGATAAATTATCAAAATATTTACCTTATTTGAAAGAAACTAATAAAGAAGATATTACCATAGCCGAAGTAATGACTCATACATCAGGATTAAGATCTTGGATTCCGATTTATAAACTTACCATCAACGATACAGGATGGGATACCACTGTTTATCGAAACACTTTTTCCGAAACATTCTCTGTAAAAGTGTGTGAAAATATGTATATGAACAACTCATATATCGACAGCATAAGGCAATACGTCATTAATTCTCCGGTCAGTGCTAATAAAACCTATGAATACAGTGATTTGGGGTTTTATTTACTTGCCGACTTAATTTATCATGTTAGCGGAAAACCTTTAAATGAATATGTAAGCGAAAATTTTTATACTCCTTTAAGATTAACCCATATCTCATTTAATCCTAAAGAAAGATTTTTTTTAAACCAAATTCCTCCTACAGAACAAGACACCTTTTTTCGAAGGCAATTAGTACAAGCTTATGTTCATGATCAATTAGCTGCCATGAATGGAGGTGTTTCCGGTCATGCCGGTTTATTTTCTTCGGCAAATGACTTATACGTATTATTGCAAATGTTATTGAATGAAGGAAAATACAATGGAGAAAAATACCTGAAAGAAAGTACTGTAAAACGATTCACATCCTATTATTATCATTCATGCCGACGCGGATTGGGTTTTGATAAACCTTTTCACGATAAAGGAGGCGGTCCCTGCAGCAAATCAGCTTCTTCTTTAAGTTATGGACATAGTGGATTTACCGGAACCTTTTGTTGGGTTGATCCTAAATATAATTTAATTTATATTTTTCTGTCCAATCGAGTATATCCCGATACTGATAATCAAAAAATATTGTCTTTAAGTATACGTACTAAAATACAAGATATCATATATGAAGCATTAGACAACCACGGAAAAGATGAAAATTAAAATCATATTGATAGGAAAAACAAATGCTTCGTTTATAAAAGAAGGATGTGAATTTTATTTAAAAAAAATAAAACATTATTGTAATATTGAATATCATGAAATTCCCGATTTGAAACAAACAAAAAACATAAGTATTAACGAACAAAAAATAAAAGAAGGGAAACTTATACTTCAAAAAATTCAATCTTCCGACACCTTAACACTATTAGATGAAAAAGGAAAAACCTATTCTTCGATTGAATTTTCCAAATATATTAATAATCATTTATTATCATCCGTAAAACAGTTAATCTTTGTAATCGGGGGTCCTTATGGATTTTCCGATGAAGTTTATAAACGATCTGACGCCTTGATTTCGTTATCAGCTATGACTTTTTCACATCAAATGGTACGTTTGTTTTTTTTAGAGCAAATATATAGGGGATTCACTATCTTACATAACGAGCCATACCATCATTCATAAAAAGAAATAACATTTTTTTTGTAAAAATGAAAAAGTATAAAATAAATGTATATTTTTGCATCCATAATAAGTAATAATATAAAATATAAAGGAATATGAAAAAATTAAATGTTTTTCTTTTATGCTGTTTTATTTTGACATTATCCAGCGCACAAAATTATAAATTAAATGGAAATTTTGAATGGTATACATTATCTGCCGAAGGATGGAAAGTTGTAGATGTAAAGGGAACATTTTCAGGAGGATATGCAATTAATAAAAGTTGGGGAATCGGTTTATTAGGAAGTCCACTATATAATAATACGCCTGATCCATCATTTACGGTACCCCCCGATGGGGATGTAAATAACAAGAGAATTGCCACATTTTATAACGGAGGAACCTCTGAAACTGATTCTTGGTTAATATCACCTAGAGTAGACAGTATTGCCGAAGGCGATTATTTATGTTTTTGGGTAGATAATTCTTTTGGAGGATATAAATATAATTTAGATGTATTGATTTCTGTTACAACAGATGAAACTTCATCATTTAAAGATACAATTATATCATTTAGAGAAGAAACAAACTCTCTTATGCAATGGAAATTCTTTACGCTTTCTCTTGCAAAATATATAAAGAAAAATATATATATAGCATTCAGAACATACAGAGAAGGTGATTATGATGGGACTATTCAAATTGATAATGTTACCGTTGGTGTATCATCCATGCCTAATTTAGAACTCGTTGAATTACTATCTCCTGATATTCCGCTTCAAAATGCTACCGATTCAGTAGAAATTTCGGCAGTTGTAAAAAATTTAGGTTCTAAAATTACCGAATTTGATATGTATTATAAAAAAGCTTCCGCCCAAAGTTATGATTATACCGGTCATCATAAATTTTATAGAACAATGGAGCCCTTAGATACTGTTCATGTAACTTTTCCGGCAAGGGAATTTTTTGAATTAGGTAAACGTGATACATTTTCTATATATGTTGTTTATTCAAACGATGTTGATCATTCGAACGATACTATCAATACTCTTGTTGATAACGTTATTCCCGGTGCAACTCCTTATACAAACGGATTTGAAACAACAGATGAAATTGCCGGTATAAAAATTTATAATACTATGAGAGATGAATCAAAATGGGTAGAAGATTTAAACTCTGCAGCCGTAGCTAGAAAAGGGAATGGATGTATGAGATATACCGGTAATCCAAATAATAATGCTGACGATTGGTTTTTTACTAAATTAATATATTTACATGCTCAAACTTATCAAATTAAGTTTTGGATTGGTACAACGGATGAATATCAACCTCAAAGACTTCAAGTTAAATGGACAACAGCTCAAAGATTACACGAAGATTACGAAAAATGGTATTTATATAGGAATAATAATATAACAAATAAAGTTCCTCAAAATGAACTGGAAACCAGAGGTTTTATAGAAGCAGATGCACGTTTTAATGTCGAAACAGCAGGTTATTATTATATCGGATTCCATTGCAACAGTCCTAAAACCTCAAATAATATTGCAGAACTCATTCTTGATGATTTATCCATAAGTGCAGCTGTTGATATTGATGAACCAGAAAATATTGATGTTATGGTATTCCCAAATCCAGCGAATGACAATGTTTGTATTCAAGGAAATTATCCCATAAAGAAAATTGATGTTTTCAATTTATTAGGTCAAAAAGTTATTTCTCAAAACTACAACACAAGATATGCCGTATTGAACGCAAGTACTTTAAATGAAGGACTTTATATTTTGAAAATAAATACTGATAAAGGAGAAATTGTTTCAAAAATTACAATTACTCACTAATCCATTTTAACTTCATATAAAAAGAGAATATTCAAAAGATATTCTCTTTTTTTTTACAAAAAAATCACTAATTAAAAAGCTGTTTTTTACTCGTTACGATTGTATCGGTTAAATTATCTTCATCTTTAATAATTCTAAAAGATTTTTCAGCTAAAACTAATTCATCGTTTAATCCTTGACTTTTATTCAAAATAATAATAGCAATAAAAGTATTTGATAATCCATTTTTAATTTTTGTTCCCGAAATTATAACTGCAGCTTTATAATTGATACCTGAATAATGATGTTCTTTAATAGTATAATATGCCGTAAAATTATTCTCCGATCCGACAAGAAAAATGTTATCACAACTATCAATACGCATCAATTTATGATTTCCCACAAAAGAAACCATATTGTAACTATTTTTTTCTTTTTGATCATAAAACTTAAAAGTATAATCTTCAAAAGTATAATCTAAATCAGGATTTGTAGAACAAAATAAAAGTATGCATGGAGAAATAAGATAATTGCCTTGTATGTTAGGAGGAGTATTACCTTCATAAATCGGCATATGCTCTGATACAGACTCAATGATTTTTTTCGGTATTAATTGATTTATTTTTTTGAATTCATCTTTCTTACAAGCAATTAAAATAAAACTAAAAGTTAGTAATAATCGAAAAAATAAATATATTTTTTTAAAAGACATATAAATAATAATTAAAATCTTTGATGCAAAATTATAAAAACCCAAATTACGCATTAGGATTTTTTTTGCAAATTTAAGCTTTTTTTTCTAATGCGTAATCTGGGTTTAAATATAAAGCGAAAGAGAAACCTTTCCAAACCGATAGCTTATACCGGTTTTTTTATTAAGGTTAAGTCCTATTTTTTTAGACCACTTTAGTTAATGAAAAACAAAATCCAATTTAAGTCCGATTTTAAGGCCATAACTGCACGTAAAAGAGGGGGGGGATTATATACTTTTGCCGTTTATAGTGCCAAAAATGCAAAGTATAGAGGTTACAGAGGAGGAAAAAACAAAAAGAAAAAGACCAGACAATTAAAATAAAAATAATTGATATGCCCTTGTAATTCAAAGAGTTTAATTTTGTATTATTTTTAAAATATCAACGAAAACCCTCTCCTATTAAAAAAAAATTATATCTTTGCAGCCGGAAAGCAGAAGCTTTTTGCACACAAAGCCGATAAAGGCATAAAAGAGAATTTAAGAATTAGGTTTGTATAATTTGTTTGTTTGGGAAGCATTCGTAAGGGTGCTTCCTTTTTTTGCAACAGACAACGCAGAGGTTCAAAAAAGTTTTCAGTTTTAAGAAGCTCTCAGATGTCTGCTATCTGTTTTTCAGAGCGTTGCATCAAGTTTGATTCATCGTTCACCATTTATCATTTATATTTAATATTTCTTTCCCCGTTTGTAATTTAAAAAAATGTTTACTTTTGTAAAAAATTTAAGCAGTATAATGATTCGCAAACATGAGGATGTAATACAAGGATGTATTAAAAGAATGAAGAATTATTAGTTTTTATCATAATTATTATCACATTCCGACTTTGTGTATTGAGTTTGCTTACTATTTTTTATTAATTAAAAAGAATCCTTTAAATGGCAAAGAAAAACGGAAACAGCACAGAAGAACCTTTAGAAAAACAACCTCTCGGCAAGCTCGAGGCATCGCTCTGGAAAGCAGCGGATAAATTGAGAAAAAACATTGATGCTGCCGAATATAAGCATGTGGTTTTGGGATTGATTTTTCTAAAATACATCTCCGATGCTTTTGAAGAATTATTTGCTAAGCTGAAAGCCGAAGAAGCACAGGGAGCCGATCCCGAAGACAAAGACGAATACAAAGCTGAAAATGTATTTTTTGTTCCACCGGTAGCACGTTGGAGTCTATTGCTTTCCTATGCCAAACAACCCTCTATCGGGATTACGATTGATGCGGCCATGGATGCCATTGAAGCGGAAAACCCATCCTTAAAAGGTGTATTGCCCAAAGTATATGCCCGACAGAATCTTGACCCTATCAGCTTGGGCGAATTGATTGACTTGGTGGGAAACATTGCCTTAGGCGATGCTAAAGCAAGAAGTGCCGATGTTCTTGGACACGTTTTTGAATATTTTTTGGGCGAGTTTGCCCTTGCCGAAGGCAAGAAAGGCGGACAATTCTACACCCCACGGAGTGTTGTTGAACTGTTGGTTGAAATGTTAGAGCCCTACCAGGGACGGGTATTTGACCCGTGCTGTGGTTCGGGTGGTATGTTTGTGCAAAGCGAAAAATTTGTTACCGAACGCCAAGGAAAGGTGAACGACATTTCCATTTACGGACAGGAAAGCAACCAAACAACGTGGCGATTGTGCAAAATGAACCTTGCCATTCGTGGTATTGACAGTTCACAGGTAAAATGGAACAACGAAGGCTCATTTTTGAACGATGCACACAAAGACCTGAAAGCCGATTATATTATTGCCAATCCACCGTTTAACGTGAGCGACTGGGGCGGTGATTTATTGCGCAAAGACGGACGTTGGCAGTATGGCGTACCACCAGTTGGCAACGCCAATTACGCTTGGATTCAACATTTCCTTTATCACTTAGCACCCAACGGACAAGCCGGTTTTGTATTGGCTAAAGGTTCGCTCACAACTAAAACATCGGGCGAAGGTGATATTAGAAAAGCATTGGTT
>Ga0265293_10009208_pt1 | contig 14273 bp, 11 predicted proteins | sample Munlanlewell138R_FD_192505 | JGI IMG/M metagenome (GOLD analysis project Ga0265293, IMG submission 192505) | Leachate microbial communities from a municipal landfill in Southern Ontario, Canada - Leachate well 138R | ecosystem: Engineered > Solid waste > Landfill > Unclassified | place: Canada...
GGCTGGCGAGAGAGAACTCTACGACATTGGCTCGAAGCCTAAGGCGGATCACTCTCTTTTACGCCAGCCTTAAGATCATCCTGATCTTGACAAGTTATCTATACTTTCCAGAAAAAAGGCGGGTATAAGCCGCCTACGACTATTCTCCTTACCTTCTGGTAGGATGCTGTTATGTAACTTAATGTCTGAAGGTCATTTACTCGCCAATTATTTTGAATACAGCTATTTATCACATATTCACCACTTTTCGGAGAGTTTAGTTGTTTTTTCAAGCTTGATTTTGAGGCTCTTTTTAGTCGTTTTTTGAACCGAGATGGGTTGAAAAAAGTTGACCGATCTGAGGTGGGTTTTGAATAGTATCTTCAACGTAAAAAAACTATGGAAGGGAAAATTAATGCGCCGGGGCAGGTATTTCTTAGTCTTATTATTCTTTTTTCTCTACGGCTGTTCAGCAGGTAGCCGCTATTATTCATCCTCTATGCTCGACAGAAAGGGTGGCGAAAGCAAAGAATGGGATCAATCGTTACAAGACGAGGATTTTATATACGAAGCGGGTAACATTTATATTTGGAAGAGCTCTTTTTACGGTAAGAAGTTTCACGGTCGTTTAACTGCAAACGGCGAAACCTTTGATATGCATTCATTAACCTGTGCGCATAGGGAGCTCCCTTTTGGCACTATTTTACGGGTAACTAACCCTAAAAACAGCAACTCGGTCATTGTGCGTGTCAATGACCGAGGTCCGTTTATTAAAGGTCGCAGCCTTGATTTATCTCAAGGGGCTGCTCTTCAGTTAGATATGTTTGAAGATGGTGTTTTAGATCTATTAGTTGAGATTTTAGAGCTACCTTATTAGCCACTGTTAAGGCTTTTTAATGGTCAAAGTAATCTCTTTATAGACCTTCTCTGTCAACCCCAAAGAGGCTCTAAGGGTAGCAGTCCCTTCGCCACTTTGCACAACATATTTATTTACAGCTACACCGTTACTATCGGTTTTGACGATATCTTCTTCAAACATTCCTTTATCGGCTGAAAACCTAACCGGTTGGTCTTTTCTGTTTCCGGCTTTATCTTTAAGTTCGACGAAGACATCAATAGTTTCATTCGGGGCGATAGTAGTCTTAGATGCAGAAAATTCTTCAATAGTTGGTATATCATAGAGGTAGAATACTGCGGTATCTTGAGACTTTTGGAAGCGCTCCATTTTAGCTGTAAATTCGAGGATGCCAAAGGCATTTTTATTAGCTTGAAACTTACCAATCCCTACCCCATCTTTGTTGAGCACTATATAGTTAGCGCCACCTGTAGCGCCTGAACCTTCGGGGACAAAGAACAGCCCTTTGCTTCCATCATATTCGACCAACACTTTGGCGTTGGAGATGAAGCTGGGGTTTCCGTCGAGCATAAAGGTAATGCTAACGAGATTCAGTTCGTTATCGCTTGATTCACCATAAAGTTCATATTTAGAGGGGTATAGTTGTAAGGTCGGCTTCTCTTCTCCCCTTTTATCGCAGGAGAGAAGAAAGCCAGCTATCAAGACTAATAAAATATAGGGTAAAATCAGTCTTTTTTTCATAGTCCTTATCACATTGAATCAATACTTTCTATGTATTGCTTTGCGTTAACTCCGTACACTCGGTCAGAGGTAACTTTTTCAAACTCTGCTCTTGCTTTTTCGAAGTCTTGTTTATCGTAATGGATAAGTGCTTTGTAGAAAGTTGCGGCAGCTTCGTTAACTTTATTTTCCAAGAGCTGTTTAACTTTGATATCGGCGTTAAGCAAGTCCCCTCTATCGTAATATTTAGTCAGCAAGAGGAGTGTTATATCTTTATTAAATCTAAGTTTATTGGTTTTCTCATAATATTCGATTGATTTCTTATCGTTGCCCGCCTCTTCGTAAAACTTACCCATATTTCGATAAACTGCTATGAGCACGTTTTGTGGAGGGTCAGCTGCCAAGAAGTCTTCATACGCTTTGATTGCTTTTTCAACTTCATTAGTACGATAGTATAATAGGGCAATGTTTTGTAGTACATCTGCATCTTTTCTAAGTTCAAACGCTTTGAGATACCATTCGAGTGATTTTTGCTCATTATTTTGTGTGGTGTACAGTCTACCTAAGGTTCTACGTACATTGAAGTTTGGATTAACTGGGTCGAACTCTTCTAACACAGAAATGGCGTTTTTAATATCTTTCAAATCTTTTTCATAGATTTGTGATATTTGGCGAGCACACACGTCACTTGTCGGATCGTTTTCAAGTCGAAGTTTAAGTGTTTTAACAGCATTCGAGAAATCTTTGCCTTGGTAATATGCGGTCAGCATATTTTGCAACATTTGTTGGATCTTGTCTTGAAGAGGGATATCATCTTCCTCTTGGGCCTTTACAAAAAAATCATAAGCTTCTTCATACTTTTTAGCTGCTTCCACAAGTTTTCCCTCAGCGTAAAGAGCATCTGCATCTGCAGCGGTCTCGTTACCGAGTCTTTCGAGTGGTTTGTCAGCATAAACGGATGCAATAACCAATACCATTGCAAAGAGGGTCAAAGCAGTCATTATTGCTTTCGTTTTGTTCATTACTATACCTCCGGGTACGTCTTATTAATTATCGTTTGTTTTATTTTTTATCGCTTGTCAACCAAATAATTGACAGGCTGTTTTTAGCAAGGTAAAAAGAGTCGCTAACACTCTTTATGCCCTATCGATTTAACAATGCAATTTGTGTTCCATCTCATTATTTTTTAAGCCCGAGGGTGATACAATTGATGATTTTCTCGGATGAAAGAGAGATCTATATGGGTGTAAATTTGAGTGGTGTTGATACTCTCGTGACCTAACAGTGTTTGGACTATTCTCAGGTTTGCACCTGCTTCTAAAAGGTGGGTTGCAAAAGAATGTCGGATTGTATGAGGGGAGACATGTTTGCTAATCTCCGCATTAACGATTCTTTTCTGTAATATCTTCCAAAAGCCCATTCTGCTCAGCTGTTTACCGAGATAGTTTAGAAATAAGTAGGGTGTGGTATGTTTCCTTCCTAAGTGGTAGTAAACAGTGTCATAATAGAGTTTTACGTATTTCAAAGATTCAGAAGCTATCGGCACTATACGCTCTTTGCGCCCTTTGCCTAATACCCTTAGCAATGAGTCTTCCCAAAAAATATCGCTCACCTTTATATTTAACATCTCGGAGACACGGATACCTGTCGCATACATTAGTTCTATAATGGCTCTGTCGCGTATATCTAAGTTTTCTTCCAAAGGGATCGAATCGAGGAGTTGTAGCATCTCGTCAACTGTCAGTATGTCAGGAATCTGTTGTTTATACCGTATTTGTGGTAAATCTTCTGGGTCTACCTTCATCGGTACCCCCTCTTCGATCATAAAGACCAAAAAGTTTCGTAGCGACGAGCGTTTTCGGGCTAATGAGTTCTTCACCAGCCCTATTTCTTGCAGCTCACTGAAATAATCTAAGAAATCGTTTAACTCTATTGCATCTGGTTCTTTACCCACGCTCACAAAGAAGTCTCTAATATCTTGTGCGTAGCTTGAAATCGTATTTTCCGTTAAACCTCGCTCAGTTTTTAGAAAAAAGAGAAAGCTATTGATAGAAGCATTTACTCTCGGCGAGACATCAGTTTTTCTCATACTGATAATTCATAGCTTCACGGGTAATAGTAATGTCGTGAGGATGACTCTCTTTCAGTCCGGCAGTAGTGATTTCGATGAACTGTGACTTTTTGTATAGTGTTGGTATATCAGGAGTTCCACAGTATCCAAACCCAGCACGTATTCCGCCGATAAGTTGATACAAGAAGTCTTTCAATGGGCCTTTATAAGGCACCATACCTTCAACGCCTTCAGCGACGAGTTTGTTTTCGTCAAGGCTGTCTTGGAAATAACGATCTCTGGAGCCTTTTGCCATCGCTCCGACAGATCCCATTCCGCGATACGATTTAAAGCTTCTGCCGTTAACGATAATGAATTCACCGGGACTCTCATCAGTGCCTGCAAAGAGACTACCTAACATAACAGCTCGAGCTCCGCCGGCTAAAGCTTTAACAATGTCGCCGGAATACTTTATTCCACCGTCGCCAATTATGCCGATCCCGTGTTTTTCAGCCTCTTCAGCACAGTTCATTATAGCTGTAAGCTGAGGGACACCGATACCTGCCACTACCCGTGTAGTACAGATAGAGCCGGGTCCTATACCGACTTTAACTGAATCAGCGCCCGCTTCTGCCAAAGCTCTGGTAGCCGCTGCAGTAGCTACGTTGCCCGCCATAATCTGCATATCCATAGCCCCTTTAATTTTATCAATAGCCTTTAGGATATCAGTGTTATGTCCGTGTGCCGTATCAATAACGATAAGGTCAACCCCTTGTATTTTCAATTCTTTAGCACGCTCTAAGTAATCCCCTCTGACTCCGATGGCAGCGCCGACGAGCAGTCTTTCGTGGTCATCTTTAGCGGCGTTAGGGAAGGATATTTTCTTCATAATATCCTTAACTGTGACCATACCGGTCAGTTTTCCATTTCTATCGGTAATCGGCAATTTTTCGATTTTATTAGCGTGAAAGATATCTTTAGCGTCGGCGAGGTTAGTCCCTTCTTGGATAGTAATCAGGTTTTCTTGAGTGGTCATAAGCTCTGACACACGCTTGGTGAAGTCGGATTCAAAGCGGATATCGCGGTTAGTCAAGATTCCGACTAACACCTTGTTTTTAACCACTGGAAAACCACCGATCCGATGCTTCTTTGAGAGAGCTATAGCGTCGGCTATAGTATCCTCTGGTGACAGAGTTATTGGGTTTATGATCACACCACTTTCAAACCGCTTTACTTTGCGTACCTCTTCCGCCTGCTCTTCAATACTCATATTCTTATGAATTATTCCGAGGCCACCTTCTCGAGCAAGACTGATAGCGAGTTCCGATTCGGTAACTGTATCCATCGCGGCACTAATAATCGGAATATTAAGCTGAATCTTGTTTGTGATCTTAGTGCTCAAGTTAACTTGACCTGGTAAAACTTCTGACCTTGCAGGTATTAGTAGAAGGTCATCGAACGTATACCCTTTTTGTTTTAAGATTTTCTCCATTGATCACTCCTTTCAGGTACGTGGAGAGAAGCCAATAGTTTTGTCAAGTTCAAATCAGCCCCTCTACCGTCAAATTACTCAACTCACTTAGTACTTAAAAATACTCCCACCTATAAATTCACGTAAAAGAGAATTGGAAGGCACCATATCGTCTGGGATGTCTAACATATGCTCTACTAAAAAGATCATCTTCTGAGCTTCACAATATATCGGTGAATATTTTGAGATGCGATAGAGTAGTGGTAGCACGTGCTTTTTCAATACGTTAACCTCATAAGTAAGACCGCTGTTGAACATAATATCGGCATTCTCTTGGAAGGGGAAGATGTTCTTGTTTTCCCCCTCTGTAATAGCTGGCCAACGCTCAAGAGTCATCTCCGCTGTATACCCTCTGAAGTTGTTGTCTCGCACTATACGGCGTAGCTTTCTAAAATACGTAGTGGTGATTCTGTTATGGTCATCTATATTGAGCTGATTCAAGCAGCTAATGTAAACTAATACCTTCTGCTCTTTCGGTATCGCTTCTGAAACAAGTTCGTTCAAGCAGTGTATACCCTCCACGATAAGGATATTGTTCTCTTTCATTTGGAGAAGAGTGTTGGTCTTCTCACGCGTTCCTGAAAGGAAGTTATACTTGGGTAGATCTATCTCTTTACCTTGTAGAAGCGCACTTAAATGCTCATTAAAGTACGGTAAGTCAATAGCGGTAATACTTTCAAAATCTGGCTCCCCTTTTTTATTGAGCGGAGTATGCGTCCTTGGGAGAAAATAGTCGTCCATCCCAAGAATTAGCGGCACTAAGCCGTTGACGTGGAGCTGGGTAGAGAGACGCTTAGCAAAAGTAGTTTTACCTGATGAGGATGGTCCTGCGATAAAAACGGCTCTTACGTTTCCCTTATCGGTAATCTCCTTGGCAAAGTTAACTATTTTCTTTTCGTGCAAAGCCTCTTCAACCAAAATAACGTTCTGAATGTCAAAATGTTCTATCTTATCATTTACATCGCTGACGTTGTGAACGTCAAAGATGTTGAGCCATTTGTCTGCTTCCTGATGCACTTGGAATAATTTCTTCGGATAGTTAAACTCTTCTTTGATTTTACCAGTTCGCTTATTGGGGTACCTGATAACAAAACCGGGAGGGTTAATGTTGAGCTCAAAATCCCTTATAAGACCTGTGTTGTCACAGAGCTGTCTGATGAAGTAATCATAGTAGCCGCCACATCTAAACACCGGGACAAAACCCTTGTGATTGTAATGGAGATTTCTGACAACATCGTTACGCCCCTGCTTGATAAAAATATTTTTTGCCTCCTCCAACCCCATCTCTATCTCCTCAACATAAAGCTCCTTCTCAACTATTTTGAGCATCTCACTCTTTACTGCTTGCAGGTCCTTTTCAGTAAACTCTTCGTCACCAAACGCCTCACAAAAGATTCCGTCACCTATTGAATGCTCTACCACCAATCGCATACTTTTATTATAAAGTTTGTAAAACGCTTTGGCCATAATAAAAATGGTGGAGTCTTGATAAATCCTAAAGCCTTCAGTCGACTTAAATCCCACGCAAACGAGCGTGGAGTCTTCAACAATAAGCTTACTGCTATTCACGAACTTATTATTCAATTTAAAGCTAATTGTTTGAAAAGGGGTAAGCCTCTCTGAGCTTACAATTTCCTTAATTGTGACAGGATATTCCAGTTCAATCGTTTTCGAAAGTCTTGCATCTAAGTATAAATCAACTTTAAAAGCCATAGTATCTCCCCCATAGTTATAATCTCAAGCTAAATGATGTTTTAATTTACAATTCGTCAAGGAATAAGTGTGTAAGCAGTCATCTTTTCTTTTCAACCCCTTTTCTATATAGCTTTATAAAGCTCTTCTAAAAAAGGCTTTGACAGATATTCGCCCCTCTCTCTTTTGTTGTAGTAATATGAAAAATATGAAATAAGAGGAGTTTTTATGGAAACGAGACCTTACGCAGAACCTTACAAAATTAAAGTTGTAGAGGAAATTAAGCTTAACACGAAAGAAGAGAGAGAACAAAAGATTAAAGAGGCTGGATATAACCTCTTTAACTTGAAATCTGAAGACGTATTTATTGACCTGCTGACAGACTCAGGTACCGGCGCAATGAGTGATAATCAGTGGTCGGCAATTATGAAAGGTGATGAAAGTTATGCCGGTTCAAAAAGCTTTTTCGAGCTCCAAAAGACTATCAATACACTTTTGGGTATGCCTTACCTTATCCCAACACACCAAGGTAGAGCTGCCGAAAACGTACTCTTCTCAGCTCTGATCAAAAAAGATGACGTCATCCCTGGGAATACACACTTCGATACCACTAAAGGACATATCGAACATAGACAAGCAGTCGCCTTAGACTGTACTGTCGACGAAGCTTTCGACCCGGAAATAGAACTACCGTTCAAAGGTAACATCGACTTGGCTAAATTAGAGAAAGCGTTTAACGACTATCCAAAAGACAAAATTAAGTTCACTAACCTTACTATTACCTGTAATAGCGGTGGTGGACAACCTGTATCGATGAAAAACATTAAAGAGGTCAGCGAGCTTTGTAAAAAATATGATAAAATGCTGTTCTTCGATGCCGCTCGTTTTGCTGAAAACGCCTACTTCATCAAAGTACGCGAAGAAGGCTATCAAGACAAAACTATCAAAGAAATAGTGCGTGAAATGTTTAGCTACGTCGATGGATGTACAATGAGCTCTAAAAAAGACGGACTCGTCAATATCGGTGGTTTTATCGCCCTCAAATCAGAAGAGCTGTACCGTCAATGCTCAGTCTATGAAATTATGTTTGAAGGGTATCTGACCTATGGTGGACTCGCCGGTAGAGATATGGCTGCATTAGCTGTCGGGCTCAACGAATCTACTGAATACGATTACCTTCACAGCAGAATCAGACAAATGCAATACCTCGGAGATAAACTCGTCGAAGCAGGTATTTCTATTGTCAGACCTGTCGGTGGGCACGCAGTTTACGTAGACGCTAAGAGCTTCTTGCCTAACATCCCACAAAGTGAATTCCCAGCACAAGTATTAGGTGTAGAGCTCTATATTGAAGCTGGTGTTCGTGGCGTTGAAGTTGGAGTAGTCTTAGCCGATAGAGACCCTGTTACCAGAGAGAATCGCTTCCCTAAACTTGACTTGCTGAGATTGGCTATACCACGTAGAGTATATACCGACAATCACTTAGACGTAATAGTGTGGGGACTTAAACAGGTTCATAAAAGAAGAAATGAGTGCCGTGGCTTAAAGTTTACCTACGAAGCACCCATTATGAGACACTTCACAGCCAGGTTTGAGAGAGTCTAATCACAATAATATGAAACTATTGATGCACGTTTGTTGTGCTCCGTGCGGTATTGCACCGTATCGGTTTCTTACCGATAAGGGTGAGTATAAAGTCGATACTTACTGGTATAATGACAATATTCATCCTTATCGAGAATATAAAAAAAGATTCGATACCTACCAAGCTTGGACTGCCAAGGAGGGTATCGAATCTATCGTTGAAGATGACTATAATTTAGAACTCTTTTTGAAGAAAGTGGCTGACCGGTCTGAACAACGTTGCTTTATTTGCTACTACGATAGGCTTAAAAAAACTGTCCTTACCGCTAAAAAACACTCGTATGATGCCTTTACCTCTACCCTACTCTACAGCGTATATCAGAATCATCCGTTGATGAAACGAATAGGAGAAGAGCTGGCTTTAAAGTATGACGTACATTTTCACTACCAAGATTTTAGAACGCTCTGGCAGAGCGGAGTTGAGCTATCTCGAAATGAAGAGATGTATCGTCAACCTTATTGTGGCTGTATCTATAGTGAAAAAGAACGTTACCACAAAAAGAAGATAAATGACGCTAAATAGGTTTATTGAAGGGTAAATGTTAAAGCTAAGTAAGAATCGACGTTTTAGACCGAAGAGAGCTTAAGAGTTATGCGTAAAACTATTCTATCCCTTGTTTTATTAGTGTTAATATCCACCCTCTGCTTTGGCTTTGAGACGGGTAAGAACCCTACTAAAGCAGCAGTACTTTCACTCGCAATACCGGGTGGTGGACAGTTCTACAACGAAGCTTACTATAAATCTGTCGGTGTCTTATCGGTTCAAGCGTTTGTGATCAGCCAAACTGTATACAATCATAACCTGATGGTTGACTATCGAGACAAAATGAACAGCTCAGAAGGTGAAGCAAAACTTTTATATGAATCGAAGTTTAACCAGATGCATAGAAGAAGACAGAATGACTTTTGGTGGTTAGGCTCCATAGCTTTTCTCTCTATTGTAGACGCCATAGTAGATGCACACTTATATAACTTTGAAGATAAGCGTGACGAGGTTCACATCCTTTTCGGAGGGAACAAAATAGGTATCGGAATCAATTTCTGATTCTAATTACTTAACGCTTTTTCTCCAGTCTTTTACCTTCACCTTTTTCCGTTCCGCTTTCTGCCACTCTGTGAAATAATCCTCTTTGGTTCGTTCAAAGATTTTTCCTCTAATGCTGTTTTTAACCTCATTGGTAAATTCCATCCTGTTAGCAGGATAAAAGGTATGCACAACACCTACATAAAGACCATCTTTGCCCTCAACCTCTTTGCATACAATTCTATCTTTTTTAGGGGTAAACATCATAGTAGTTAGCTCTTTTATATCTGCTTGTGGGAAGTAAGTGGTGGAGTCAAATCTTTCGAAATCGAAAACCTCACGTCCACTGTTTTCAGCCATAGCTAACACGTTGCCGTAGTTACTCTTCTTCAGAAACTCTTCTACCTTTTTATGAGCCGCATCTTTACGTTTCTGCAATACTAATTCTTCTCTGATTTTATCGGCAACCTGATGCAACGGTTTAAAATCTCTCTTCTGATTATCTATAACGTAAAGTAGAACATACGCTTGCAAATAGTTGTTAAACATAGGTTCGAAAATAGTCCCTTTGACCGCCGCTATACCTTTCTCTACGACCGAGTCGCTCTTCCCTAACCCAGGGATATACGGATTTTCGGGGGTAACTTTGTTTACCTGACTAACCTCTATGTCGAACTCTCTGGCAGCCCTTTTAAGCCCTACCTCCGAAGCTAAAGACCTTATGTTTACAGCCTGTTCGTAGAGCCGGTTCTTGGTGTGAGGAGAAGGTTTATGTTTAATCACTATTTCTCGTAGTTTGACAAGACTCCTTGTCCTTGCCATCAGCTGGTAAAGAGCCCACCCTTCTGCAATTTCGTAAGGCTTAGTGTACTGATCAAGTTCAAGCTTTTCAATATCTTGCCTTATGTTGTTAGGAAGAGAGCTTAGTTCGATGAAGTTCATTTCGCCGTTTTTGGTGGCAGTAGGAGCATCGGAGACCTTACCGGCTAAAATAGAAAAGAGTATTCCATCCTGCAGCTCTTGATATACTGAATCGGCCACTGTTTTAGTGTTCAGAATATCCGCCTTGTTGGCTTCGAGCGGGAATACTATGTATTGAAAGGAGACATAAGGGTCGAGAAGGTAGTCCAAACGGTTCTTTTGATAATAGCTTTCAACCTCTCGATCGTAAACTACCGTATCTTCAAAAGAGTCGTAATAAAAGGCGATTAAAGATGCATTAGCTGAAGAGTTCTCAACCAAATACTCGTCGAAAATCTCCTCCTCTTTAATAGGCATCTCCGCCTGTACACGCTCTTTAAGTTTGCCAAGAGGTGCGTAAATTTGATAGTAAAGCTCTACCAACCAAGCAAGGTCTACCGGCTTGTTCGTTCTTAAGGATTGTACATATTTGTTCAGATCAAACTCACCCTCTATGTTGAACTGTCTCGAAGTGAGTATTATGTCTGGAACCTCTTTAGTCAAAAGATCTATCACCTCTTGAGTGGTTACAGTAATCTCGTACCTTCTGAGCTGCTCTTGGAAAACAATACCCTCCACAACATTGTTAAAAGCAGCGTCACTCATCTGCTGCTTCTCACTCTCGTCGGGTGAAAAACCGTACTCTAAATAATACGATTCATATTGATTTCTATAAGCTAAGTTGTACTCCTGTGTGGTGATAAACCTGTCGTTTACCTTCCCTACGTAGTTTGTCGGTCTTGCAGTACAACCTGCAATAATAATTATAATTAGTAACAGTCCGATGATCAACCTTGTTTGATTAATAGCCTTCTTCATATGTGTCTCCTTATGTAGCTGAGTTGCTGATCGTTCTATATTGTCAACAAATAATATCGATCGGACGTAAGATTACCCACTTCTGTTTTGCCACATGTAGGAGTCGCTTTAACATTTATCGTTAGCGCAAACCTTTGCCTGCCAAGTAGCCACTTTTTTCAATCCTTAATTATTCTTTTATCTTTTTAATCTGTGAAATCTGTGTAATCTGCGAGAGGCTTTTTATAATTGATTATTTGATGATCTCGGGCAGAGCAAGCCACTGCCCCTACAAGTCGCTTTAACATTTATCGTTAGCGCAAACCTTTGCTTGCCAAGTAGCCACTTTTTTCAATCCTTAATCATTCTTTTATCTTTTTAATCTGTGAAATCTGTGTAATCTGCGAGAGGCATATTAAAACGGGCGGAGCAAGCCGCCGCCCCTACGAAACTACACAACCTTGCAACCTCACAACTTCACAACTCTATTTTATCACTGTACATCTACCAGCGCTGACTATTACATCGTCAACCGACAACTGATACATATATAACCCACTACCAACCAAGCGCTCCTGCTCATCCTTACCGTTCCAAAAGATACTATACTCACCTTTGGATAACTCGGCGTTGATCAGGCGCTTAACAAATTGCCCTTTGACGTTATAAATATCGATTATAGCCTGACTACTCTTTGGTAGTTGAAAGCTTATCGTCGTACCTGGCATCGAACGCTCTGTACCGCTTGCATTTTCGTTCAGAGAGATTGGGTTTGGATAGTTGTAGAGCTTATAGTCAAACACCTCTATGTTAGGTAATATCTCTCCACCAGCACTGGTAATACCTTGATACTCATAAGCCCCCATATCAATCATTCCGTTGACGATGCGAGGGTTACCCGCTAAGTCAAACTCAGGAAACTCAAAATCAGGTATATCAAGAGTCCCCTTATTTATAGCTGGCGACCCCTCTTGCAACATATAGGGGTACTCCTCTAAATTAGAATCACCCACCCATAAAGGGTCTGCATCAATATTACTGTCATCCCAATAAAGATCGCAGTTTCCCATTTTACAGATATTCCAGGGACCTCCACCAACAAGTGAATTATACACATAGGTCTCATGTGGTTTATCGGTATAGTTATATAATATTAAGTTTTTTTGTTCATTGCCATAAAGAATAGAGTTGTAGATATCAACAATTTTATGTCCATCTGCAACTTTTAAGCCACCACCACCCGGAGTATCTGTAATATTATCAGCAATAGTGGCGTTAATTAGCCTAAAGTAGCCGTCATTCAGGAAACTCACTACACCATGAGGTATTTTAGCAAAAAAAGGATCGGTGTACTTGTCACATCCTGATACCTCTAAATTGACAATAGTAGCCCTTACATCCCATGGCCATGCTGGTGAATATCCCCAAATACTTAATCCAACCCCTCCTCCTGAACTAGCACCAGGATAAAGAGACCTTACTGTTTTACGAATACGAACATTCTTTAAGCAAACATCAAAGTCGTATTCACATGACAATACTAAAGCTACGACTGCCTTGTTATCATACATTGAGATATTACTTAACTCACAGTTGCCACTTGACACAGAATTATAAACTGTATAGAATGTTATACAGTTTTCGATATGGATATTATCGAACTCAAACTCAGTGGCACAGCGTGTATTTATAGCCCCATTACAACTTGTGCTCTGAGAGTCGCCTCCGTTTAATAGCGTAAAGTTTTTAACAGAGAACTCTCTAATATAATCTCCATCGAAATTAGCGGGATCATAACAAGCCCCAATATGATGCCCGGAAAACTCAGAGTCCAAAATCACCCCCTCTTTGGACTCACCTATCAGGTCAACGTAACTCTTCAGGTGTATCGGGAATATTTGATCGTTCATCGATTTAGAATAATAGCCATTTGCAACGTATACCTTTCGTCTTATATTCTCATCTGGCTTAATCAGAGTCATCGCGTAGGCAATGGTTTTAAGCGGCTCTTCTGGTGTAAGACCACTATTGGAGTCATCACCCATTGAACTAACATGCAAGTCAGCCTCTACTAACACTATTTTCTCTTTTTTGATAGATATCTCAACATTATTTGGTGAATTATCTTTATGTATGCCGAGAAAGTAAAGATCGGGATTTAGAACGGTGAAAGTATCCAAATAAACATTACCTTGCTCTCGACCAACTAAAAAAAGATCTGAGCAATCTGTACCATTATTCAAGTAGACACTATTTGGTCGATCTTTACAAAATTCCACCGAGGAGGGCAGCACCGGTGAACCACCAGAAAAGATTCCACCCCCTTTATATGCTGCTTCATTATATCTAATAATGTTTCCCCTAAGTAAAGGGTGTGTTTCGCTTCGTGCGCATATCCCGCCACCAGATGCTGCACGATTATACTCTATGATACAGTTACTGATAACTGGCGAGGCATTTTTTAAATAAATTCCACCTCCATGAGTATACGTATCGGCCCAATGGTTTTCACCACTTCCGTTTCTGATAGTAAAACCATTTATAATTGCCTCTCTCGTCTCGTTGTTTTTCAGTGTTATCACAGTCCCTTGATGGGCTCCATCAATAACTGTCTCAGCGATCATTTCTCTATTATCTATATTTTCACGATAAAGACTCGTTAAATTTATGTTCTTCCCCTGAAAGTTTATCCGCTCATAGTATACCCCAGGATAGACAAGGATCGTATCACCACTACGAGCCATATGAAATCCTTCGTTTATTGTCTTAAAGTCACCCGTCCCATCCTGTTTAATCTCCCAGACTGCTGCCGATAGAAGACCAACCGTAATCAGTATCAATACTAATACAACCAACCTCTTCATTCCTTATCTCCTATTGTTTATTGTTTCTCATTGTTATATGTCTGCGTGATAGTGTCATATAGCTGTTTGAACCGGCTCGAAACTCGCTTTGGCGGGACGAGCAAGCCCGTCCCCTACAAGACCGAATAATATTGTTTCAACCCGAACGATTTCGT
>Ga0265293_10009209_pt1 | contig 14271 bp, 11 predicted proteins | sample Munlanlewell138R_FD_192505 | JGI IMG/M metagenome (GOLD analysis project Ga0265293, IMG submission 192505) | Leachate microbial communities from a municipal landfill in Southern Ontario, Canada - Leachate well 138R | ecosystem: Engineered > Solid waste > Landfill > Unclassified | place: Canada...
TGCTTAACGCGATCACGGCTTCAATGGGCGCCATGGGCACGGTCACCAACTCCAGGGTTGCCGCCGCCAGAGTGAGGCTGTGAGCCAGTGTAAATGCAGTGATTGTCGCTATGACGCTACCCAGACCCCTAACCAGAAGCAGCAGGGCGAGAACAAAAAGCAGGTGATCGATGCCGAGGAGAATGTGTTCGATACCGTAGAGGAGATAGGTCTTTGCCACATGCCACTGACTGGCTCTGGCCGGAATCACAACGGTGGCCTCTGCAGGGGTTAGCCTGTGGGTGAGGCCTCTGCCGTCACTTAAATCCAGGCGCACCAGAACATCGGTTGCGGTGTGCTCAAGCCCCGTTATTTCAATGACGCCGCCTTCGATGCCGCCAGTACAGGCAGACAGCCATCGGGACAGGTAGGCTCTGCCGTCCCAGACCGGTTCATCTGATGGATTTTGCTGGCACTGGGTGGGCAGTTTTACGCTTATTGCCATCGGTCTGCCGGCGACCGCTGGCTTTTTCCACACAACCGCATAACGCTCGCTGTCAAACTGGCGAATTTCAAGATACCCCGGCTCCAGGGCGTGGCCGCGGCAAAGGCCGCTCAGTCCGAGCCAGGTGAGCAGGCAGATCACCAGGGCAATCTTTTTCAGCACGCTGGCGGGCATGAATGTTGAGAAAGCAGCCGGGAAAAGGGAGCGGGGAGCTGAATCTGGTACTGCTCGCGCAGTTTTGCAAATAACTGGTTGCGCAACTCCAGGGTTTTTTGGGCTTTCCAATCGCGCGCGACCAGGGCGCGGATGTCGTCAAGGGGCGGCGTCTGTTCCTGCTGATGCTCGCGAATGCGCACCAGATGGACACCGAAGCTGGACGGAACAGGGGCAGACCATTGGTTCGGGGGCAGTGCCGCGATGGCGGCAAAGAAACCCTGGCCGAAAATGCCGTCAATAGCCTGGCGGGAAGAAAGCGGCAGCTGTGCTGGCAATAGGCTCGCCTGCTGCCAGCGCAAGGGATCTGTCGCCGGGTTTGAGGTCAGGGTTTCAACAATGGTTTGTATCTCGGCGGCGTCCGCGCTTGCGCCGAGAAAAATCTGCTCCAGGGCGAGCTTGGCAGGTTGCCGGTAGTTTTCCTGATTGGCGGCAAAATAGGCGCTGAGTTCGGCCTCCTCGGGATCAAGGAGATCCGAGCCGGTGTCGCTGAGAAATTCCATTTTTTGGCGGAGGCGCAGTCTGATGACTTTGTCGTTGCGATCCAGCCCCAGCGCCAGTGCCTCCCTGTAGTAGATTTCTTCGCGGACAGCATCCTCAATCATGGCCGCCACGGCTTTCTGGTCAGGCTCCTGTCGCCAGGTTTTTTGGTAGTTGGCGATCAGCTGCTCAATCTGTGCGGCCTCTATGGCAATAACATTGGCAGGCGCCTGCGGTGGCGGCGCCACCAGGGCGTAGAGCGCAAAGATCAGAGTGCCGATCAGCGCAAACTGAAGCAGAGGTTCCTTGAATAGTGCCACGTTGTCTGTCATCTCCCCGTGATCAAACCTTCTACTATTGCCCCCCGTTGTACCAGATGGGCGATGTGTAGGCGCGCTCCTGGGTGGTCATGGGCACTTCGGCAGGGATGTTGTCGCCAAAGCGCTTGACGTCATAGGCAGACCAGCGTGGCGTGGGAATCTCCAGAACACGGGCGTAATAAAACGCGCTTTGATTGGAGTCGAAATCGGGATCCTGCCAGACCGTCGCCAGCTCGGCAGCCCCGATGCTGTTGCTCCAGGTGGCATTGGCAATATCCACGGTGGAACCAACGGGAGCCAGTTTGCCCTTGCGGTTTGGCTTTCTGTTTCCAGACCAGGCGACATCGTAAACTTTTTCGCGGGTGTTGCCGTCTGCGTCCAGCCAGCCTTTGACAATCTGGATGCGATCCAGAGTCCCGCTAAAGGGATCCCTGGCGGCGGCAACAATGAAACTGGGGGATTTACCGCTGCTGTCAGGGGGCAGATCGCCCCCCATCGGTACGCCCTTGTCATAGCCAATGCGGGCAAGCTGCGGCGATGTCGCGTCTTTCTCGGTGTAATGCCAGCCACCAAAAAAGCGCACCGTGATGCGCGACCCGGTGGTGGCATACACTTCCTTGCGCGCCATGGCGTCAAAAAGCGCTTCGCGGGTATTTTCGGTCGCCCAGACACCGGCATAACCTGAAGCCGTCATTTCCCAGGCAATCATTTTTACGGGGCCTAGCTGGGCAATGAGGTGATTCCAGCGTCCAGGTTCAGGTTCGACAACAGAACTTTTGCCAAAAAAGTTTTCTTCTTCTGCGGTGGCCAGGCCGGTGTGGCTGTCGGTGGAGCCCAGCATGCCAAACTTGTAAGGGTTGGTTCCCAGGGTTTGCGCCATTTTTAAACCGTTTTTGAGCGCTTCGCGGGCATACTCGTACTGGAGCATGCTGTTTTCTTTAAATACGGGACCCATATTGGCTTTATCCCAGGTTTCGTAATCGGCGAATTCGTCATTGGGGGATAAAAACGGATGGGCTTCGCCATCGCCCTTGATCTGGGTGACTTCATAGAGCGGTTCCCATTTCGCTCTGGTTGCTGCATAGGATGCTGACAGCGGCTCTCCGGTGGCGGGGTTGGTCTCAACCGGAAACATAATGCCGTTGGAGAGGTTGCCATTGTGGGCGAGAGCCAGAATTTTACCCCCTGTTGCGGCTTCATATTTTTCCATCCATTGCCACAGATCTTCCGGGTTGAAGCTTTCTGAGGCCGTAAATGGCAGCATTTTGCGGGCGGTGTCGGCATCGTCCCGGTAGAGTATGTTTCTGTGGAGGTTGTTGCCCCCTGCGGTGGATGTCCATTCATAGCCAATCATGGCGGTAAAGTTGCCCGGATCGTTGAAGCGGTCGGCGGTTTCCACATAGTCATCCCAAATACTCTGGGTAAAGCGTTCGTCCATGAGGATTTTGGGCAGCCTTCCCGAAGCATAATGACTGAAGATGTCGACATTGGCGTCCAGGGCGCTTTCTTTTCCGCCATTCATTTTTTGGTGCCAGTTGTTGATTTTGGGATCCTTCAACAGCTCCGGGTCGCCGCTGATGATTTTATCCATGGCGCCCATGCCGTCGGAATGGTCGGCAACCACCAGCCAGTCCAGTGGTCGCGAAAGCTTTACGCGAACGCCGTGGCTGGATATGACTTCTTCGCCGCGGGCAAATCGGTAGGCCTCCTCTGGCCCCAAAGTCACCCCGAAACCCCGTGCATCCATGGAGTTTTTGGTGTGGACATGGGTGTCTCCCCAAAAAACCTGGCTGGGAAATCGTGCGCCGGCGTGAGGTGAGTAACCGCTGCCAGGGTTGCCGCTCTCCGGGCTTTGCGCCACAGCTGTGCCGGTTATGAGGCTCAGGCTGCAAATAATAAGGGTTGCAGGATTTATGGCCAGGGGAATCCTCTGCTTTTGTGCTGTTTATTGTTGCTAGCTTTTGATATGGGGTTTGAGCCGGGCATATTGTCGCTAAAAATGCCTGTTTTTGGATTCTACTGAAAATAACTTCGATTAAAAACATAAAATTCGCATGTGAATAATTATCTATCTATTTTTTCTCGCAAATCCGGAGCGGTTGGGCGCCTTTATAGTCGTTAAGGTTGAAAAGTGTAAGGGATACCAGTAAAATCGGATACATGTATTAATGAAGCGAAAAGTAATTTCACGAACTAAATGGTTTTTTCGGTGCATTCTGGCGCAGGACGACAGGAAAAACCTGAGCCCGACGGGCCTTGAGCTTGACAACCCCGCTTCCGCTGGAGCCTTTGTTATGAAACTTTATGTGATGGGAATTGACTTTGGGTCAACCACTGCAAAAACAGTGATTCTCGACCTCAAGGGCAATATTGTCTCTTCGTGCATCAGCTCCATGGGCGCAGTGAGCGATCACGGCGTAAAAGCCTCTATTAGCGGAGCTTTGCAGCAGGCCGGACTCACCCAGGAGGATATGGGGCGGACAGTTTCTACCGGGTATGGCCGCAGAATGCTCGATATTGCCGACAAAAATTTTACCGAGATTACCTGCCATGCCCGCGGCGCCCTGGCGATGGTTCCCGAGGCCAGATTGGTGATTGATATTGGCGGCCAGGATACCAAGGCCATTGCCATCGACAAAAAAGGTGTTGTCGGCCAGTTTGCCATGAATGATCGCTGCGCGGCGGGAACGGGAAAGTTTCTCGAGGTGCTGGCGCGCGCCATGGAAATTCCCCTGGAGGAAATGGGCGCTCTCGCCATGGAAGCCAGGCAGGATCTGAAAATATCCAGCATGTGCGCCACCTTTGCCGAAACCGAGGTGATTTCCTTGCTGGCGGAAGGCCACTCCAAGGCCGATGTTTTGGGTGCTGTCCACGGCTCTGTTGCCACTCGCACCAAGGGTTTGGCGAGTCGGGTTGGCACCAAGGAACCCATTGTAATGACCGGCGGCGTCGCAAAAAACCAGGCTGCGGTCTACTATTTAGAAAAGACCTTTGGCGCCAAATTCATCCTACCCAAGGATCCGCAGATTGCCGGAGCCTTGGGTGCTGCTATTTTGGCACTGGAGGACTATAAGGTGGAGCACAAGGCCGAACTGGACAAGCTCGACCGGGATTTCGAAGAGCAAATGGGCGCAGGTGGCGCCTGCGCGCCACTGTGCAAGGGCAATGGGAATGCGGCTGAAGCTGGACAGAAAGCGGCGCTGAAAACTGTCAATGCAGGGCAGTAGCGCTCAGCGATGGTCGGCAAGTGAAGCTTTATTGCCCGGCAATTAAATTAATAGGCAAATAGTTGAAGTTAAACTTCGTGTGACAACAGAGTAGCAGGAGAGAATCATGCAAAGCAACGCGGGAATTCATGCAAGTGACAAGCGGGCAAATCGCCTCAAAGCAACCAAGCTGGGTGGTCAAATTGTCAATGACTACTGGTCAAGCCTGTTTAGAGCCAAGGAAGAGGGTAAAAAAGTCGTGTGGTACAACGGCACCTATATTCCGCCCTTTTTTCAGGCGCACGACCTGGCCTGGGTTCACGGTGAAGCCTGGTCTGCCTACCTGGCCGCCAAGCATTATGAAACAGCGGCGCAGCAGGCCGGTGAAGAGCGCGGCTATGACCGCGAGCTCTGTTCCTATGCGCGCACCCATATCGGCCAGGCCTTGATCGACAAGAAAAATCTTGAAGAGGGTATTATCCCGGTAAATGACCCCAGGGCTGACGCCATTCAGAGCCTGCCCGCGCCGGATATGTTTGTCAACGCATACCCCTATTGCAGCACAGGCCAGCAATGGGACGACCTTATTTATCGCTTTTACGGCAAGCGCGTCCCCATCTACAACGTCAACATTCCGTTGCTGTGGGGCGGAAGGCCGGACGCGAATTATCTCTATGGGCAGGAATGGGAAGAGCGCTCCGATTATGTCGCCAAGCAGCTGGTTGGCCTGACGGAATTCCTTGAGCTCCACACCGGTCGCAAGTACAACTGGGACAAGCTCAGCGAAGTCATGTCTTTCATTAAAAAGGCGGCAGAACTGCGCCTGGAAGCCATGGATCTCTGTACCGCAAAACCAGCGCCCGCCAGCTTTTTCGACTGGATTGTCAGCATCGCCCATGTCAACTTCCTGCCGGGCACCCAGGCGATTGTCGACTATTTCGAATCTGTTAAAGCCGAAATCAAACAGCGCATCGCCGACGGCGAAGGGGCTGTGCCCAATGAAAAATATCGCTTCTTCTTTGACGGCATGATGAACTGGAACAAAGTGGGCTGGCTGGCGGATAAATTTGCCGCCGTCGACGCCACCGTTGTTGCCGGCCGTTATACCCATATGTCATTTTGGCAGGAGCCAGGTCTTGTCGATCTGGAAAATCCGGTCAGGGGCATGGCGCAGAACTACCTGGTTTGCCCCAACAATCACGGTGCGCCCATCATGATTGGTGAAATTGAGAAAGTCTGCGATAAATTCGATATTGACGGCGTGGTTTGCCACGCCTCCAGAACCTGTCGCGGCATGACCAACAACCAGTTTCTGATTACCGAATCAGCGCAGCGCCATGGCCGCCAGGCCATGTTCTTTGAGGGGGATGTGGCGGACGAATCCTTTTATAAGGACGAACTCTTAAATACCCGTCTTGAAGCCATGATCGAGGCTCTAGATGCCCAGAAACGCGGTGTGGCGGCTTGATACTGTATTTGCAGTGATCAAAGGGTACCGCTGCTGGCAACGGGCATTTGCCCTGCTGGGCAGCGGTAGCACCAAAATTTATTTCCAACCCCTATTTCATCTAGCTGCGGCTTCGCCTGGCTAACTAACACGAAAGGCATTGAACTCCATGGAAAATCAAGAAAAAAATCCGGCGCGGGAAATCAAAGACAGCTGCGTGCTGATCACGGGCGGGACTTCCGGCGTTGGTCTGGCTGCAGCCATGCAATTTGCTGAGGCCGGCGCAAAAGGCATCGCTATTAATGGGCGCAATACAGAGCGTGGCGAAAAGGCGCGGCAGTCAATTCTTGACAAATATCCCGGCAGCAAGGTGTTCTTTGTCGCGGGGGACTGCAATATCGCAGCACAAGCCATTCGTGTCTGTGAGCAGGCCAGGGAAAAAATGGGCAGCATCGATGTGCTCGTCAATTCCACCGTTAGCCCCTACGGCCCCAAATTATTGAAAGATATTGCCGTGGAAGAGATGGAAAACATCATCGTCCAGCAAATGATGGCGCAGCTCCTGACCAGCCGGATTGTCTACCCCTGGATGAGCGAAAACGGTGGCGGCGTGATCACCAATATCGCTTCAGATGCGGGAAAGGTGACGACCCCTGGAGAAACCGTTCTCGGCGCGGCCATGGCGGGCATTATCATGTTTTCAAGGACAATGGCGATGGAAGCCAAGCGCAATGGCGTTCGCGTCAACGTCCTGACTCCGTCTATCATTGAGGGCACACTGACCAACTTGAGCGTGATGGATGATCCCTTTGGCTCCAAGCTGTTTGGCAAGGCCATCAAGATGGCGAATTTGGGCGTCTGTGTTCCCGACGATCTCGCCAACATGATTCTGTTTCTGGCCAGCCCCCAGGCGTCCCGCCTAACCGGGCAGGCAATTAGTATCAATGGCGGCATCTCGGCCGCATAACAGCAACAAGACATATCGAAAAACAGCGAAGAGGAGTCAGTTTGTGCAACGATTAGAAGGAAGGCGGGCGATTGTAACCGGCGCAGGCAGTGGTATTGGTCGCGCTTCTGCGATCCGCTTTGCCGCCGAGGGGGCGCGCGTCGTCGCCGTCGGCCGGACATTGGAAAATATTGCAGAAACGGTAAGCATTATTCGTGAAGCAGGGGGTGAAGCGACCCCCTTTCAGGCAGATGCAACCGTTGAAGATCAAGTGGCGGCAACGGTCAAGTTTTGCGTCGATACCTATGGCGGCCTGGAGGTGTTTTTTGCCAATGCCGGCAATACGGATCGCTTTGTGACCCTGCTGGAGCAGGAGGTGTCGGCGTGGGAGGAGCAGTTCCGCGATAATGTCATCAGTTCTTTTCTGGCGGTTAAATACGCAGGCCGCCATATGAAGGAAACCGGCTATGGCTCCATCATTCTCATGTCATCGACGGGATCCCTGCGCGCCAATGGCGGCACCGTTGCTTACAGCGCCTGTAAAGCGGCGGTCAACAGCCTGACCATGGGGGCGGCAAATGCCTTTTCTGGCACATCCGTTCGCGTCAATGCCGTGCTTCCCGGTCTTTGCGAAACCAAGCTGACCAAGGCAACCTTTGAGATGGCACGGGCAAAAGGCAGTGAGTCAAAGATTGGGCAGTTGACGACGCTGAAAAGACCTGGCCAGGTGGAAGAAATTGCTGCTGTTGCGGCCTTTCTGGCCAGTGATGACAGCTCCTATGTGGACGGTCAGCTGATAGCCGCAGACGGCGGCATCAGCAGCACCCACCCCTACGGTCGTTTTGCCTGACATCCCCCGTGGCCGAGTTCAGGGTTGAACTCGGCCATTCAGTCGACAGCAACCGGCTGGCGAGCTGCAATTCCCTCTAATCCTGTCTTGCTGCATTGACTTTGCTATGCGCAAGTATCAGCTGGATTTAGGCATTTTTGAAAGATTGTCTTTGAGCCGCGCCAACACTTTTGTTGTTTGCTTGAGCTCATCAATGCTGATCCCTTCAAACATTTCCCTGTTGTGTTGAAGCACGACACTGCGCATGGCCTTGCACACTTTATAGCCGCTGAGGGTAAGATGCACCATATTGATTCTGCGGTCGGTGGGATGTGGGCGCCTTTCCACCATGCCGCCGTTTTCAAGCCTGTCGATGAGACCGCCCAGGGCAACCTTGCCCAAACCCATCTTGTCGGCCAGCTCTGATTGCGTGAGGCCGTCGGCGGTGGACAAATAGGCCAGCGCCCAGGCCTGGGATCGGGTTATATTGAGGGGCTTGAAGAGTTCGTCCAAGACAAGCCTTCTTTTGCGGGCGGCATCATGAATGAGGAAGCCGAAGTGAATGATCCAGTCTTCATCATCAACCAGCTGCTTGCCAGATAATGCTGACTCATAGCCCAGAGAGTCTTTTGTCATTGTATTGTCTCGCTCTTCAGTAAAAGTTGTGTCGCCATTCAATTGCATGGTTTGGCTTGGCATATACTGCGTTGGGGTCGGAGTAAAGATTCGCGCGCGCAAAGTAGGGGTTTTTGTGTAACCCTTTGCGCGCATTATCCCAGAATTCACACAATTATGTCATAGCGTATTATTAGTTTTAACTTATAATTTCTATTTGCAGTGGTGTTGGCGATTGAGTTCTAAAATAACTATTCGGTTGCGAATAATCTTCCGCTCCAGGCACATGCGCCTGTTTGGATAAAAGCCTCTTTGCCGGCAAAATCCTGACCGTCAGACCGGTGATCAAGAGGCATTTTTTTGCGCCATTACCAATATAGTCAATAAGTTAAAAGTGTCAATAGCCCAATACCAGGTTGTTGGCAGATTTATTGAAACGACTCCATGGCCGCGGGAAACGATTGTGGCGCGCGCCGGCAATCAATACTGACCCTGCTCTTTGGTGGACGGCACTCGAATTGACAGATAAAGTGAAGTGCCGTAAAGTACGCATGCGATATTAATTGTGTTGGCATGCCGCCGCCTGTCACGGCCGGGCGGTTGGCTTGCGGACATATTTCGATAACACCGATTGGCCGTTGATTCGGGGTCGCTGGGCGGAATGCTCGCCCCGCAAACGTTTTCTGGAGAGGGTGGCATGACAGGCAATAACGATATTCTGGCGACGTTTCGCGAAGCGGCTAGCCATCCCCTGGCCTATGCGCGGCAATGGAAAGAGACCCATAAGAAGCCGGTGATTGGCATTTTGCCGATGAACTTTCCGGCGGAGCTGGCCCACGCCGCCGATGCCCTGCCGCTGCTGCTGCAGTCCGACGAAGAGCCCATCACTGTGGGGCTGAGCCGCATCTTCAATTTTTACTGTGGCTACAACCGCAGCCTGGTGGATCAAACGATGAGGAGCGAATTCGACTTCCTCGAGGCCATTATGCTGGGGGATCACTGCGTCCAGTTGCTGGGCACGGCGGACGTGATCCGCAACCAGATGCCCGAGGTGCCGCTGCTCTACGACCAGCTGGTGTCCACCATCAACTCCCCCTGGGCGTTTGAAGAAAGCCGCCGCTGTATCGGTTCCCTCAAGCAACAGCTGGAAGGGGTGCTGGGGCGGGCAATCAGTGCTGAAGCGATTAAACGCAGTATCGACATTTTCAACCACAACCGGCAACTGCTGCGCCGCCTTTACGCGATGCGCCGTGCAGGGCAGGTGACCCTGAGCGCCACCGAGATGCAGCACATTGTCAAAGCCAGCATGGTGATGGACAAAGAAGAGCACAGCGCCCTGCTGGAAGCCTTTCTCGATGGTGTCGAGAGCCGCGACAACATCCCCAGCGATCGCGTGCCACTGTACCTGTCTGGCCATATGTGCCACGCGCCGAAACCGGAAATTCTCGCCATGATCGAAGCCTGCGGCGGCGTGATTGTCGCCGACGACCTTTATACCGGCTACCGCTACATCGCCACCGATGTTGAACCCGCAGACGATCCCCTCGATGCCCTGACCCACTGGTACCTCAATCGCAACAAGCAGGTGCCCTGTCCGACCCGCTCGGCGCGGGGGGAAAACTGGGATCAGTTCCTCGTCGAGGCGGTCAAGGCCGCTGGCGCCCAGGGCATGATTGTCCTTTTGGTGAAATTCTGCGAACCCCACATGTACTATTATCCCGATATCAAGGAAACCTTTGAAAAACACGGCATACCCCTGTACATGATAGAAACCGAACACGAAGGGGTTGCCATGGAAGGCCTCAAAACCCGCCTGGAAACCTTTATGGAAATGACCCGGCGGCGGGCGCAACTCAACCACTAAACGGCGCCCTGAGCCACCGAAAAACACCATTTGCACAGCCAACGAGGTAAACGCCATGGGCTACCAATCCGTTTTTGCACCAGAGCTCTTCAAAGACCAAACCATCATCGTCACCGGCGGCGGCAGCGGCATTGGCCGCTGCACGGCCCACGAACTGGCGGCGCTGGGAGCCAACGTTGTCATCGTCGGTCGCGATGAAGAAAAACTCAAAACCGTGGAAGCGGAAATCCGCGACGACGGCGGCCGCGTGCTGCGCCAGGTGTGCGACATTCGCGACGAGGCCATGGTGATCAATGTCATCGAATCCACCCTCGAGGCCTACGGCAGAATAGACGGCCTGGTGAACAATGCGGGGGGTCAATACCGCACCCACATGAAAACCATCTCCACCAAAGGCTTTGAAGCGGTGGTGCGCAACAATCTGACGGGGGGCTTTATCTTTATGCGGGAAATCTACAACCGCTGGATGGAAGCCAATGGCGGCAACATCGTCAACATCATTGCCGACATCTGGAACGGCTGGCCGGAATTTGCCCACTCGGGGGCGGCGCGGGGCGGCATGTTGACACTGACCGAGACGGCAGCCTGCGAATGGTCGGCGTCTAATGTGCGGGTGAACTGCGTGGCACCCGGCGGCATTGCCTCCAGCGGTTTTGACACCTATGCCCCGGAGATTCAGAAGCGTTTGTACGAATACCCGGAGCGGGTGCCGTTGCAGCGCTATGGCACGGAAGCGGAGATTTCGGCGGCGGTGGTATTTTTGCTGTCCCCGGCGGCGGCGTACATTACGGGGAGCTGCATTCGCGTGGATGGTGGTGCGCCCAATGCGCGGCAGACGTGGAACCTGGAGAAGAGCGACCGCAACAAGCCGTTTGAGGGCTTTCACCGCTCGAAAATTCCCAACGTGCTCGCTAACAAGCCCAAATGACACTGCCAAAAGCCTGGCGGTTGTAATTGGCATGGGGAGTTGCACCGGCACAGGCACAAATTCGGGCTAGCAGGTCATTACAACTCGGCAACCGTTTGCCGCCAGCGAAGCTTGCTTTTTTGGGCTCCACGTTGAGCGCGCATACTCTCTCCGGCGCCATCATGCAGTACTTACGGGCATAAGTGCGCTCAAAGCCACCGCCTCCACAAAAGCCCAGACAGCTGGTGCAATTTTCGCACTATTCCCCCCGCCTCTACGTGTAAAACCAGGGGCGCGGCGCTGTGAATATTGGGCTCAGTGTATTAAAGAACCGGCGCCAGCACGGGCGGGTTATTTTTTCGCCAATTTTTCCAGATCACTTGCAACCTTTTCCAGACGTTCGACGACGCCGTCCATAGTCTCCTGCGCCGCTGGTTGCTCTTTCAACATGCCTCGGTAAATCACGTTGGCGATGCCATCGGCAGTCTCGTCGATGGGAAAATCTCCGCTGCCCCTCAGATACGCCCAGGTACTGTGCTCGATGCAACCAAAAATCATATCTCTTAGCAAGATAGGCGACACGTCTTCTCTGAACTCGCCGCTTTCTATTGCCTGGGCGCAGAGGCGGCTGATATCTGCAGAATAGCGACGGTTTAATTTGTAAAAAATGGTGTTGGTATAAACGGACTCGGGACGAATTTTGGTCAGTATAAATCGGGTGACTTCCGGGTTGTCTTTGATGATTTTTAATGCCCGCCACACCATGGCTCTGAGTTTGTTCCAAGTGCCCTGGACATCCTCAACACTGGCGACGTTTTCAATAATTTCTTTGTACCAGTCGGCAACAACGCTAACCAGCATTTCCTGCTTGTTTTCAAAGAAACGGTAGAGGGTGCCCTCTACGACGCCAGCGCGCTGGGCGATTTCGGCAAGGGAAATATTTTCGTGGCCTTTTTCAGCGATGACACTGCGGGCAGCAGCGGTAATATCGGCGCGGCGTTGAAGGGGCGGGAGGCGAGAGCTTGTGCGGGTTTTGGCTTTTGCGCGCATGTAACGTTGGTTCACCTATTGTTGTGTAGCCCTATTGGTTCCGTTGCTTGACAGCCGCGGTATAACTCATGGCTGCTGCCAGGATGGGCACCCTTTATTGCGACGGAGATTGTAGCTGGTTTGACACCAAAATGAAGAGCCGGACTCCTTGTGCTTCGGTTAAAAGCCGAGGGCTGGCAAGATTCAGCGACAACAGACAGGCGTCAGGGGCGACTCTCGATTGCCGAGCATTAAACCTGTTTATGGGTACAAGCTCTGGCTTTCAGCCTGTGCTGGCGCAGTTTTCAGGCTAGCGTTTGTCACATCAATCAGTGAGGTGGCCGCCAGCCGGGCTAGACACTGTCAGTGATTGACCAAATTTTTAATGGTCGAAACAAGGCCAGCTGCCGGGCTTGTCTTGCACTTTGGCGCTGTCGATCTGCCGGGATCGACAACATCGGGTTCATCGCCGACAAAATTGGCTTTTACCAGGCCCTGATATTCTTCAAGACCCAGCATGGCAGCGCCAAGGGCTCCGGCGATCTGCGGGTTGGAAGGCTTGATAAGGGGGCAGCCAAGCTCTTTTTCAATGGCTCTCAACGCGGCAACGTTATTGGCAACTCCGCCGGTCATAACGATGGGTGTCTTTTTGCCAACTCTGGCCACGAGCCCCATGGTACGTTTTGCGATTGCCCTGTGCACGGCGCCGAGAATCTCGGTTTTGGGAACACCTTCCGCCAGCAAAGAGATCACTTCGGTTTCGGCAAAGGTGGCGCACATGCTTGAGATAGTGAGATCTTCCACTGCCTCCAGGGCCATGCGACCCATCTCATCCAGATCCACTTCCATCGCTCTGGCAAGAACCTCGAAAAATTTTCCGGTGCCGCCAGCGCAGCGGTCGTTCATGGCGAAATTATCAACCATGCCGTGCTTGTCGACAGCGATCACCTTGCTATCCTGGCCGCCGATATCGATAACCATGCGGGCATCTGGCACCATGGCGATTGCGCCGCGGGCGTGGCAGGTGATTTCTGTGTAGGATTTGTCCACCAGATCTATCAGCCTGCGGCCATAACCGGTGCTGACTGTTCTTGCAATTCTGTCCTGGGTCAAACCAGCCTCTTTGAGGGTGGCTTCTATGGAGGCCATTACAGCGGTGCCACTGACACTTCCCAGTTGGGAGACATTGCTGGCAACAATATTGCCGTCCAGGTCGAGAATAACGGTTTTGGCAGTTGTTGAGCCAAAATCAATACCCATGATATGGTCTTTCATCGTGCCACCTCCAACTCAGTGTTACCCGTAAAGTGTACTACTTAAATAAAAAGTCTGTTCAATGTTTTACTGCGCCGGCTATCGCCATGCCGGAATAGAGAATCCATCATTGCAGCCGCAAGCAAAACCTCTACGACAATACTAATGAATATAAATTATTAAATCAAGCACCACAAAAGAATAACACTATTTTTATTTTTTTATATAAATCATACTTTTATAAAGGCAAAAGCCTCAATACCTGTATGACCCCCTATCTTATTTAAAAATTTTTTCCACTTTAATAAATATAATTCATTATATGCCAAGGGCTTATTACCCCTGCGGCGGCATTGACAACCAAGCCGCCCGGCTTTATTTCTGGTTCTGGGTATTGTAGTCGATAAGCATCGTAACCATAAGCATTAACTTTATAAATGGTTACAGCATCAGTCTTTCCTTTAAGAAATTATTTAACACATTGTATTTAAATATAATTTTATTATTTTTTAGCAAAGGATCGCTGATGGCTGATTTTTTAGCAAGAATATAATAAGCTAATGTAATTATTTTGTGATAACTTTTGGAGAATTTTCTGGCGGTCTGGCGCAGATGGCAAATTGGCGCCGCGCTGTCAGGCAGGCTTTTGGCGGCTGGCATGGCGGCCAAATAGTCAT
>Ga0265293_10009210_pt1 | contig 14271 bp, 13 predicted proteins | sample Munlanlewell138R_FD_192505 | JGI IMG/M metagenome (GOLD analysis project Ga0265293, IMG submission 192505) | Leachate microbial communities from a municipal landfill in Southern Ontario, Canada - Leachate well 138R | ecosystem: Engineered > Solid waste > Landfill > Unclassified | place: Canada...
CAGATAAGGCTTTATTAGAGTGTTTAGATAAAAAAGTAAAAAAGCAGCGGATAAGTAATATTGCAACCCTTGACGGTGGGAGCATCTGCAACCTGCCCAAAAAGAGCTGCGATTTGATTTTTTTGCGTAACGTTTTCCATCATATATCAAATCCGACTTTATATTTTCAAAATCTTAGGGAAAGCATGAAACCAGAGGGAAGAATGGCAATAATTGAGTGGAGCCCAAGTGGTATGATGCGAAATAAACATTGTACAGATGAAATGGAAATCATTGAAGTATTACAGGATGTAGGATACAAGCAGGTGGAGTCATATGAATTTTTAAAAGGTCAATCGTTTAATATATTTGAATTAAAGTAGGTGCCAGACAGTATAATTGGTTTGGGAACAAGAACATATGTTTGACGAATATGTTTCTATATATTAGAATATAAGTAATAGCTGAAGATAATGTAAAGGGATGGTGTTGAGATGAAAAAGAATAAAATGGTTGCCCCAGTTGTTAAGTGGGTTGGTGGGAAGAGGCAGTTATTAAATGAATTAACACCGTTGTTCCCGAAGAAATTTAATGCATATTGTGAGCCATTTGTTGGTGGAGGTGCAGTGCTATTTAACAGACAACCTAGCATAGCTTATATAAATGATTTGAATGGCGAATTGATAAATGTATATGAGATGATAAGAGATAATGTTGACGAACTAATAAACTCTCTGAAGCAACATAAAAATGAATCAGAGCATTTTTATAAAATTAGGGATTATGATAGGAATCCTGAGGTATTCAAGGAATTGTCTAATATTCAACGAGCATCTAGAATGCTTTTTCTGAATAAGACTTGTTTTAACGGTTTGTTTAGAGTAAACAATGCAGGAGAGTTTAATTCACCATTTGGAAACTATAAAAGTCCAAATATTGTTAATGCACCGACATTACTTGCAGTAAATAAGTATTTTAATGAAGCAAAAGTTCATATATCTAATGTTGATTATTCGGAAGTGTTACGAAGAATTCCAAAGGGAAGCTTTGTATATTTGGATCCGCCATATGATCCGGTATCAGCCACATCTAGTTTTACCGGCTATACAAGAGATGGATTTGATCGTGAAGAGCAGATAAGATTAAGAGAATGTTGTGATGAATTAGATTTGCGCGGAATAAAGTTCATGTTATCTAATTCTGCAACAGATTTTATTAAAGAACAATATAGTGCTTATGATATTAAAATCGTCAAAGCAAAAAGGGCAATCAACTCAGTTGCATCAAAACGCGGTGATGTAGATGAGGTGGTGATTAGGAACTATGAGTAGTAAACCTAAAGGTAAAAACGATCATGCTTGGGAAGAATTGTTTAGGAAATATGATATAATTAATCAAATAGATATGAAAGAAAAATTTATCATTTCTGCAAATCAAATTAAAGAATTCAGAGAACCTAGATTAATGGCGAAGTTTGATCATAATGTTAATTTACCACAAATATTTTCTGAGAACAAATTAGCTATATTACCGATTTCCAGAGGCGACTACGTTATATCCAATTTTGAAGCATATAAAAAATTTGAAAACACAAGTAAGAAAGTAATACAAGCATCATTACCGGATCATATACAAAGTTTAGATAAAAATAATATTCAAAGCGAGGTTATTTCCATTAATTGTGCCTTGGCATCTGGGATTTTAAATGATTTTTTAGGTGAAGAAAATTTAATTGCGACTGTGTCAGGAAGAATGGGCTCTGATTGCTTTGATTTTGATATAAAAAACAGTAAAAGTGGCAGATTTTCATCAATTGAAGTTGCAAACTCTCAAATAGAAATAGATGCTGCATATGAAGGAGTGGGGTCACTTACGTTACTTGAAGCAAAAAGAGACATTTCGGAGGATTTTCTAATAAGACAACTATACTATCCATATAGGGTGTGGAATGAAAGAGTTTCAAAAAAAATTAGGCCTGTTTTTTTGGTTTACTCAAATGATATTTTTAGTTTGTATGAGTATGAATTTAAAAATCCTAAAATATATAATTCATTAGAACTTGTGCAGCAAAGAAATTACATATTAGAGGATATTGAAATCACTATTGGCGATCTAGAAAACTTGCTTATTAACACCCAAATTGTTAAGGAACCCGAAATACCATTTCCACAAGCAAATAATTTTAAACGTGTTATTAATGTTTGTGAATTGCTTTCTAATACAGCGATGGATCGAGATGAAGTGACAGAGGAATATGCTTTTGATATTAGACAAACTAATTATTATACAGATGCATGTAGATATTTAGGATTAGTAGAAAAAGATAAAAAAGGAATAAAAATTATGTATCGATTAACTTCTAAGGGCAAACTAATTATGAGTATGTCCAGAAGGCAACGACAGTTAGAATTCTGTAAAAGCATGCTGGAACATAAAGCATTTAATGAGACCTTCTTAATAACATTGAAAGAGGGTAGAGTACCTAATAAGCAAAGGATTGCTGGTATAATGAAACAGTGCAAGTTATATAAAATTGAAAGTGAAGATACATATAAAAGGCGTGCATCGACAATAAGTGGTTGGATTAATTGGATGTTGGAGATTGTGAATGAATAATGATAATACTTGGGAACCTTTGGAATTTAAAATAGAAACGAGCTCGGTGTGGAAATTTCCTGAACGCGGGAATTGGGCTACACATGATGGGAATTATAGAGGAAACTGGTCGCCTTATGTACCAAGAAATATTATTTTAAGATATTCAAATCCCGGCGATTTAGTTATTGATCAATTTGTTGGCGGGGGAACAACTATGGTTGAGGCAAAACTCCTAGGTAGGGACTGTATAGGCGTTGATATTAATGCAGAGGCGTTAGAGCGTTGTAGAAAGAAATGTCAGTTTTCATTTAAAAGAGGTGGGCATGTCTACTTTAAACAAGGTGATGCAAGAAAGCTGAGCTTCATACCTAATGAAAGTATAGATTTGGTTTGTATGCATCCACCTTATGCAGACGTAATAAAATATAGCGAGCATTTGGAAAATGATATATCGTTATTGCCTGTGGATAAGTTTTTAGAATCTATGGTGGCAGTTGCAGAAGAATGTAAAAGAATCCTAAAAGAAGAGAAATATTGCGCTTTCTTAATCGGAGATATAAGAAAGAATGGCAAAGTTATGCCGCTGGGATTTAGAACAATGGAAATATTTTTGAAATCAGGATTTGAGATTAAGGAAATAGTATTAAAGGAACAATTTAATTGTAAGTCTACAAAAAAATGGTTTAAAAAGAGTATTGAGAAAAATTTTTTGCTATTAGCTCATGAGTATCTTTTTGTTATGATGAAATAAGTAGAAAGCCTTCAAGAAATTATGCGGTAAATTTGAGGGCTTTGTTGTTTGCTTTTGAAAGCAGGGATTATGATATGCATTATCACGATTATAAAACGATACTTTCTCCGCAAAACGGAATGAATCTATATCGCGGATGTTCTCATGGCTGTATTTACTGTGACAGCCGCAGTTCTTGTTATCAAATTAGACATGATTTTGAAGACATAGAGGTTAAACGTAATGCTCCCCTTATTTTAGAAGACCAATTGCGCAGAAAGAGGAAGCTTTGTATGATTAGTACAGGCTCTATGTGTGATCATTACTTACATTTGGAAGAAGAATTAAAAGTCACTCGACAATGTCTCGCTATCATTGAACGATATGGTTTTGGGCTTGCAATTTTGACAAAGTCCTCTCGGATTCTCAGGGATTTGGATTTGCTGGAAGCCATAAACAAAAAAGCTAAATGTGTCGTCCAGGTTACATTAACTACCTATGACGAAGAATTATGCAAAAAATTAGAACCAAATGTATCTACAACATCGGAGAGGTTTCATGTTTTGGAGGTTATGCGAGATAATGGCATACCAACTGTAGTATGGCTTAGTCCCATTCTGCCCTTCATCAACGATACAGAAGAAAATCTGCGTGGATTATTGGATTACTGTATAAAAGCAAAGGTTCATGGGATTATATGCTTTGGGTTTGGTGTAACTTTACGGGAAGGTAACAGGGAACACTTTTATGCCCAACTTGATAGGTTTTTTCCCGGTGTAAAACAAAAGTATATCCAAGCCTTTGGAAACGCATATATATGTAATAGTCCTAATAATCAATATCTGATGTCTGTGTTTAAGGAAGCATGTGAGAAACATAATATTCTCTGGGAGCCTGATAATGTTTTTGCTTATCTAAAAGGATTTGAAGAAAAAAACCAGCAATTATCACTATTTTGAAATGAGGTGTTAGGCACCATATAAGCAGAAAGGAATTGTATATGGGAAAGCCATAATTACCAGCACTATAGAATGGTTAGAAGGTGGAAACTATTTTGGCTTTTTAGAAAGCGTTGAGGATGAACTTGTAAGTCAGTTTGGCAATTTGAAGATTATAGATACCGGCAAATATTCTGCATTGTATATATGTAGGATAAAATAAAGTGTTAATTTCAGAGTTTGTTTATGCTATAAAACTATATGTATTAGATGCGACTACCATGCCGGACTATTGTCCTAATATAAAAATTATGGTATTGTTTTTATTAGAAAAGATGGTAATGATTTAAAGGAAGGGAGAAAACAATGCTTGAGATAAAGGATATAAATTTAAATCTAGGTAGCATAGATAAAAGTGTAAATATACTAAAAGATATAAGCTTCAATTTTGAAAGAAAAAAGCTTTATGTTATTACAGGTCCCAATGGAGGAGGCAAATCTTCATTGGCTAAGGTTTTTATGGGAATATATAAGCCGCAAAAAGGTCAAATCCTCCTTGAAGGTCAAGATATAACAGATTTCAATATAACAAAACGGGCAGAACTTGGTATAGGTTATGCCTTTCAACAGCCTCCGAAATTTAAAGGAATGAGTGTAAGAAAGCTGCTTGGATTGGCAGCCAGACGGCCTATTGAGAATACGGAATTATGTGCCATACTTCATAATGTAGGGCTATGTGCGCAGGATTATATAGATAGAGAAGTAGACAACAGCCTGTCCGGTGGGGAGTTAAAAAGAATAGAGATTGCAACTATAATGGTAAAAAAATTAAAAATAGCAGTTTTTGATGAACCGGAAGCAGGAATAGACCTTTGGAGCTTTCAAAAACTAAGCGAGACATTCAAAAATTTACATGAAAAGAGTGATACTACTATTATTATCATTTCTCATCAGGAAAGAATATTAAACCTTGCGGATCAGATAATAGTGCTTGCCGACGGAAGGATAAAAGAAGTTTCCAGCAAAGAAAAGATAATGACTGAAATCGCAGCAAGCTCCAGAGATTGCATGTACGGTAAAGATTGTATGAAGGGGGCAAACAGAAATGATGAATGCATTGGATAAGGAGCTTCTTGAAAAGGTTGCCGATTTACATGAAATACCCATAGGAGCTTATAATATTAGGAAAAATGGCGAGGGAATAGGCAGAAGCACGACTGCAAATATTGATATTGTGACTAAAAAAGATAAACCGGGCTTAGACATCATAATAAAACCGGGAACTAAAAACGAAAGCGTTCATATACCGGTAATACTGTCCTCCAATGATATTACGGATGTAGTTTATAATACATTTGAAGTGGGTGAAGGCTCGGATGTGCTGATTGTTGCCGGCTGCGGCATTCATAATCCCGGTGACAGCAAATCCCAACATGATGGAATACATGAGTTTTTTGTCAGAAAAGGTGCGAAGATGAAATATGTGGAGAAACATTATGCCCAAGGCGAAGGAAAAGGAAAGAAGGTTCTAAATCCTAAAACCATAATAGATGTGGAAGAGGGCGGCATTGCAGAACTTGAAATGATTCAGATAAAAGGCGTAGATCATACTGATAGGGTCACTGAGATACGATTGCAAAAAAATGCCCGGCTTATAATCACTGAAAGGCTTTTAACCAGCGGAAGCCAAGATGCGGATTCTAAAATCATTGTGGAACTTATAGGGGAAGATTCCACAGCACAGATTATATCCCGTTCAGTGGCACAAAACAATTCAAAACAAAGATTTTATTTTAACCTTGTCGGAAAAAATGTATGCAGAGGTCACGTGCAATGTGATTCAATAATAATGCATGATGCTCAGGTTTTTTCTACTCCTGAAATCTCCGCATTACATCAGGATGCCCAGTTGATACATGAGGCGGCTATAGGCAGAATAGCATCCAATCAATTAATAAAATTAATGAGCTTGGGTCTTACGGAAGAAGAAGCCGAAGAAACTATATTAAATGGATTTTTAAAATAAAAATAGACAAAGTTAGCAAATAAACTAGTCTTAGTAAAAAAGAGGAAGAAAATATGAAACAATATCCTTCCATATTTAACGATGTAATCGGACCGGTAATGGTAGGACCGTCTAGCTCCCATACGGCCGCATCAGTGAGAATAGGCAATATTTTAAGGCAGCTTATAATGACCGAAGGGCCTTGTTCGGTCATATTTAGATTTGATAAAGAAAGTTCATTAGCTACTACATATAATACTCAAGGTGTGGACGTGGGTCTTGCAGCAGGTCTGGCAGGACTGCAAACACATCAAAGAGAAGTGATGAACGGGCTTAAAACTGCGGAGGATTTAGGAATAAAAATAACTTTTAAAGTTGAAGATATAGGGCCCGGTCATCCTAATACATATCATATAACTTTAATAAGCGAGGATGGAAGAATACTACACCTTAAAGCACTTTCAACCGGAGGCGGCATGATTGAAATTATAGAATTTGAAGGCTTTCCCCTTTCCATAACAGGCGGATTTTATGAAATACTTTTTATTACCGATATACCTTTGGAAAAAGACAAAAAAAGCGCTTTAGAAAAATTTCCTGAAATAGAAATAACAGAGATATCAGGTGCCAAGGGTATCTTATATCAAATCAAATCGGAATCACCGATTAAAGAAATATCTGTTTTATCCAATTTTAATATATATACCTTAACTCCTGTTCTCCCCATTGCCTCGCAGTTTGAACCAAATGTACCTTTTATTACCGCGATGGAAGCAATGAAGTTTAATAGAAATAATTTATCCCTTTGGGAATTGGCTTGTAAATATGAAAGCATAAGAAGCGGTATGAATGAGGACGAGGTTTTAAATAGGATGACTGACCTAATTGATGTCCTCTATAATTCTTTAGATAAACATAATGACGAAGATGTGCCGGGTCGTATTTTACAAAGTCAATCTCAATACATACGGGATAAAAGCCTTTTGGGAGGGAGTTTTCAAAAAGAAATCATATATCATATAACACGCTTTATGGAAATAAAGAGTGGGGGGGGAGTGTTTGTGGCTGCACCTACTGCGGGTTCTTGCGGCTGTTTGGCCGGCACTGTATTTGCTCTTGGTAAAGAGTATGGCTTGAATAGGATTGATATGGCGAAATGTATGTTGGCTGCAGGCTTGGTAGGTGTCTTTATGGCTTATGGGAGTACTTTTTCTGCAGAAGTTTGCGGATGTCAAGCTGAGTGCGGAGCCGGTTCGGGTATGTGTGCCGCTGCTTGTTCATATGTATTGGGACTAAATGTTGAAAGAAGCTTTGCAGCTGCTTCCATGGCTTTACAAAATATTTTTGGCATGGTATGCGATCCGGTGGCAAACCGAGTAGAAGTACCTTGCTTGGGAAAGAACATAATGGCATCAATGAACGGAATTGCCTGTGCAAATATGGCTGCGGCAGGTTTTTCACAGGTTATTCCTTTGGATGAAACTATTTCAGCCATGGATGCCGTAGGTAAGGCCTTGCCTATGGAACTGCGTTGTACAGGCCTTGGGGGACTTTCTATGACTCCTACTGCACAGAGGCTAAAAAAAGAATAAGTACCAAGCACTTAGCCCTGCTTGCTATTTTAATAATCTATGTAAAGCTGTGGCCATATATAGCTTATATGACTTCGGCATCTTTATGATATCATGTCCAAGTCTTTGCTTTATTTTATTTATTCTATAGTTTACTGTATTTTTGTGCATGAAAAGCAATTCACCTGTTAGCTGCATATTGCTTTGGGTATCAAGAAAAAAAACAGATAAGGTTTCAATGAGCTCCTGCCCATCTTCCTGCAAAAGCAAGTGTTCAAGCGGTTTAAGATAGCTTGAGACCTTTGCTTCACCTGACTCAAGAATAGTTATGCATTCTTTTGCAAATTGAAGTTCATGAAGATCAAAGATATGCTTATGTGGGTATATTTTATGACAGGTATCCAAGCATGTTTTTGTAAGCATATATGCATTGCACACATCGTTTGTAGTCATCAAATTATTGGATATTATGAGGAATGTTTCATTACCGACATTATTATTGACGTTTCGTAGCAATTCCATCAATGTTTTTTCGAATCCATCATCGGGGTTGTCAATAAATGGACTGTCACTCATTAATGCAATTATTGAATCATTTAAGATATCTACCAAGACTAATTTTCTGTATTGGCTCAAAAAAGATTTGGTGGTAATCGCATACTTGGCATTGCGGTTTTGTTTGTGTTGTTTGTCAGCGGATGACCTATTTTCATCGTTTTTATTTAGTCCCATTATTATCCACATTGTATGAATGGATGCCACATCAATTTTTAGTTTTTTTGCTATTTTTCGCATGCGCAGCGGGTCGTCCTCCAATATAGCATGTATGAGAGCATGGGAATCTTCTATTTTGAAATCATATTGCCAGTTATTTATAAAAATGCTTATGACTTCCGAGGCCTGTTTTAAGTAATAAATTGGCAAAGGGTTCTGTTCATTTGCCGCAACCAAATACATTAACGGTGCATTTTCAAAAGTTATGGAAATGTGATTAATATATAAATTCATATTATTTTTTTTTAAACAGATAATTTCGGAATCTTGAGAATTTAATTGCCGGTTTGCTAAATGTTCATCCAATATTTCCTTGTGGGTAAAATGACTAGCCATCGGCCATGATGAAAAACCTCTTTGCTCCATATTGTAATTAACGAGGAGTAGGGAGCATCGGAGCCTGTCGCTTAACATTCGCATCACTGCACCTATTGTTTGGTGCCTCTCCTGAAGCTGTGAGATGCGGTCAATTATGCCTGTCACAAAATAAGTTTCTTTCATCTGGTCTTTTATAATAAGCCCCAATATTTCGCTTATGGCCTCGCTGTATCTGAAATCAAAGCGATTTTCCGGCATACATATCAGAGGGAAATCTAATTCATCGGCTGTTTTTAGTAGTTGCTCATCAAGTTTTGGTACAAATATGCCCAAATAGTAAAGAATAAGTCCTACTTCGCCGCCTTCGTGCAAACGCCGTATTAATTTGCACTGAGCTTCGGTACTGTCTTTTATGGAGATCAATGCGGATATAATAAGCTCATTACCCAAAAAGAGCTCGTCTGAAAGGAGTGAAGCATCAGCATATTCAAGTACAGAGACTGCGGATACTATTCTATTGAGACCTTTATGCCCTGCCACTACTTTTGATTGCCTTAATGCTGAAAGCTTAAGGCAATCATAAACAGTTACGCTCATAAAATCACCTCAAAATCCTTACTAATAAAATTATAAACATGTTTGTTAAAAAGTACAAGTGTTTGCTTATAACGGATAAAATCAAATAGACCGGTTTAAAGCCTGAAACCGGTCTATAAAAAATAAAATTAGTATACATGTTTCCCTTTATCCAAAACTAATTGCCCGTCAATCCATAGTGTAGGTTCATTTATTATACAGTCATAATGGATGTTTGATTGTCGTGTACCGCCCATAGATACATTCATGCCGAATGCTATGTGCACGGTGCCCCACACCTTTTCATCAACAAGTGGATGACCTATAATTCTTGCACCCGGATTTGTACCAATGCCGAATTCAGCTAGCCCCCAAGCTTCTTCATCCTTATCTTCTAAAAATTTTTTAAGGGCAATTGCACTTTTATTTCCCTCTATGGAGGCTATGCGCCCGTCTTTTAGATTAATTATGACATCATCCTCTACTGTTCCTAAATATGCAATACATCCGTCCACAACTATTTTACCTTCGCCAACATTTTCAAGAGGTGCGATATAGGCTTCGCCTGCCGGTAGGTTACCCAAAGCGCCTTTACTAGAGAGATCTCCCGTATCGGCTAGGCCTGACCTACCTTCTATATAAAGTGTCACATCAGTTCCTTTTTCAGTTGTGACTCTGACAACTTTCGCTGCTGTCAGAATGTCGGAAAGTTTTTCACTGACACTTTTTATAAAAGGATAATCGGCATCGAGATAATTTTCCGCAATATTTGTATTCATCATGGGCATGGATGCTATACGTATGCCTTTTTCCGTGGCGGCAATACGTGCATTTATATGGGAATAGCTCATGGATGTAAGGAGGAATTCCACGTCTGCCTCCGTCATGGCTGCACATACAGGTGAAGGCGGTTCACCTTTTGTTTGCATAGGCGCCTCGACATAAGTGGTTGTGAAACCCAATTCTCTTCCCGCTACAACAAAACCATAGGCAAGCTCAGAGGTTTTTTCATCACCCACAATCAGGAGCTGTTCATTCTTTTTCGTCCCCATACAATTTATAATCAGCTTTTTTGCGGCCTCAATTATTCTTTTATTTATATTCACATCGCTTCCTCCTTCAAAATATCTCCTATATTTACTTTTCCTTCTCCTGCCAAAACAGTTTTGCTGAGAACGGAGTTGAGTATCAGGTAAGAAATAAGGCAAACTATTATCCCATCCAGCGCCGGACTGAAAAAGCTGAAGAAAAGTGCTACAACTGAGCCGGCAGCCCAAGAAAGTATACCTATCCAGTTTATACCCTTAACCGGGTACCAATTTTCCGGTTTCCCTTTTCCGATAATCCAATAGTCGGCTATCATTATACCGGCAATGGGAGGGACAAGACTACTTAAAACGGTTATAAAAGATTCAAGAACTGTAGCTAAGCCAGCAATGGCTACAATTGTCCCTATAACGCCGCATACAAGTGTAACCTTTGGACGCAGTTCGTCCTTAAATTAAATACCTTCATAGCCGCCAAACCTGCTGTATAGGCATTCCCGGTGTTAGTAGTCCATGTGGCGAGGATGAGTACAAGCATACTTATTATTGGCATACCCAAGCTTGCAAATACAGCCGTGATATCGTAATTACCCGCTGCCAATGCCATGACTGCTCCGATAAATATCATAAGGACGGCAGCCGGAAGAACACCGAGTACTGTCGCCTTGGCTGTATCCATACGGCTTTTTGCGTAACGGGAATAATCAGCATTGATTACTGTACCTACGGCGAAAAGGCCTATGACTATTGATATAGCTGAGCTCATAGGCATCGTATTTTCAGGGACATAGGAAGTGAGGGTGCTAAAGCCTTTTGTGTTTATTGCGTAAAACATGCCATAAAGACAGAGCGCAACAAGAGCAGGTACAGCAATATAATTTAACATTTTCATAAACTTGAAGCCGTACACAGCTGTGAAAAGCATAACACCACCCCAAATAATGCAAGAAAGCCAAAAAGGCATGCTAACATTCCAATATTGGAGCAGAGTGTTGAAAGCTGTAGCACATGTTGCGGTTTGCACGCCAAACCATCCGAATTGTGCTACAAGGATTACCACACTCATCAGCAAGGAAGAACCACGATCGCCAAAGGCTTTTGTTGCACACATGGTGCAAGGAAGTCCAAGATCTGTACCTTGAATACCCGTAAGAACCATTATGAGTGAACATATTGCAAATCCCAAAAAGGCAGCAAGCGTTGTCTTGCCAAGAGTAAGCACTTGAGAAAATATGCCGCCTACCATCAGCATTGGAATGCAAATCATTGTGCCAATCCATATAAATGCTATGCTAGTCCAATTTTGTCTTTCATTCTCCGAAATCTGGCTAAGCGCCTTTCTTTCAATATTATTAGGTCTTTTATCTTCCACATTATACACCTCCGTAATAAAATATTTTTATAAGTGTAACAGATAGAACAAGCCGCCCAATTGGGCATTAAACGGGCGGCTTATCGAAAGGAAGGTATACTATCAATAAGGTAAACGGTTACCCATATAGCCCACTCTTTCAAGAAAAGGTTTCCACATGTCAAACATCTTTGGGTTGTATTCCCACATTTTATTCACTTTTATAGCACCCAATGAAATTTCCATTTTTTCTTCAATATCTGCATTTGTGAGAGGGAGCCCGGTTTGATATTCATGTGTGCATATTATATCAGGTACCGTCATCATAGGTTGACCATTTTTCGTTACTAAAAGATTCTCATTTTGGAAGAATATAGTCCATTCTACATCACGCTTATTTGAATCTTTTATATATACTTTGCCAAAATCAAATCCTTCTTCAGTGATAGTTTCCACTTTGGTAACGATTCCTTGACAAAATTGTCTGCAATCTATACCCTTTCTCGCCAATTCGCTGAATTTATCTCTTGTATTGGCAGCACGAAGTACTTTACCGATATTCTCTGCCAGTGTTACAGTACCGCAAGGCAAATGATTTTCGATTTCTTCCTTGCGCACCATCCAGCCCGAGAGGCCGCTTATCATGTTAAAAGCCATACATATATGCCGCCCTATTTCCTCAGCCAGTTCAGCATTTTTGGGATTAGCTGTTTCAATCGTCAGTTTGTCATTATCACCGTTTGCCATGGCAAGTGGTGAAGTATCGAGTCCGTTTATATGCAACAGCAATGTATTAAGTGCGGGTACAGCTCTACCGGAACCGTCCGCATCAATAAAGGGTATCCCTTTAACTAAAGATATCAGCATAGGAACAAAGGTATTAAAACCGCCCATTTCCACTGCAAGTGCATATTTTAGGGAACGTGCGGGTTTCATTAGCTGTGCATATTCGCTTAAACAATTGTATGCGTTTGTCGCATAAGCGGAAAAGTCTACGTCTTTGATAGCCTTAGGTGCTCCCATGCCTGCGGTGATAGCTGCATAACTATTAGGATCCAAATCAGCTGTTTCATATAGTTTCAATTCGATTACCTTACCTAAGTGATCTTCTTTATATTTTTCCAAAAGATCGATACCATTTTTGAGTGAACCGCCGCCACCGCCTCCGAGCAATGTTGCCCCCCAAATAACATCTATGATTTGAGATTCTTTCAAAAATCTGATAGCCACAATTTTACCCCCTTATTTAAAATAAAAATACATTATCGATAATGTAGGTTCATTATAAGGAATTCAGGATATTTTGTATTCGTTCAGCAGACTTAAATAACTTTCAAATTTTTGTATGAAAATACAATTAACATTATCATGTATTAATACGTCTTTCATGTATCCGCCTAAAATCTTATAAAATAAATCGTCCAATCGGACGATTTATTTTTACTGGGTTTTCCCATAAAATGATAATAACAATAACAAACAATGGTAAAAGGGGGGCTTCTCGTGCATTATATAAAAACTGTACTACCAATGAAGGATCATCGTTTATTTATGGAAATGGAAAGCGGAAGTACATTAGTTGTTAATTTTTCAAATAAGCTTCATACAATGAAAAATTTACGGTTGTCCGATGAAAAAGTATTCCAAAGCGCTTATACCGACGGAAACTTTGTGATGTGGGATGAAGGCAGGATAAAGCTGACGATAAATGAAATCTTGGAAATTGTTTTGCTTTCTGTTTGTTGATATAAAAATATAAAAAGGGGGTCGATATTGTGAATAGAAAACGCTTAGGCAACTCCGCACTATTATTAATACTTCTTACGACTTTAATAATGTTACTGCTTGCGCCTGTCTTATATGGGGACGGCACACCTTATGACTACAAGCCTCTGAGACAAAAATACGCCATAGCCAATAAAGCCCAATACATGAATGACGACTTTTATAGAAACTATGTACTTACTGATGCAAAATGGGCATATAACTCCATACGCTTTTATACTGACGATGGCATATACGATGTATTAGATGACGAAAAATTAGGTGAAACTGAATTAAATTACTCCACAGATAAAGCAAATTTTACCCAAGACTATAGCAGAGACTTATATGACTTTGACCCGATTTTATATAAGCTGAGAACTAAAGGTGACCTTTTAGTAAATTACTGCGTGAGTTTAGCAAGCACTTCTCACAGTACCCAAAGAGCGGATATTCTTCACTATACGGATTATATTAATCGCTATGGGAATGGTCCTTTTATTTCTTATGGTGCAAAAGAATATTTCAGACTAAAAGGTTCATTTACTTTACATTATGAATATAAAGGTGCTTCTTTTGCACACGCAAAAAACCACGCATTGGTATTTGCCGATGATATTT
>Ga0265293_10009214_pt1 | contig 14268 bp, 17 predicted proteins | sample Munlanlewell138R_FD_192505 | JGI IMG/M metagenome (GOLD analysis project Ga0265293, IMG submission 192505) | Leachate microbial communities from a municipal landfill in Southern Ontario, Canada - Leachate well 138R | ecosystem: Engineered > Solid waste > Landfill > Unclassified | place: Canada...
AATAGCCTGCATATATGGCATTTCTGAAGGTTCAGGTGGAAGTTCAGGTGAAGAAAAAGGAAATTCGGAATAACCCATATTTAAATTATCTTTAATTGCAACAACCAGAACATCTGCTGAAGTAGAATATGTGACACCACCAACTGTATATTTTGCCGTCAACGCACCAAATTGGTTTATGCTACAATCAATTTTATCAACTGGAAACATTAATTTTGTTATAGATGGAATCCAAGTACATTCAAACAATGAGAATACATACCCGTGTTCTCCTGCCGGAATTGGAATCATTTCGCCGTCATATAACGTTCCCCAATTGAATGCTATATCTCCCTTTGATGACATTTTAATCCATCTAGTGCCATTATAGATATAAAGCGATTTTCTCGTAGAATTATACCACAATTGACCAATGATTGGAGTAGTCAACAATTTTTTATTAGTATCTGATAAATTCGACGCATGTGTTGCTGAAGGCCAATTTGTATTTGACGAATCTTCCGGACATGAAAAATTTTCTAATAAATGCAAAAGATTAGCATTCATATCTTGCCCGTATTCTAAACGTTTTCTACCAAATAATGTTAAATCCGTAGTATAATCAATTCCATTTTCGTTAATAGGAATATCGTTTTTGCTAATATCGGTATATTTAATTTGATAAGACATTTATTAACACCTTTTAATTCTTACTGTAAATATGTTAGAATATGCTAAAATATTTGAGTTTTCGTCCATGACTATAGCTCTCCATGTGGAAACTCTTAAATCCGACGCTGGTACTGCAGCTTGAAATCTTACCGTAGAAGATACAGGAGAATAGTTATATACCGAAGTCGAGGTATCTCCTGTCATACGTTCAAACGCATATCGTTTATTTGTTTCATGTGTTAGACCGCCAAAGACCGTTACGGTAAGGAAATTGGTAAGAACATTAATATTGGTTAGAGGGTTATCACATTGATCGGTATAGCCAACCAATACTCCATCAGTAAAACCACTCAATTGAATGGATATTCCAGAAGGTGTAGGAGTGGGTGTCGGTGTTGGAGTATTCGTGATAGTAGGTGTAGGCGTTGGCGTAATCGTCGTTTGTGTGGGAGTAGGTGTTACTGAAGTTTGGGTAGGCGTTGGCGTAGGCAATGTTGAAGCCATGGGCGTTGTGCTTTGGGAAGGCATTGGGGTAGGCGTTGGGGTAATAATTAATGGATCAGATTCAACTGCAAAATTTTCCAATAAATTTAACAGATTTTGATTCAAACGTTCACCGTATTCCGTTCTAACTCGTCCAAATAAAGCAATATCTAATGATGAATCATTTATATCATGTTCATCGATTTCAATCGGTTCTTTAGATATATCAGTATACCTAATGTAATATTTTCCCATCTGTTATTTCTATCAAATACAAGTTTATTTATAAATAAACCAATGAAATACATTTTCCTAATAATGTTTTCGTTTTGTATGTTATCAATGAGTTCTTATGTATTTTCTTCAGAACCTAACATCATTATTGAAGGCAAAATAATTTCAAAATACGGTAATCGTTACCATCCTATATTAAAAAAATATAGAATTCACCATGGTATAGACCTGTATCAAAAAACACGAGAAATATATTCTCCTGTGTCAGGGACTGTTGTATCGTCTGGTTGGGAACGGGGATATGGAAATACTGTCCGAATCGATGTAAATGATTCGGACGAAATTATGTTCGCACATTTAGCTAAACTACATGTTAAAGCCGATGATGTCGTAGAAAAAAATACCATTATAGGAATTGTAGGAAGAACAGGATTAACGACAGGCACACATTTACATATAGAATATAGAATAAATGGAAAACGAATTAATCCAACAGAAAAAATAAAAATTAATCCTCCATCGAATAATTGACAGCTTTATTATGGTTTATTTCTAATATAGAAACTAATTGATCAAATTCTAATGGCAATCCTAGTGACTGCATTTTATAAATTTTTTCAGGAATTTCGTTACCAAATATATATTTCAAATATGATTTGCTAGTTGGTTCATATGTCACGAAAACGGATTTATTTTCTGATTTGTTTGAAATTGCAGAAGATAGTCTCGTCATAATAATATCTTTAACCATTCCTCCAGACGTAACATTTGGTGAAACATTTTCCACAGTTTTTATGATATTAATTAATTTCTTATACAATTTTTCTCGTTCATATACATCTTTCCAATAAGGTATATCAAAACAACGAACAATCAATGCTGCTAATTTGATATGCGTCGCTTCATGCAATTTATCCACTATTGAAGGATCAATAGTGGATAATTTATTGGCTGTAGTAGTTATTATATCTACAGCATTTTTTCTTCTTCCCAACGCTTTCCATTCAGTATATAATTTGTTGATTAATCCAATAACATAATCTATTTCTTTTTGAGAAGATTGTTCAGACTCTATAATTAGTAATTCTTTAAAAAAATCCATAAAAATATTTATATTTAAACTAAAAGAATCGGTGACGTTTGTGCTTTATAACGTTCTTTTATTTCAGATCTGATTATATATGAAAATAGTATTGAGGATTTGTATATTTCCACATCCACTGCCGGAATACTTCCATCAGGTTCAGGAACCAAGCCATCACTTAAAGGAAAGAATTGAATATCAAATTTTCCTTCTTGAACTTGAACAAGTTGCCAAAATAATGCTCTTTTTAGTTTAAAAGAATTATCAGTTTCTTCCAATACTTCCCCCAACAATTCTACTCCACTGTTGAGTTTAAAACCTTTTATATTATCTGTATTAATCTGCATGTTAATCGCTCCTAGTTTTTGTTGATGTCATTGCGTATATGTTTAAGTTGTTCATTAATAATTGACGATATTGTATCCACTTCTTGAAATTGCCAGACCAATAGTTACCGTATCTATCTAAGTGTGTAACTCCAACATTATTGAAATTAAAAGAATTATCCATCGGGGTAGCCTGATGTTCAAATGGAGAAAAATGAGGAGGGTCCATTCCTACCAATTTATTATATATGTCTTTAGATTTCTCCAAGGAATCATCAGTTTTTCTGTATGAAGTTTGGGCACAACATGATGCAGAGATCATCAGCGCATCATTTAACGATACCCCATGAGAATCGAACACATCTTCTGGAATGATTCCATCAATTAGTTGCTCATTAGTGCATACTGCATCGGCTACATTTTTAGGTTCCCAAATACCATTGTTGTAGTATGGTAAATGCCATGAACCAGTTGCTAAAACTTTTGGTAAAGAGCTTTCTAATTCTCTAAGCATAGCTTGGGCTAGGTACATTATTTCTGGTTGAGCAGCTTTATCGTTTCTTAGCCAAAACCAGTTTCCAAAATCTGTAGCAGTTAAACATACTTTAATATGTGAATATGGTTCAGTTAATCTATTGATTATTTGTTTATGATATCCTAGATCTTTAAAAATATCGGCATATTCCAAAGCAGCGTCTCTAGCTTCTAACCATAAATTTTCTCTACTAATATGTTTAGTATAAGTTACGAATGTGCCATCTATATTCAATATTGGGTTTCCATCGTCAGATAACATAAGCTCTTGGCGCTCCAAATAATTGACACATTCTTCATCGGCTTGCATACCCTTCTGAGCCTTACCCCAATGTGATGGCATAGCTGTATTATTTCTAATTAAATTATTAGCAGTTTGGATCGGCAACGCGCGGCTCGAAGACGAGTTCTTTGAGGCTAGTCGAAAAGTCATCAATTCAGAATGAATATACCTCGGATATTCTAATTCGAATGTTGTAATACGTTGTCCTAATACAGAAATAGAATCTGCTAAAATTTTTGCTGATATTGTCATATTTTCCTCTTAATTAATATTCTATCAAACTTTTGCTTGTTAAAAACTCATCTCTAATTTTCATTAGCATTTTCCCTAAATGGTTTTGTCCGATACCATCACAAACGCCCCAAATTCTATCTCCCCATGTATTATTTTCTACTAATACTGAATTTCCAGTGTCTAATAATTTTCTAGCTAATGTTTTATCAGAAAATTTTTGAATTAACAAATATTCCATTATTGTAAATTTATACGTGTACCAATCTTCTCTAATTTTTATAGATTTCCCTAATTTTTTAGCATATGCTGGGGTATCTGCATTTATAATTCTTAAATAATCTTCCATATTAGTAGCTTTCGAAGCTTGATAAAGATGTTCTAGAGATTTTCCATTTCTTTCAATATAGAAATTGGATAAAAATGAATATTCCCCTCTAAATGTATCTATCACATCCATTGTCAATTCCCCACCGTATATTTTTCCATAGAACGATTTAACGTGGAATTGACTTGAATGAATGTAGCTCGTTCTGTTAATTCATCAATGTGTGATGCCCCAACATAGGTACATGCACTTCTTATTCCTCCGAGAAGTTCTTCAATTATTAGGCCAATATCTCCCTTATACGGAACCATTGTTGTACGTCCCTCAGAAGCTCTATAATTTTTTATTTCATTTCCGTGTTTTTGTTGTGCAGTCTTGGATGACATCCCATAAAATTTAACATAGGAACCATCAATTACTTCCCCTCCACCTTGATCAGTTCCAGCTAGCATGCTGCCCAACATTACCATATTGGCTCCTGCAGCAAATGCTTTTACTATGTCACCAGATGACGTACACCCGCCATCACTGCATATTATTTTCTTAGTATTATTTACTTTCACAGAATCGTATATACATGAAAATTGTGGATATCCTATTCCAGTCACTTCTCGTGTCAAACAATTAGCACCCGGTCCTATACCCATTTTGATAATATCGGATTTACCCAAATTGCTAATCCCAACATTATCTACAACATTGCCTGACATAAGAATAATATTATTCTTAATCGCATATAATTTATTAATATATCCGGAGAGATCAGTCATGTACCCATTGGCTACATCTAAACATACTTTTAATACATTCAAATTCTCATAACGAGAAACGAATTGTTTGAATTTAGATAAATCTTCTTCAGATTTTCCTAATGTGTAAAATGCATATTTAGAACTATGGTCATCATTAAAATAATCTATAAGATCGTTTACAGCAAGGTGTTTGGATAGTGCGGTCATGCATCCGTGTTTAGATAACGCACGAGATACTTCAAACGTTCCTACTCCATCCATATTTGCGGCAATTATTCCACAAGTGTCTATATTTAAACGTTTTTTTAATTTTTCAGAAGATAAATTTACTTCTGCTCTAGATTGAAGTGGTGATAGGTTTGGTAGTATTAAAACGTCATTAAAATCTAGTTTAGGACTTTGGCTATAAATCATAACATTATCTCATAATATGAGAAATATTCTACTACAATTTGTAATTTTTGTCAACCGTCTATGATGATGGTCGAAACCGAATGAGTTTGGTGCATATCGGAGTTATGATATTGTTGCATCCTTTGCAGTTTTTCTAACTTCAATAAATTATCTGTGTAAAATTTTTCAATATTTGTATCAGAAATTATTGTTTTGCCTTGAATAAAATATTTCAAATCTACAATATAAAAATCTTTATACGGACGTGACAAGTAATCTGTGTAATTTTTGAAAGATTTGAGTGTTTTTGAAGATACTAATACATATATTGAACCAGTTTGTGTTCTGCGTATTTCATTGATTCTAAAAATTGTACCTGTAGGGTCAGAAAATAAATCTCCTACTTTTATAACCATTGGGATACCTTCAGCAGTATTAGTCAAAACAGTACTATTAACTAATCGAATTCCTTGAGTAGCTACAACTTTTTCTCGTTCAATTATTGGAGAAATTGCCCACATTGCTCCAAAGCTCAATATCGTTATTATAATTATTCCGATGAATGTAAAAATTAATCTTTTCATTTTAATGATAACTCTTTGTCTATATTTTTTAATTTCCCGGTATATAATTTATCCAGGTATCCATTATTTCGTAAAATCTTAAATGTCAAGTTTTCAGTACTGTATTCGCCATATTTTTCAAGTCCAGATTTTCTCATAGATCGAATTTTATCTTGTATTTTTGCGATTGTTTCAGTATCTCCAGATAAAAGTGTATCATCAATTTGATTCATTAATGTTTCTGCTTTTTTGATGATTAAAGCATTATCGTAATTAATTTTAATATCTTTTGAAGGAATTCTAAGCCATTTATTATTTTTTATAGAATATACTCCAGCGTTTCCAGTTATTTTGTCTTTCATATCATGAATATACAATTCTACATCTATTCCATAAATTGTGATATCGTGTTTATCATTCCATAAAGATCGTTTAGCATCCATACAATCCGCTATACTAAATTTAACACAATCGTCACACAAATATGAATAATCCGCTACAATATGCAAATCAATGTCCGAATATTTCGTGTAATTATAATTACACATAGAGCCTGTGATTATAATATCTATAATAGATCTTTTATCAATTTCTAATGGTTCTATAAACGCATTGGCGATATTTTGTAAAGCAGTTCGCACTTCTTTTTTTAAAGTTTTAGATTCAGTCCAGATTTTAGATGACAATTCTTTATGAAATTTTACAGTATCTTTTATTTTTATATCTTCTAGAAGCATAACCGTTATCTCTAATTAAGTATTTATCAAAAAATAATGCCAGAATTTCTGGCATTATTCTTAATAATATCCGATTTTTCTATCTACTCGTTTTTTTGGGACGATCAGTTCGTATTCCAAATTATAGATATCGGCCAATGTCATCGCTTTGTCTACGGTTTTTCCATATAACTTATTAGTAAGATAATTCGTTTTTTCCGTTGTAAGATTATCAAATTTATATTGCAATTTCAATCGCCCTTTACGTAATAGAGCCTCGTCAATATTTTCCATATCTGTATTAAACGTACCAATGATTAAAAGATTCAATGCATCGGCTAAAATACCATCTGTCATATTCAATATATTTGAAACTGCAGCTTTATGACTTTCAATATCATCTCGTGTTATTAATACTTGTTCTGCATCTTCTATAACTAGAACAGAATTCGTTAGTTTTTCTTTAACAAATGATATAAATTCAGGAGAAGAAATTGATCCTGTCAAATGTGTGGGGATATATACTATTTTACGTTTTGATCCGTGAGTAATAAGATGTTTTATGTATGATGTCTTCCCCGAACCGGGTATTCCATGTAATAATATTAATCCTTTATAATTTTCAGATATAGCTTCTTTAATTATTTCATCAGCTTTTATAAAATCTTCATTATAATTATCATACAAATCGTCCAGACTCAATAGATCATTTTTTATGGAAAGGTTTTCCAGATCAAAACCACCATACGAACATGCAGTAATAGTAAAGAAAGTATTTCCTTTAATTTCAGTAATAGGTTTTTTAAACTTTTTAATACTTTCGGTAAAGTAATTATAAATACCTTCATTAACAGCATTACTCAATATTACAACACTCAAACTTTCATAGTCAGATAACAATTCTAAAACAAATTTATTATCATCTATTACTATTGGTATAATTTTTTGCATAACTGAGTCATTTAATCTATATTCCCAATTATCGTCAAATGTTTTTAACTCTGTTTCTTGAATGAATTCATTATTAACATCAAATAACTTCATAATATCATTCACAATTTCTTCTACATTATCAATGGATAATGATCTGTATATGAATACTTTAGTTATTATTGCTTCTTTACCGAAGAGTAAAGAAAAAACACTATGTGCTGACATAGTGTAATCATTCATGCTGCGTATGTAAGCGTTATTATCCATTATTTTCCTCAAAATGTTTTGAATTGTACGTCGCCAGTAGTATTTAAATACCACGTAATTTGTTTCTTACCAGTTTTTATCTCAAAAAAATATGGTGACGAGCAGTATTGTTCGGGTTTAAAACAAATGTTTTCAGGAACGTATATTATTTTATCCGCTAAAATATAATATCTTATCATGGGTCTTTTCATATATGGAAGTTTTAATTTATCATTATTGATAATCATTGTCTGCTAATCTTGCAAAATTGTATAATATTGCTTTTTGGTTCTGTTAAAAAGTTTGAAGCATCTAATTTCAGGTTATTTAAAGTCATTTTATATTGACTCCAAGGAATTACAATATTTTTATAAAATTCATTAGAATATATTTCTTCAAATGAATCTGAAGCACTATCCGATGCAACGATTTCAAATGAACGAATGTTATTTTGATCTTCTCGAAACAATGTTTTAAACATTACTCCATTATCACAAATTGAATTGTGTGCTGCTATTACTTTTGACACTTATAAGCTCCTAGTTTAGGAGAGAATGATACACGACACTGTACAAGATGTCAAGTGTCGCGTACATATTTTTTAAGTTAAATATTCACCAAAATCAGTACCGTCCAAATCTTGTTTAATGTTTCCAACAATATATTCAATTTTATCTCTTTCTTGTGGAGACGATTGACGATTACTGGATTCTAGATAATTTAGAGTCCAAGGTAATGGGTTTTTAGTCGGATAATCATGTTTTATGCCAATATTTTTAAGACGAGTACCTGCAATATATTTCACATAGTCTGAATAAATTCTTTCATTTAACCCCAAGATACTTCCTTTAGAAAACAGAAAGCTTCCCCATTCTTCTTCTTGTAATACTGTGTTTTCATATATGGATTTAATTTGATCGAGTTCTTGATAAAACAATATCTTAAAATCTGGATCATCATTCCCTTCTCTCCACAGCTTCAATATATTCTGTGTACCAGCAAGATGCAACATTTCGTCTCTAGCAATCAAACTAATAATATCGGAATTGCCCACCATCAATCCATTTTCTGCGAATGCGAACGATACCGCAAAACTGCCGAAGAAAGAAAGTCCTTCCAATACGTTTATACTCACTATCATCAATAAGAATTTGCGTTTCAATTCAAATAGTGTGATATTATTCAATCCGGCTCTGTATTTTTCGGAAGCATCAATAAAATCATCATAATATTTAATAGTAGCTTTAGCTCGTTCAATGATATTAGGATTGATAATACTATCATCAAATACTTTACTTGCATCTGAATAAACATTGCGTACCAAATATGAATATGAATCTGCATGGGTCTGTTCCATTGCACTCCACCAAAGAATAAACGCTTCTACTTCTGGCAGAGAACAATGTGGTAACAGTGCTAGCGCAGGTCCACGTCCTTGAACTGAATCAAGCATATTTTGATACGTGATTGTACTTGTAAATATGTGAGCCTGACCTTCGTCCAAGCTTTTGAAGTCTCTTTTATCTTTCGTTACATCAATTTCTTCTGGCTGCCAAAAGAACCCTTTCTGTCTACGGGCCAGTTTATCGAATTGTGGATAGACCAATTTATCAATTCTATATATATCTTGATTTTCACCAAAAAACATGTAAGGCTGTGTAGATTTATTTTTGTTTATGTTGAATACTGTTGTCATTTGTTTTCCTTTTTATTTCTGAATCTGGACCGTCCACATAATACCACAGTTCGTGGCTCTTGTCATCACTTAAACATCGTTTCCTAACTTCAACCGTCGTTTTAAAATTGTAATAATTCATTACTGCATTAACGGATTCGAATAATCCATCAGGAGTACTCACCTTCCTGTTACGTGTTTTATACGTTTTTATTGGTTGTTTATAAACCTTTTCATAACTCCAGATATAATTCTTTACATGCGAATGTCTTCCTTCAATACAATATTTTATGTTTGAAGGACTAGTTTCTGCCCATTTGGCGGCTTCAGACAAACCATTGAATTCTTTAACGAAGTTGCCATTTAAATCAAAACAATAATGCTTTTTGTGAAATTTTTTTGAAAACGATTTTTTAACTTGTTTAGATATTTTATCTTTTGTTTCATCTGAATGCGTTTTTCCGAGAAACAAACCATCATGAATAGAGTGGTTTGGATTATTTTTGTAGTAATTGATTTTGTCGCACGAAGCTTTTCGTTTAAGCCATCCAAAAAGTTTGTTTGTCATTCTTCTTCCAGAATTATGTGTCGTCATTATCATTGCGGCATATATCAACTTAGAATGTTTAGGATACATTTTTACTAAAAGTTGATGAGCCAAATAATGTTCTTCTGGTGTAAGATTTGCAATATTATCAATAGTACCGTTTCCTCCCAAACATTTGGGTACTATGTGATGTTTTTCATAGTATCCAGATATCGTTCTGTCTTTACTTCGTTCTATTAAATTATCATATATTTTAAAATAATTCATTTAAATAGAACAGGATTCACATTCTTCAGCTTCATATTGCTCAGGACTACTTACTTGAACATCTTTAGCATCTTCCACAACACTATCTTCTGCTCCATCCCTTATATTATTGTAATATAACGTCTTTAATCCATAATAATTAGCCTTCAAAATGTCGCCTAACAATACTGACATTGGAATTTCACCGTTTTCATAATGACCGGGATTATAACTTGTGTTTGTGGATATAGATTGACAAGTAAATTTTTGTATCACGGCCATCATTTTGATGACGCCATCCATACTTTTCATACTCCATAACATATCATATTTGTTCTTTAATCTGCTATATTCTGGAACAACTTGTTTGCTTATATGATCTTTATTAGATTTAGTAGTGATCAATGATCTAACTGGTTCTACTCCATTAGTCGAATTAAATATTCGTGAACTAGATTCCGCAGGCATAGATGCTAATAATGTTGCATTCCTAATTCCGTATTGTTTAATTTCATTTCTAAGCCAGTTCCAATCTAATTTTAAAGTAGAATTTACAATTTTATCTACATTCTTGTTGTATCGGTCTATAGGCAATATTCCATCAGCCCAAGTGGTGTTTGAATAACCCAAACACGGACCACGTTCTTTAGCTAATTCCATAGATGCTTTAATACAATAAAAAGAAATCGCTTCCATAGTATCATGAATTAATTCATAAGCTGATTGGTCGGAATATTTTACATTGTTTTTAGCCAAGTAATATGCTAGATTTGTAATTCCTATTCCTAATGGACGATACAGCATAGTATGTCTTTTTGCAGCACGAACCATATAATCTTGATAATCTAATAGATTGTCTAGTGCCCTAACTGAATTTTTACATATAAGTTCCAAATCATCAAGATTACGAATGTTACCCAGATTAATAGCTGATAACGTACACAACGCGATTAAACTATCGTCTTTGACGACTTCTACTGTACTGGTTTGATCATTTGTTGCAACGATCGAATACTTTTCTATAAACAAATCATCATTAAGCTTCATTAGTGTATCTGCTAATTCGGTATTGTTAACCAAAATCTGATCCGTACTATACGAAGCCATTGGCTTAGCGTTTTGCGTAATTTCTTGGCACAAGTTTGACATAGTAATAGAATCTTTGTATGTACTGTTATTATTAACATTATCGACGTTAAAAATATAGATTCTGCCAGTTTCTTTTCTTTCTGTGACTAATGCAGAAAATAATTCAATTGCGGAAACCGTTTTCTTCCTGATTTTGGGATTCTTTTCATATTTTTCGTATAGTTTTATAAACTTAGACGGGTCTTTATCGAAGAATGCTTCGTATAATCCGGGGGTTTCCCTGAAAGATGGAGAAAACAATGTAATATTTTCGTTATTGATCAGTCTATTATAAAGATAATTGTTTATCTGAAATGAGTAATCAAGTTTTCTTACTCTGCTATCTGGAGTACCTTTATTGTTTTTTAGCACTAAAAGATCCATAACTTCCAAGTGCCACAAGGCCAGCGTTACTGTCGCACTTGACCCACGAATAGCGCCTTGTGCAGAACTCTTTAATGCTCCCTCAAACGCCCGCAGGAACGGTATTACGCCCGTATGCTTGGTACTCTTGCTTTCTCTTACGGCATCGCCTTCAGCACGTATTCTGGAGGCATCAATGCCTATTCCTGCCTTATTGGCAGCATATTTGACAACAGCAGCAGAAGCTTCTGTTATGCTTTCAATATTATCGCCTGATGATATCAATGTACACGAAGAAAATTGTTTGTCTGGGCTACGAAGACCTGCCATAATAGGGGTAGGCAGACTGATATTCCATTGAGAAAAATCATTATACATAGATTTTATATCTTTTATTTTCTTAGTGTCTAATACACTAAGCGCAGAAATCAACATATATGTTAATTGTGGCGTTTCCAATGGAGAGAAAACTTTAGCTGATCTGTCACGAATAGCATATTTGTTCATATATTCGTTTAACCCAATATATGTCATGTTGAAATCCCGATCATGATCTATGAAACCATCCATTTTATCAAAATCTGCTTCAGAATAAAATTCTGTTAACTCTTTTGTATAAAGCCCCAGTTCAATCATTTCGCATACGTGTTCATATAGTCTAGGAGGATTCATAGATTTCCATGCACTTTTACGCAATTCATAATTTAATAATTTTCCTGCGACATATTGATAATTTGTCGCATCTTCTGATATAAGATCAGCAGCCGATTTTATCAGAGCAGAGTGAATTTCTTTAGAGGACATACCATTATAGAATGAAAGTTTTGCTTTCATTGCTATATCTGAAACAGATACTCCTGTTAGTCCGTCACAAGCTTTGTATAAAATATTGTGAATTTTTTCCAGATTAAGCTCTTCTTTATTTCCATTTCGTTTAACTATAAAAATTTGTTCGTGTATCATTCTTGACCTTTAATTTGGATAATTATTTATTTTGAATTTGCGTCTGTATAAAGGAAATTATATCATTTAGCGCCTCATCTGTAATTTTGATACTATGAATTCTTGTATTCTGATCATAGGTAGTAGGGATTGAAATTCCTCCGGGAACATGTTGATATTCTTCAGTCTCTACTACAAAATTATCCCATGCTATTTTAATTTTGTAATGATCACCATCGGGTAACTTATTGATTTTAAAATTCTTTTTTATTACGGCCATTTTTATTTCTCCTTAATTATTTTCCGGGGCATGGTTGTCTGACATATTGGTTTGTTAATTTATTATTCAATCGAATTAATCCACATTTTCCACAATAATGGTACTGAATTTTTCTTGATAGCACGTACCACGCATGTTGGCTCCCAGCATTCATGCCTGACTGAATTGAGAGTTGAATCCGTGTCCAGTTGACGCCGGGATGGCTGACCGGACGACTCTCAATTCACTATGACTTGTTCCCGCAGACGGAGGATGATGCTTCATCCCGAAATGACAAATATTGATAGCAGCGTTAACATCTCTATCGTGCGAAGCACCACAATCTTCGCATTGCCAATTTCTTACAACAAGACCTGTCCGCCCTGTGGGGCCGGAAAGGCACCCACATGCGCTGCAAGCTTGCGTTGTGTACGCTTCATTGATGATTTTGACATGCCTAATGGCCTGCTGGCCCTTGTAGGCAAGCATGGATTTAATCATTGAGCTAGCGTTGTCATAAGCCGATTTAGCCTTTGTTCCGCTTTTCAAAAAATTAAATTCCACGTCACCAATGTATATCTCTTTATAATTTTTAATCAGATTTGTTGTAAAGTTATGAAACGCATGGCTTCTGCGTCTCTTCACTTTCCGATGTAATCTCTTTGCTTGTTTCTTGTGTCCTCGTTTTTGTAATTGTGCGATCTTCTGCTCTTCTGTCCTATAAAAATCTGACACTAACGAATCGCCGTTACTAGTAGTGACAGTGGTTTTTAGACCAATATCAAGGCCGACAGCATTATTTTTAGGAATGCCGTAGTCATTCTTCTGGTCAACCACTAAACACAAGAACCAATCTCCGATGGAATCTTGAGCGAAGCAAGAGTCCTTCCAATCTTTATGACTTTTAAATTCTAAAAGTTTAGAAGATTCAAAAACTCTAATTGAATGTCCCTTAAACTTTAATCCAGTTTCACCGTTTTTACGAAGACAATCAGCGGTGAATGGAATCCAACCAAGAGATTTATGCGAGCCAAAATTCTTTCGATCTCGCAATCTCTTCTTGAATTGTTTTGATCTGGATGTAATTTCTCTTGCTAGACAAGAGAAAGTCATTTGCATCGAATCATTGAAATGTGCTTTCGCCCATCCGGTAGAGAATTTGTTTAAATCGAAATGAGACAAATATTTTTGTTCTTTGACCTGTTGATTATAAATTTCGTTAAGTTGATTCCAAGCAATATTAGTTTCGACCGCTGCGCGGTTAAGAAACTGATAATGACTGGGTTTAACTTTCAATTTAATGACTTTCATGTTGTTATTTACTAATTTTTAATTGCTTTATCAGGATTCT
>Ga0265293_10009215_pt1 | contig 14267 bp, 11 predicted proteins | sample Munlanlewell138R_FD_192505 | JGI IMG/M metagenome (GOLD analysis project Ga0265293, IMG submission 192505) | Leachate microbial communities from a municipal landfill in Southern Ontario, Canada - Leachate well 138R | ecosystem: Engineered > Solid waste > Landfill > Unclassified | place: Canada...
AATGCTGTTGATATGGAAATTTTATACAGTTCAAAGATTAATAATTTTTACTCTTTAGTTGTTGTTAGTGTTAATGAGTCTTTATACAACGATTTAATGAGTTATAGCTTAGAAAAAAGAGGTGACGAACATGACAACGGTAAAATGGACTATACTGCTCCTACTATGTTTAAAAACTAGTATATTAGCAGTTGATTTGGTAGGTAATAGTTTTATAGATTATATTAGATTTGTGTCTAATACATCAAGCGTAAATATAGTTATAGATGAAGATATAGATACAAATTTTAGTTTAATATTACCAGTTGATTACAAGTCCAAAGACTCTTTTAAAATATTAAAATCAGTTTTAGATAAGCATGATATGTATCTAGTAAAATATGACTCAATTTATTATATTAAAAAAATTAGTAAAGAAAAAAATTATAATAGTGTTAAGTTAAAATTTCTTTTACCTGACAAAATTATTCCAATTATCAATAAATATCATGAAAATATTGTAATTTCAAAATCTAAAAAAACTATTATTTTTAAGGCGGATTATAAAGAGTCTAAACAGATAAAAGAACTTATAGAACTTTTAGACAAACCTACAAAAACAAAAAAAGTTAAAATTACTCTTATAAGTTTTCAAGATGATGAAATGCAAGAATTTGGACTTAATTTTGACTCTAAAGTTTCAAATGATAAAAATAATTATGAGTATAAAACTTTGATTGATAATTTAGCTACTTCTCAAGTTTTATCTCTAACTATTCCAAATTTTGCACTAGATGTTTATCTTTCTGATTTGAAAACTCATTCAATTATTGATTTTAAATTTAGTCCTATTCTATCTCTTTTTGATAATGAAAAAACAGATTTTCAAATCACTAATAATATTCCATATCTTAGTGAAGATAGGAGTGTAGATGGAACTAATAATATAAAATCTAATAGTTTTACTTATAAAGATGTAGGCTCTAAAATAGAGATAGATAAAGTATCTGTAACAGATGAAGCTATTTACTTTCACATACAAATGCAATATGAAGTCATACTAGATAAAACTTTAACCCCAACCACTTCTAAACGCTCCATAGATAACTATATTAAACTAAAGAATGGCGAAACTATAGTCATAGCTGGTCTTAAAGGCTCGGAGTCAAGAACACTTAAAAGAGAAGTTCCTATTTTAAGTTCTATTCCATTTTTAGGCGAAGTTTTTAAGTGGTCGCATAATTCAGTTAAATTTGATACTTTTGCGATTTTAATATCAAATGTTGAGAATATTGACTTAGAAGAGTATGGCGAACGAGTTACGCCCATAGAGGGGGTGCCCCCACTTTAGTGGGGGATATATGGGCGAACTCGTTCGCCCCTTGGCTATCTATTAAAAGTTATCGGACACGATTTAAAAATTAAAGAGGAAGTGACAAAATGAAAAACTACGGATTAACAAAATACCAAATAAACAAAGCTTTTGACAAACTAAAGTTTAATAAAGAGTTTATGCACGGCAACGGAGTGCAAATTGATAATAAATTTGTGCCTTACGCTGACTTCGTATCAAATAGTTATATGAATAGTGATAGATACATCGCAGAACTACAACATCGTGCGTGGTCTATCTATGACTATGCAAAAGAGAGAAATTTAGAAAATATTTTCTTTACTCTAACATTACCGAGCCATTGGCACGAAATGAAGCAAAAATCTAAAAAAGACAAAACTATGATTTTTAATAAAAAATTTGGCGGTCGTAAATATATTAAAGTCATTACCAAAGATACTAAACTAAAATATAGTTTTATTAACGCTACTGTATTGCAAAATATCCCATATTTAGAGCCTATATTAGACTTTACAGATACTACTGATAAATATACACCTCATAACGCTTCTAAAGAACTTTCAAAAATGTTAAAAAGATTTTTTGATGATAGAAGTTATAAAAGTATTGAAAAAATAGACAGATGTTACTTTAGAGTTACCGAACCACACAAAGACGGCACACCTCACATACACATATCTTTATTTGTTCCAGCTCATAAAGTAGAAAGTATAGTAAAAGCTCTTGCAAGGCTATATCCTGCACCACTCGGTAAGATAGAGACAAATGTTAAAAGTTCAGTATCTTATCTTATGAAATATATTTTAAAAACTCTTGATGATTTAAGAGATGATAGCGACAAAATTACCAATCTTACGCTTTGGTATCTATATCACGGGATTTCTCGCTTCTACACTTCACGAACTTTTGTATCTTTGGAAGTTTATAGAAAACTTAATGGTATGTACACACTTACAGATTTAACAAAATGTTATTTAAGAGATGACATAAATATATATAAAGACACTACAACTAAAAAAGTTGTTTTAATAGAGAATGAATATGGAACTATTTACACACCAAAGCCAGTAAATTGGTATGACAAGCTAATAGATACAGACCACACTTATTTAGAAGCTGAATTTGAGCCTATTTATAAAGACAAAGAAGACTTTAAAAAGCCTCTGGAAATTGTCATAGACAATGATGAATTTATAGTTCATCACTTCGCACTAGACAAGCTCAAAAAAGAGAATAAACAAAGATCCATAAACAATGAGCATTTAAAAAGTTTAAATGAAATAATGATTAAAAAAACTATTCCGCCTTATCTTATGAAAAATTATCAGTTATTAGAATATTTTGAAAATATAGATATGGATACAGTTAATTTTACTCACTATGCTATTACAAGAAACTTGCTTGTTAATCGTGGTTTACTCTTAGATACTGCATTATTAGATTTAAGAGAATTACAAGAGTTTAAAGAATTTTAAATGACATTTGAATACTACGCTAAAACATATTTAAAAATAAAAAAAACAGAATTAAAGCCATCTTCTTATTATAAATATGAAACTACTGTAATAAATAAAATAATGCCCTCTTTTTTAAATCGTGAAATATCAACCATAAAAGCTAGTGAGCTTAGATTATGGCTTTTGAATTTTGACAAGACAAATAAAACTTTATCTCATTATATTTCAGTATTAAGGGGTATATTTCAAGAGGCAATTTATAATGAAGATATTGCACAAAACCCATGTAAATATTTACGAAAATTTAAAATAATTAAAAATGAAATTTTACCTTTTTCGGTTAATGAAGTTAATCAGATTTTAAATTATGTTAAAAATCCTAATTTTAAATATTATCTTTATATAGCTTTTTATACTGGTATGAGAGGTGGCGAAATAATAGGATTAAAAAAAGATGATATTAACTTTAAAAAAAATATTATAAAAGTAAAACGCTCTCGTGGGAGACATGGCGAAAGTAGTCCAAAAACTCAAAGCGGTGTGCGTTCTGTTCCTATTTTAGATATATTAAAACCTCATTTAAAAGATTTATATAATCTACATGATAACGATTATTTATTTATTACACAATTTAAAAAGCCTTATAACCATAATGAAACTTTTTATAATAAGTTTTGGTTACCTATTTTTGATGATTTAGATATTAAATATCGTAGATTATATAACACCCGTCACACATTCGCAACTATGATGCTATCAAATGGTTTTACAACTCCTCAAAATTTAGCTCAAATATTAGGACATTCTAACGCTCAAATGGTTTACCAAGTATATGCAAAATATATAAATGATGGTAAGTTTGATTTTAAATTTAATATAAATCTTTATTAAGGGGTGTAAAGAGATTTAGCTTGTTTTTTATGAAGTTTTAAAAGTGGCTATTTTAGGGGTTTGTTGTGTGTTATGGTGCGATCGGAGAGATTTGAACTCTCACACCTCTCGGCACAAGCCCCTCAAGCCTGCGTGTCTACCGTTCCACCACGATCGCATAAATTAGAAAAAATCTTAAACCCAAAAGAGGGTTTAAGAGAGGGTTTATTTAGATTAACCTAAATAAGGGTTAGCGTAAAGAGCAATTAGTGCAATTACTAGTGCATAAATAACTTGTGCTTCGATCATCGCAAGAGCGATAAACATTGTAGTCATTAGCTTAGCGCCAAGACCTGGGTTACGAGCAGTACCAGCGATTGTAGCAGCTGCAGTATGGCCCATACCTATAGCTCCACCAAGAGCAGCAAGACCAAGACCAAGACCAGCCGCGATCATTGAGTACGCTTTAAGAGTTTGGTTAGCAACATCACCATCAGCAGCAAGAGCAGCAGTAGTAAGAGCTAGCATTAAAAATAGAACTTTTTTCATAGTTTCTCCAAATATAATTATTACAAATTCCCTCGGATAGCGTAACCTCATGTAAAATGAAGCAACCACAACATAAATGCCATGATTTCCCTACTAGAAAATGATGGCGAATTATACAGAAGAAGTCTTAAACTTTAGTTTAAAGTTAAATTAACTTATAAACTCTCAGTACGACCTAGAGAGATCTTGTTGCCTTTAAACTCTAAGATCTCAACTAGAATCTTATCGCCTTCACTAAGTACATCTGAGACTTTTTCAACTCTTTTTTCTGAAACTTTAGAGATATGAAGAAGTCCGTCAGTTCCGTCACTTAGCTCTATAAATGCGCCAAAGTCAACTATTTTTTTAACAGTCCCCTCACATTTATCGCCTACTTGGTATTTTATTTTCTCTTGCTTTGGAGTATTTGCAATATCTTGTATATGCTCTTTTGCTCCCATGACACCAGTTTTGTTTTTACCTGTAACTTTTACTTTTCCATCTTTTTTATCGATGTCTATAGCCACTTCAAACTTCTCAATAATCTCACGAATAACTTTTCCAGCTTGACCTATAACATCCCCAATTACACTTGGATCTATGTGGAAAAAATCTGTACTTGGGAGAACTCCATCGTTAAACTCTATGTTTTTCTCAGCATCTATCATAATATCTATAATATGACTTCTTCCCTCTTTTGCTTGGTATAGTGCTTCTTTTAAAATGTCAAGAGAGATCCCACCTAGTTTTATATCCATCTGCATAGCTGTTATGCCATCTTTTGAGCCAGTTACTTTAAAGTCCATATCTCCATCATGATCTTCAAGTCCCATAATATCTGAGAGTATTGCGTAGTTGCCGCCATCAGAGACCATTCCCATAGCAATACCAGCTATAACATCACTAGTATCTATATCTGCAGCTCTAAGAGCCATATAACCACCACAAACTGTAGCCATTGAAGATGAGCCATTTGACTCAAGGATCTCAGAGACTAGTCTAATAGTTTCGCCATTTAGATCTACTATAGGCTCTAGCGCTCTTTTTGCAAGATTTCCATGACCGAGTTCTCTTCTTTTTGTTCCCATAACTGGAGTCGCTTCACCTACGCTAAAGCCAGGAAAATTGTAGTGAACCATAAAGTTTTCGTTTTGGATTCCCTCATCAGTTAGGCTCTCAAACATCTGACCATCTTTAACTCCGCCCATAGTTAAAACTACTAAAGCTTGAGTCTGTCCTCTTGTAAAAAGACAAGAAGCATGAGCTTTTGGAAGAACATTTGTAGATATAGATATAGGTCTAACTTCAGTTAAAGATCTACCATCAGCACGAACTTTTGTTTGGAGTATTTGAGATCTTACTTGCTCTTTTTTTACGCTCTCTATAGCATCTTTTAAAGAGACTTCTGCTTCAACTTCCGCCCAATCTGTTTTTGTTTTTATAATGTTTTTTCTAAGCTCTCTTAATGCAGTTGAGCGTTCTGATTTTGCCATTTGGTTCATCGCTGACGCGATATCTGCTAAGTGGTTTTCTCTTACATAAGACACCATCTCATCATTAATTGCATGCGCTTTACACTCTATAGTTTTTGTTGGTTTTTTAAATGCAGCAAATGATTCTTCATACTTTTTATTATTTTCAAAAAGAGCTTCTTGTGAGAGTTGTAAAATCTTTATAAGTTCATCTTCGCTGATTGCATTAGACTTGTGAATAGAGATATTTGGAGTGCTAAGAGTTGGATCTATCATTGGATCTATAATAAAACTCTCTTGTAACTCTTGCTCATTTGTACCCATAGAACGCATCTCTATCATCAAAAGATCTTCTTTTGTGCCAGATAAGAATAGATCTAAGCTCGAGTTTTTTAATTGTGAAAGAGTTGGATTTAAAATTAACTCACCATCAACTTTAGCCGCTCTTATAGCAGATATAGATGTGTTTATATCTATGTCTGAAGTGTAGAGTGCAGCTGAGGCTGCTTTTAGCGCTAAGGCTTGTAGATCTGCATCTGAGTCCGCGCTAAAAGTCATAATAGTTATTTGAGTAGGATGTCCAAAACCCTTAGGAAAAACAGGACGTAAAGAGCGGTCAATGATGCGAGAAGTTAGAGTCTCAAAGTCACTTGGTTTTGTCTCACGCTTGAAAAATCCACCTGGAATTTTACCAGCTGCATATGTTTTTTCAATATACTGAACAGTAAGAGGTAAAAAATCATCTTTTACTACCTCTGTTTCATCTATAACAACAGTAGCTAAAATAACACTATCTCCTGATCTGATCCATGCTGAACCATTTGCTTGTCTTGCTACTTCACCAAATGAGTAACTCTCCGTTTTGTTTTGTAACTCTATGTTTACATCATATTTCATTCTTTTCTCCTAAGTATTTTTCTATTTTTTCTTCTTCAACTTTTTCTAGCTCTTCGTAGTAGAGTGTAGTCTCAACATAATCATCTATCTCATATAGAGTAAATATGTCATCTGCAAAAGGCTCTAAAAGTTCTAGCGTATCACGAGGTAGGACAGGAACTGCAATATATAAGGCTTTTGGCTTCATCGCCAAAATAGTTTTTATCGCAGTCATCAACCGAAGCCCAGTTTCACTTCCCTCATCAATAAGCAAAACTACTTCGCCTTTCATAGATGCAAAAGGTCTTCCTTTTCTATATTGATAAACATAGCTGAGTATTTGCTCTTCGTGCTTTCTTTGAGCTTCTCCATAGATATAGTCATACTGAATATCAAATGTTTTTACTAATTGTTCATTTATAACTATCTCTTCTCTTTCACTAACTCTTGCTATCTCACAATCATCATTATTTGGAGCTAAGATGGCTTCTGAGAAGAGAAAATCAAGTGCATTTGGAAGCTTTTTTCTAAGAAGATAAGCTAATTCCAACCCACCTCTAGATATTGCCACCATTTTCCAAGACTCATCTTTGAGTCTTTGCATAGGTATAACATCCATTAGCTTTGTAGCAGCATCTTGTCTGTTTTTAAGTATGTGTTTATACTTTTTCATATCTTATAATCCTAAATTATTCTGACAATTTATGTTCATAAAGAGGACCACTGTTTGGACTCATCATGGGTTTTAGAGCTATTGTAAGGTAGATATATCTGTCATATATAGAAGTTGAACCAGTTTCTGTTAGTACTGGTCTGTTGTTTTCTAGATATTTAAGACCAAAATTCCAACATTTTTGTTGATATAAAAAGCCTATCTCAGTACTCTTTTTCATGCTTCTTTCTATATCATAATTATATCTTATATGGTAAGAATAATGCTTGTTGTAAGTATAACTAGCACTAGATGTGAGATAGCTTGTATAAGGAGAATAAGTAGAAGTCTCTTTTAAAAATGTATCCCTGTAAAGATGAGATAGAGAGATGTTAAAGCTATCGGTGTTGTACGAGATCTCATTATAAAGTTTTGAAAATTTATTTTCATCATAATTATATAAAAGATTATTATATAGTCTTATGCTAGAAGTGATTTGATAGTCAAGCTCATTTTCTAACTCTCCAAGACGGTTTTGCACATTTTCATAGTTTATTTTTTGAGCCAAGCTATGATAGAGTATTTGTTCTCCCGTAGCATTATAAATATATTGTGAAAAGTCAAGTTGAAGCTCTTCTTCTACATCTGATATATTATAAAATTCACATTGAGGAGTATCTTTATTTTCTGCTTCAGAGCAAAATTTTTGATAATTTTGATAAAAACCAGTTCTTGTTTGTCCTCCATCAATCTTGTAGCTAGAACCAAACCCTACAACATGAGTAAAGTCTTCATAAGCCTTGCTTAACTGAGAAGAGAGTGAAAAAACATGATGATTCCTTGCATAATATCCATTTTCCCACTCAGTTATTTTAACTTCTTCTCTTCCGTTGAATTTTGAATGTTGAGCATATAAAATAGTTTTATATGAAGCATTTAGATACTCATCAAAAAAAGTAGCTTGAAGGCTTATTGGTATATTGATATCTGTTTGAGTTGTATGTTTTCCAACCTTTCTATAAAGATTGTTGCTTTGTATATCTAAGTTATATATAAGATGATCATCTAAAAAAGTATCTAAATATCTATGGTAGTGTAGTGTTGGTATTTTTTGAATAGTATCATCATTATTAACTTTTGTTAAGTCTTGATAGTATTTAAAATATGCACCAAAGTAGTCTGTGTCATTGTTGTAAAAGAGATTAACTTTTGAGAGAATTTGAGATGAAGTTGCATTTTCAATTGTGTCATTTGTGGATAGATTTATATAATCAACATCATTCATATGGTTTATATCAATATAGAGTCCTGATTGTCCTTTGAGTTTTGTACCAAACCATTGGTTTATAACATCACTATTATCATATAAAAAGTTATATCCATAGTGCTTATCATTTGCTAGTTCATTTTCTAGAGCATATTTATCTTGCTCTTTAAAATATCCAGTTGTAAGTTCTCCCTTTGATATAGCAGAATCTACAAATCTAAAAGTAGAGTAGCCTCCATAACCACGGGAAGTTCTAACTTGTGGTTTTAACTCAAGATCCCACCAATTTTGCTCAGCAATGTAGATAGGTTGTTCATAATAAAAACCTTCAGCCTCAGATAGGCCAAACGCAGGGACTAAAAGACCAGTTCTTCTTTTTGTATCAAGCGAATAACCAATGTAGGGAGTATAAAAAACAGGAATATCGTAGATGAAAATTCTAGCATTAAAAATATTTAACCACATATCATCAGAGTTGTATGTTGAAGAAGAAAAGTGTAGTTTCCAAAGCGGATCATTAGGGTTACATCCGCTCATAACCCCAGAAGAGATCTCAAAGTCTTTGTCAAAAGTACAACCCTCATCTGCACTGATCCAAACTTGAGAGTTTTTCTCAAGCATGTAGAAGGGTCTAAAAACTCTCTCTTTTTTGGCAATATTTAGTCTTGCATAATCTCCTAAGAGTTTATATTTATTTGCTTGATTAGCACGAATGTTTCCAAAGAGTTCTAGATTTGAGGTGTTTTTATCGTAAATAGCCTCATCTGAACTTATAAAATAATCTTTATAAACTACAGTCACTTCACCTGTTGCTTTTATAATATTGTCTTTTGAATTCATATTGGTAGAGTAGATTTCGACTTTATCGTTTATCTCTTCACCATATATAAACGACGCTATCATCAAGATAACAAAAACTATCCTAAGCATCTACAACCAAAGTGCTTGCGGTTTTGTCATGCCAAGTCTGTCTCTCTGGGTTTAGTAGTCCCCAAAGAAATCCCAAATATAAAAATAGTTCAGATATAACTCTAAATATAGCGCGGTTTAGTGCGACTATGACATTTGGAGTCTGCATAGTTTTTGTGTCAATGACTCGTATTTTCATAATTATTTTTCCAACACTAGCCCCATATTGCATTACAAAAAAAGCTTGATAGATGACCTTTAAGAGCATGAATTCTAATGCAAACTCATTTGTAAGGTTGATGATTTCTTCTGTAGTAGCAGCATTCGCAAAAGAATCCCAGATAGAGATAATAAGCAAAAAAGAGAGTAGCATCTCATCTATAAAAAAAGCCATAGCTCTTTTTTTGTTACTTGTTAGAGTTATTTCTTCATTGTGAAGTTTGTTTTGTATCTCATCATTCAATGTATATCCTATAAGGCTTGATATGCTATATCAGTTCTAAGCTTTTTACCAGCAAAATGAACTTGTCCACATCTCATATAAGCTCTATCTCTCGCTTCTTTTATGGAATCTCCTAAACCAACACAGACTAAAACTCTACCACCATCTGCATAAAGGATGCCATCTTCTAGGCTTACTCCTGCATAAGAGATATGTGTATATTTCTCAATCTCTTCATGGTTTACCGCGTCAACAATTATCTCAGCAGGAGTTGAACTTTTATATGGGTAGTTCTCGCTTGCCATTACAACACCTACTGCAAATTGCTGTGAAAACTCTACTTTTATATCGCCGAGTCTATTTGTAGCAGCTTTATAAAACATATCGCTAACACTTGAAGTCATAAGTGGCATAAGGATCTCACACTCTGGATCTCCAAAACGAACATTAAATTCTAGTGTAATTGGCTCACCGTTAACTACCATAATCCCGATAAATAAAACTCCTTCAAAGGGAGCGTTCTCTTTTTTCATTCCATCAAGAGTAGGGCGGATGACTCTGTCTTTTACCTTTTGATAAAGTTCCTCATCAACTAAAGGAGTTGGAGCATAAGCTCCCATTCCACCAGTATTTGGACCCTCATCACCATCTTTTAGTCTTTTATGATCTTGTGCAGCTGGGAGAAGTATATAGTCATCGCCATCACAAACTGCAAACATTGAGAGTTCGTAACCATCTAAAAACTCTTCAACTATGACCTTAAGTCCTGCATCTCCAAAGCTTTTTCCACTTAGCATCTCTGAGATCGCAACTTTTGCTTCGTCGTGAGATTGTGCAATTATTACACCTTTTCCACCACAAAGTCCATCAGCTTTTACAACTATTGGAGCAGTTAAAGTCTCTGTAAATTTAAAGGCATCTTCTATAGAATCTGTCTCAATATAGCGGGCTGTTGGAATATTATATTTTGCAAGAAAGTTTTTCATATATACTTTTGAGCCCTCAAGCTTTGCAGCCTCTTTTGAGGGACCAAAAATAGTTAAATTGTGAGATTTGAAGATATCTACAACTCCATCAACAAGAGGAGCTTCTGGACCTACTATTGTTAAGTCAATTTCATTTTGTTTTGCAAAAAGTGCAAGAGAATTATAATCGTTAATATTTATGTTTGTACCTAAGTTGTTTGTAGCGCCATTTCCTGGCATAAAAAATAGTTCGTGATTTTCTTTTTCATTTTTGATAGCTCTAGCTATTGAGTATTCTCTTGCACCTGAGCCTAAAATTAATATTTTCATTGATAGTTTTTCCTGTAAAAGTTATAGTCGGATTTACTTAGGTGAAGACCTTAGTAATAGCCCGAAGTAGCCGTCTCGTATTTGGCTTGGTTCTAAAAGCCGTAATTGGGTGAAGAGAGTGTTTTATAACGGTGGCATCATCTCGATAGAGTTAACTATCTCAAACGATGACACCACACACAAAAACCCTACTTGTTCACTATTTGAAAATGTAGAACCCTCATATTTACGATATCTCGAACTACTCAGACTAGAAGTTTATTATACTAAAAGATTTCTTGATTCTATTTAAGAAAATCCTTTTTTATGGGAGTTATTTTGCTTTTATACCTTCGATCTCAATTTCTAGCTTAACATCTTCACCTATAGCAAAACCACCAGCTTCTAAAACAGAGTTGTAAGTTAGCCCAAAGTCAGCTCTCTTTATCTTTCCCTCTAGTGAAAAACCAGCTCTTTCATTACCCCATGGATCTACGATAGTTCCACCATTTTCATACTCCAGTTTGATGTTTTTTGTAACACCTTTTAGTGTAAAATCTCCATAAACATTATCTCCATCCATCTTGGTCATTTTAAATGTGATAGCTGGATATTCATCAGCATCAAAAATTTCCTCTTCTCTTAGATGAGTGTCTCTCTTTTTGTTTGCTGTGTCTATTGATTCTACTTGGATCTCGCCATATAGAGCTGTTAGTTTTTTAGTTTTTTCATCATAGTCAAATGTACCCTCAAAGTCACTAAAAGTGCCCTTAACATTTGATATCATCATATGTTTTACTTTAAAACCTATATTTGAGTGAGCTCTGTCAACATTGTATGAAGCCGCAAATAGTGACGATACAAATAGTGAACTTATAACGAGTAGCTTAGTGAATTTCATTTTACATCCTTAGTGTTAATTTGTAGTAGTTTATCATCGCACAACTTAAAGAGATATAACTAAAATATATTATCTATTTATCGCAAAGAGAGCGCTAATTCCATGCAACTCTCTATGGAAGTAAACTTAGATATTTCATAATTTATTCCTTTTGGAAGAGCTTTTGCAGTTGTTGTTCCAATGACGACAACCTTAGCATTATTATCTATGTTATGAGTCTTTAAGAAACACTCTATAGATGATGGAGATGTAAAAATAAGTATAGGATCTCTCTCAACTTCTATTTCAAGTGCTTCTTTTGCACACTCACTCACATATAAGATCTCTTCATCTATAGAGTAATGATCAGCTTTACATTTAGCTACAAAATCTGAAGCGATTGATTTGGCTCTTAGATAGAGCCATTTTGTCTCTTTTGGCTTTTGTTCTATAAATTTAACTAAATTGTCTCCATACCCATCACCAAAATCTAAAATCTCTCCACCAAAATCTTTGTAAGCATCAGCAGTTTTTTTAGATACACAGAGAGCAGGTATATCTATAAAATCTTCTTTTTTATATTGTTTTAGAGCTTTTATAGTCTGTTTAGATGTGATGATGAGATGATCATAATTACTGAAGTTAATTTCTGGTTTTAAAAAGCAAACTTGCAGGGATTGTGCACTTATTGCATCTGGATGTTTTGAAGTAGCAAAGAGGTAAATTTGTCTTGACATAGAGTCTCCTAAAGCTTTTAAAGGATAATTGAATGCTCTGATTAATCTATAAACTAGATTCCGTGTCAAGCACTAAATGACGAGACACGCGTCATCCTGAACTTGATTCAGGATCTAGCTTAATAATTGTTCAGAGCACTCAATTAAAAATATAAATAAAATTCTTAAAAATCTAAATTCTTCTTAATTTTATTCCCACTCTATTGTTGCTGGTGGTTTTGAGCTGATATCATAAACAACTCTGTTTATGCCATCAACTTCATTGATAATTCTTCTACTTATTCTCTCTAATAAATCATGTGGAAGATAAGCAAATGTTGCTGTCATTCCATCAACTGCCTCAACAACTCTCACACAGATCGTGTTGTCATAAGTACGGTTATCACCCATTACACCGACTGATTTTACATTTAGTAGTACTGCAAATGCTTGCCATGTTTTAGCGTAGTAACCACTTGCTTTTAACTCATCAAGTAAGATAACATCAGCCTCACGTAAAATTGTTAGATCTGGGACATTAACATCGCCCATTATTCTAATGGCAAGTCCCGGTCCAGGAAATGGATGGCGGTTTATCATAGACTCTGGAAGACCGAGTTCTAGTCCGATTTTTCTCACTTCATCTTTAAAGAGTTCACGAAGAGGCTCGATAAGTTCAAAATCCATCCAATCAGGTAATCCACCAACATTATGATGAGACTTGATAACTTCAGATGGACCGTTTACTGAGATAGACTCTATCACATCAGGATAGAGTGTTCCTTGAGCTAAAAACTTGATACCATCGTGTTTTTTTGCTTCTTTCTCAAACTCTTCTATAAAGGTGTGACCTATAATTTTTCTCTTTTGCTCAGGATCTGATACACCTGCTAATTTGCCTAAAAAGTTATCTACAGCATCTACTGTAATGAGAGGAGTTTTTAGGTTTACTTTAAATACTTGCTCAACTTGTTCTCTCTCACCTTTTCTTAAAAGTCCATTATCAACAAAAACAGGGATAAGCTGATCCCCAATAGCCTCATAAAGCATAGCAGCTACAACTGAACTATCAACTCCACCACTAAGACCACAAAGAACTTTTCCAGTTCCTACTTTCTCACGTATAAGTTTGACTTGCTCTTTTAAGAAGTGTTCCATCTTCCACTTCTCATCCACTCCACAAATATTTTTTGCAAAGTTTCTAAGCATCAAGTAACCTTCCTCAGAGTGTTGAACTTCTGGATGGTACTGCATGGCGTAGATTTTTTTTGTCTCATCTGCAATAGCTGCAAATGGAGAGTTAGCAGATGTTGCAATTGGTGAAAAACCATCTGGCAGTACATCTACTTTATCACTATGACTCATCCAAACAATAGCGTTGTCATCGCAATCTCGTAAAAGAGGTGAACAATTTTCACCTACATCTATAATATGAAGTTCAGATTTACCATATTCGTGATGAGATGAGCGAATAACACTTCCACCAAAATCAACTGCAATTCTTTGCATACCATAGCAGATGCCAAGGATTGGTAAGCCGAGTTCATAAATAGCTTTATCAACTACATAAGCATTTTCGCTATAAACAGAA
>Ga0265293_10009216_pt1 | contig 14267 bp, 21 predicted proteins | sample Munlanlewell138R_FD_192505 | JGI IMG/M metagenome (GOLD analysis project Ga0265293, IMG submission 192505) | Leachate microbial communities from a municipal landfill in Southern Ontario, Canada - Leachate well 138R | ecosystem: Engineered > Solid waste > Landfill > Unclassified | place: Canada...
CGTTCAACGTAGTCAACTAAGTTCTCAAGGGCGTCTCTAACCGCTGTATCTACCTTCTCCTTACTTTCAAGAGTAGGCTCACCCTTTAACTCCTGCCAATTTACAATAGATACCGGGCAACCTAGTTCCTTGTCTAAATGTTTAATAAGATCTTGTATGCCCTCTGCACAGTCCAAGTTTTTTATCCGTATCTAAGACACGATAATGATATCCTACATTATACTTACTAGAATGACTATAAAAGAATACGTAGTATCTCTTCATCTTATCTCTCATTAACCTTGAAACTCTTATCTACAATGTGACCTGTTCCTCCACAATGCTCACATTCTTTCACAGGCTGATTGATGTAGAACATCAATTCGTCCAGATAAGCCTTAACATTGTTAATCAAGTCCTCAAGGGAATCACCCTTAAACCCTTCAATTGGTGTATAATTACCGTACTTCTTTTCCTTACTTGTCATCTCAAAGATTTCAACTTCTCTATGAGTGATAGTCTTCTGGTGTATCCTTGGGCGAGCGTAGGATCGACCATTAGGTTTCTTCTCTTCCCATTTGTGGATGTATGGCTTAACCGCAATCTTCTTCTTGACAGTAAAGCAGAAGTCATAATCCGATGTGACTACAGCCTGCTTCGGATCAATATTTTCCTTCACATGATGCCGAACAATGTCAAACGTCTGCTTAGATGTGATATAACAGGGACGTTTATGCAGCAAGAACTCTGGTGTCAGTGCTTGCTCAAGTTCATAAAACTTTGTTACTGTTGAGAGGTCAACTTCCTTACTCCTGTTGTGAGGATACTGACCTTCCTTGTACACACGGACCTTCATATCTATGTAATTGTGGGCGTCTTGGATGTCCAATACACCTTGACAAGTAGCTGTAAACTCAATCTTCACCCATTCATCAGGTGCCTTATCGTGGGTAGTTGTATATAGGCTTTGTAGGTGCTCAAAAGGCCCATTCCAATCGTCATCCCAGTATTCCGTAACCCCAGCTTGCTCTAAAGTGAGTTCGAGTGGAATTTTATCGCTCTGTAAAGAAGTGTCCCGGAGGATAAAACGAGAGTTAATAATACCCCCTGGCTTATATTCTTCAATAAACTCTACATCCTGTGTAGGTACAAAGAACCAAGCAGCATTAAAGGTTGGTTGCAATTCCATACCATTGATCTTAAGTGTCTTGGCATCCAGTTTGGAACGTCCGCTCCAAGATGTAACATTCGCACTTGCTAGGTAAATGCCGTCTTTTGCTTTGTAGTAAATAATGTTCATTGTAGTTTCTCCCTTAATTGCATTAGTAGTTTTCCAAGTCTATTCTCTCCCTCACCATTACATACTCCCCAGAAAGTGTCCTTCCAATGGTTGTACTCTACTAAGGTAGCGCCCCTCGTATCTAATAGTTTTTGTTTGAGGTCCGGGTTATTGGTGAACTTAGACCAAAGGGCGATCTTCATATAGCGAATTCTGGTTAAATCCCAATCTGCCGTCTGTTTCTTTGGGCACTTTGGGTTAGCAGCTAGTTTCTTAGCCACCTTACCATGTGGGGCTTCAAATATCTTTGTGCGCCACCACTCAGCTTCAGGAGGGACTTTTAACCATTGATAAAGATGCTCTGAGGATTTAAACACCATCCCATTGTACGGGCAGTCGCACTCGTACATATTAGATAAGAATTCAAACTTTCCTTTGAAGCCTTCAGTTGTTTCAGTCATTCATTCACGATCCTTATAGTAAATACTCGTCATTTGTTTCTCTTTAATTGGTAGGTTATTCCACACTTCGTACATCTCCCAAAACACTTTTGGTAGTTTACATACCCCATCGCCCCACGGCATTTCATCCTTCTTCCGCAAAGGCCAAGGACCGCAATAAGAGTGGACCTCGAATAACCACTCTCTTCCTTTATAAGTGTACTTATACGGTCCAGCAGGACCGCATACAAACGCTGTTCCTAGTCTAACGCAAGGCATGAACCGTTCTCCTTTCCTGTTTAGGTGTGGAATCCTACCTTATCCAGAAACCTGTGTCAACCCTTGCCATTCCTTAGTTGGTGTGATAGGATTCAGTTTTCAATTAAGGAGATTGGTCTGTGAAGCTAGATGAAATAATACCTCAAGGGTACTACTGTTACAAACGTATTTCAAACGACTGGGAGATTAATGCGGAAGGTACACCATTCTTTCGTATAGAACTATGTCCATTCTGGAGGCGTATGAGGGGATATCATGAGCAAGAGAGTGGATTTTGTATCTACCTACAATACGGAGATTGGGGGAAACATGGAGGCTTACTCTGGGATCAGGTTAAAAGTTGTAATGTGAATTACGGGATGACGGATGAAGAAAAAGAAGAACTGGAAAAATATTTTGAGGAGGTTAAATGAAAGAAGCAAATGTTGTACTGATGCGGTTCGGCTCGCACCTATATGGACTGAACACACCTAACTCGGACATTGATTACAAGGGTATTAACTAAGGTAGAATCATGAAATATTTACTAGCAAATAGAATCCAGACACCTGATGGCACGATCCTTCAGTCGTTTAACCGTCACGATTGTAAGATACACAAAGACGCTGTGACTGATGAAGTCTATATGGTAGATGGAGGCTTAGCTTACCAGCGAGGCTTCGTTAATACCGTGCCTGCCAAAGATATGAGTGTCTACACTGACGATCCATTTGAGTTAATCCGTGAAGTCTTTTGTTGGGGGACTTACGGGAAGGATGGTAAGCAGCCACTTACCTACAAACCACTAAAAACATTAACTGATGAGCATATCGCGGCTATTTTAGATACTCAATGGCATGTGCCAGATCACATTAGGGATGTATTCAAAGAAGAACTTAAGTACCGAGAACAAAACAATTGTTGGAACCCAGAGGAACTAGATTGACATCCTCCCCACCCTTCAGGGTGTGTGATTGAATTTATCCAAGATAAGTATAGGAGCACGAATGAACAAAACTAAACTATGTAAAGACTGTAAATGGATACGCACTAACATACTACTACCAACTCACCTAGCTAAATGTGCCTGTAATAATGAATTTAGAGGAAGGGATGAAATCACAGGAGGATTTAAATACACATTTTGTAGTATACTTAGGTATCGATCAGGAAAAGATATGTGTGGCCCGAGAGGGGATTGGTGGGAACCAAAAGCGTCAACTGTACGCTGGCTTAAAAAGTTGTTTAATTGATAATGAGGGGCCCTTCGGGGCCTTTCTTTTTGCCTATACGAAAGTAGTATAGACTTTTTACAATTTTCATGGTATAATTAGCACGTTCATGTTAACTTAATGCAGTTTTTATGATTGGAGATTAGATGGCCCGACGAAAGGAAAGAAAAATAAGTAGAACAAGAGAACTAGATTTTGAGGCCAGAGAAGAAGAACGTACTGGTTCAAATAAGAAGAAATTCTCTATTCACGACTTAAGAATGATTCATCCTAAGACCCCCGCACAAGAAGATGTATTTCACGCTTCAATGAATTACAACAACCTCCTATTATACGGTAGTCCCGGAACAGGGAAGACGTTTCTAAGCATGTGGTTAGCATTTAAAAACATACTTGATCCAAGAACCCCATATAAAAAATTGATTATCGTTAGGTCAATAGCCGCAACAAGAGAACCCGGAGCACTGCCGGGGGAACTTGACCTTAAGGTAGCCCCTTTCGAGGAGCCGTACATCGCTATTTGCAACGAACTCTTCCCGTACAAGAATAGCTATGAAAACCTAAAAAAGAATGGGTATCTTGAATTCGTAACTACAAGTTTTCTACGGGGTGTTACATTCGGGAGAGAAGATGAAGGAGTCTGTGTTATTTTTGACGAATGCCAGAATACGCGGGACACCGAATTTTTTACGGTACTTTCTCGTGTAGGAGAGAATTGCAAACTATACATAGTTGGAGATACTGCTCAAGTCGATTTGAATAAGAAGAATGATGTGTCTGTTTTCAAAGACTGGATTCCGGCCTTGAAAGATATGAGTACAGTCGGGAGTGTAGAGTTTTCTTATGAAGACATAGTGAGATCAGGTTTTGTTAAAGAACTAGTGAAGGTTAAAGATCGATACAATCTATGAACATTGAGACGCATTATAGAACAAACTCCGCAAAGTATCAAGTAGGTGCTGTATTCACCAATAGTTTAGGACTTTCCGTAACTGTGGTAGGTAGGGTAACTCTGGCAGGTAAGAAGTACCCTACTCATTTTATAGTTAAATTTGAGGATGGTACAGAAGGGTGCTTTAGTAGGACATCTCTTGATAACGGGTCTTTCAAGTACCCCATAAACTTATCCAGCTTAGGTAATAAACACAGAACAGTATATAAGCGTTTTGAACAAATAAGGGAGAGATGCACTAATGAGCATAATAAGGATTATATTAAATACGGAGGCAGGGGAATCAAGTGTGAGTTCAACAATGTCTACGAATTCCTATTTGAATTGAAGAAGGATGAGAGGTTTGAGTACCTACTTGAATCTCCATCCTTGTATCAAATAGATAGGATAGATAATAATGGGAATTACTGTAAAGGTAATATAAGGATTGCAACTCCATCTGAGAACAGCAGGAATAGGCGTAACAATCATGTTTATGACTTAGTAGATAAGAATACAGGATTGACTGTGTTCTCTGGAATCAAAAAAGACTGCGAAGACTGGGTAGAAGAAAACTTAGGAGTTAGAACGTCTGTCTCACCTAGTAAGGGCAGGATTGGACTTAAAAACGGATTCACTATAATTTGCAAAGCCAGAAAGGAAGTTGAATGACAACTATCGCTATTAACTACAACGAAGAAGGAAACATTGTAATCGCATCAGACTCCCGTATGGCGAGTGGCAACACAATTAACTCTTCATCTTGCGTTAAAATCTTTGAAATCAAATATGAGGACGGAGATAAATGTATTGTAGCAGGTGCCGGTGCATATGCTCATGTACTTGCTTTTCTTGATTGGTGCGTAGAGGGCATGATCTCGGAGGATTTCCCAAGAGATTTAGCGGACAGTGACTTCATCCTTGTAAATAAAGAAGGCTGTTTCTGTTTTGATGATTACCCTAAAGGTATTCCAGTAGATCTACCACACACAGCAGGTAGCGGTGGGCGTGTAGCCTTGGGTGCTATGATGGCTGGTGCCACGCCACAGGAAGCTGTCAAGATTGCAGCTAAAGTTGATCCATTTACTGACTCTAATGTAGTTACAAAAGTAATGGAAGTAGAGAAGAAGCCGAAGCGACGATCAACAAAGCACACTGTTAAGAAGAAAAAGGGAGCCTAAGTGCTCCCCTCTACTATCTCTACTAAAACATCTCCTTGACATCCTTCCCGCCCTTCAGGGCGGGGATTCCCACTTCACCGAAGCCAGCCAATGCGCACTTACATGCACACAGGACTTACAGCTTCTCCATGGGCTGACACCGCCAGTCCGGCGGCCAAAACATTGCGGGCGGCGTTTATGTCACGGTCGTGGATTGATCCACATTCCGGACATACCCACTCACGCACGCTGAGCGGCATCTTTGGCATGGTGTATCCACAATCAAAGCAACGCTTTGACGACGGATACCACCTGTCGATGCCTATCAATTCACGCCCGTACCAGCGGGCCTTGTATTCCAGTTGCCGAACGAATTCAGACCAGCCTGCATCGCTGATCGACTTCGATAGGTAACGGTTCTTCTGCATGTTCGACACGGACAGGCTCTCAATGGCGATCACTTGGTTCTCGTTTATCAGCCGGGTTGAGAGCTTGTGCAGGAAGTCCCTGCGAGCGTCCGCGATCTTCGCATGTATACGTGCAACTTTGAGCTTTGCCTTCTCTCGGCGGTTCGATCCCTTGGTCTTTTTGGAGAGTCTCCGCTGTAGCTTCGCCAGCTTCTTTTCGTACCTGCGGAACGTGTTTGGTGCAGCAATCTTCTCGCCAGTAGAAAGGATGGCGAAGTGAGTCAGTCCAAGATCAACGCCAACCTTTCCATTCGAGGCGGGCTTCTTGGCGACCACATCATCGCAAAGCAGGCTCACGAAGTACCGCCCGGCGGAGTCCTTGCTGACCGTCACGGTTGTGACCTTAGCGGCCTTCGGTATCTGACGCGACCATCGAACGGCCAGCGGTTCGTTCATCTTCGCCAGCTTGAGCGACCTGCCATCCCACTTGAACGCGCTTGCTGTGTACTCCGCTGATTGATGTCCATTCTTCCGCTTGAATTGCGGGTAGCGGGCGCGCTTGGCAAAGAAGTTGGCGAATGCGGATTGCAAGTGGCGAAGCGACTGCTGGACAGGGACGCTGGACACTTCGTTGAGCCAAGCGTATTCGGGCTGCTTTTTGAGCGCCGTAAGTGCCGCAGAAGTTTCGTGGTATCCGATGTGCTCCTGCCGCTGCATCCATGCATCCGTCCGAAGACGGAGCATGTAGTTGTAAGCAAAGCGAGCGCAGCCGAACGTCTTGGCAAGAATCATTTCTTGCTCAGACGTCGGATAGAACCTGAACTTGTACGCTCTCTTGATTTCCATTCGCACATTATACTTGATCTGTGTAAAAATAGCAAGCCAAACGGAGAATGCTAGAGGAAGGGGCACGCTTTGCGTGCCGCGCTATCCCTCCCCGGCATTTATACTGGGGTACCTCGCACATAATAATGAAAGCCTATGACTTTAAGCATTGGAATGAAATTTTGCAAAATAAATTATATTAGATACTTGACTTCTATCTAATATGTGTTATTTCGCTAACTATGCGTGTCACTTCACTTACTCAAAGAAATACTACTCAATCCCATCTCTTTATTAAACGGGCGTACATTAGTGAGAATGTGCTTCCATACTACCTCACCGTAGTTATTAGGATCTTTTCCTAGTTTAACTCCTGCCGGTCCTACATTATAGGCGATTACAGCCGTCTTCCAATCTCTAAATATACTGTATAGATATTCAAAATACTTTGCTCCTACTCTGATACAAAATGAATCATCCGTTAGTAACTTAGCAATTAATTCTTCATCTGTCGGGAACACTCCCATTTGATACCGTTCTACCATATCTCTTGCTGTTGCAACCTTAATTTGCATAGGGCAGTAAGATCGGAGTCCAACTCCATTACCAATATCTCCAACTGGGCCGAATACTCCTGCGCGAGTCTCTTGTAATAGTATTGCTTGAATTGTCTCAGGCCACCCAACTTGTATTCCCTCAATATAAGCTATGCTCATAAGCCTTTTTTGATCAGGTGTAAAAGTATCTGCAATTGAAGCTAGAGGTAATAGTAATAAACAAATGAGCAGTAATTTCTTCATTTAGTCTCCTTGTTGAAGCACATCCTTGTGCAACGTGCATTTACCGATTAATAATTTGCATGATTTGTTCTGCATTGTAATCTGCTAGATTAAATACAGGGATGTTATATTCCCGTGCGACACGGGCAGCATGTGCCGTACCTCCAACTGTAATATTGTGAGCATAACAAATTACAAAATCAACTGGTGTTTTAAGATCATACCCAAGAAGGATCTGAACATTCCGAGCGAATAACTTCTTTGCTCCTTGCTTCATCTTCCACCAGTAAGGGTGGTTGTCTTGTGCAATTAACATAGCTTCTGGGTTGATATGATAATTTTTCGAAGTATGCTTGTTATACCCCTTCCACGGTAGGTAAATATCTTTCTTCCCGCCTACACGGTCACAGCCTTCTTCAAAAGCACTATCACTGCCTAATGCCGCCCCACTTCGCAATGTATATCCATTCTTAGCAGCATGTGCTGCAATATCCTTCATAAGACGGAGGATATGATCTGGAACATTGTCTCGGTTTCCGATTCCTGCATAAAAACTAATAGCCATTTATTTCCTCTCTTCTGTATTTGTTTTGATAATTACTGTAGGTACTTCGTTCTCAGTGGTATTCTTAAAAATTATATCATTTGCCATGTCTAAAACTCAATAAGCGGGTCAGCCACCTGTGCAACTTTTAATCCGAGTTCTCTCCACATTCTGCAAACGGATGGACGATCATCAATAACTAGAGATACATTCCAATTTGGAGCAACATGCTCAAAGAATAACTCTTCTTTGACTACAGTATCTTTACGCATATCTTTATTTGTCCGCATGAACAAGGTAATCGGGAAATTGAAATAAGATTGAAGCCATTCTTCGGTATCTTCCCTACAAATGGAATCTCTACCGCTAAGGAATACAATTTCGTAGCCTTGCTGACTTAGACCCCTAACTGCATCTATGACCACACTTATAGGTTTATCCTCTCTTACTCGATCCCAAGCATAAGGAGATCTATCCCCTTTAGACGCCACTGTATTATCTACGTCTACAACAACTGCATTTGGTAGTTCCAAATTAGGCATGTACTTTTTGCTACCAATGAAATCAAGCCATTGTAACCATTGTTTCCATATGACATCATGACCGACTGAGTTAGGACGCAGTTTATCACGGCGGATAGCTTCATCAAGATCTACGTTGAACGCCTTGATCTCTACGTCGTAACCATATCCCGTTTGAAGTAGATCAATTAATCTGTTACGGTACTTAGGGTTAAGGTTAGTATCTGAGATGATGATATTCATCTTATTCTCTGCTGCCCAATCAATCTCACGTTCCTGAATACAGGTCACTTCGCCCTCATGTTTCCACTTGTACTTAGACCAATCTCTAACCCCATAACAGAAATAGTTGAATCGGATGTCGTCTCGGTTAATGTTTATCCAATCACTCCGATTACGAATGAACTCCTCTGCCCAATGCGTTTTGCCCGAAGCACTGATGCCTACAGTGATGATACATTTCATTCTTTTGTTACCCTCTTTATAATTTCTTGGTATGCCACTGGTTTATACCCTGTCTGTTCAACACACACATTAACATACCTTGGATCGTCAATGCAATGGTAATGTGTATGCCCATGCACAGATATCTTTCCTCTCAGTTCATCAGGATGAATAGGAGCGTGAGACAGCCAAGCCTTTTTATATTTAACAATCCCATGAATCTCTGAGAATACGAGGCTTAGTTCAGAGATGGTTGGGCGATTATTGTGCCCTTTCTCCTTCAAATCGTGGTTTCCTAAGAGTAGTCGTTTATCTCCCGGTAATTTCTTCAACTCTTCAAGCCACCTATCCTTGTTACATAAAATAATATCACCAAGGAACCAGCAAATATCTCGTTTCTTTACTGTCGCCTTATAGTTACTGATAATTAAGTTGGAGACTTCCTCTCCTGAAGAAAAGGAAGTTCGCCACCGGATTTGATTGTCGTGACCTAGATGGAGGTCTGACCACATATACACAAAAGACATACCTTACCTCGCATAACCTTTAATAATTTTATTTATATAGCCTTCAGATAAATCTAATATCCAAGCTATATCGCTCATATTTAACCCATTGTCATAAAGATATTTAATTTTCTTTTTCTCTTATCTGCTATCAAGTACTTTGATTCAAAATTTAGGTCTACTACATCCCATTTACGACTCATAAGTGGGAGTGCTAAATTCTGCGCTCGTCTCTTAATATCCTTCAGGTACTCAGTGTTTGAAATAATACTCAGAGCGTATCCACTTTTATTGATACGAGTATTTGCATTTGGATACATTAGTTTTAAATTTTCAATCCAAGATGCATGACATTTTACTTGTAATTGAAAATCAACCCTATTTTTTAAATTACTTATATGACCATCTCCGTCTATAAAACCAACAGAAATGCAAAATAATTCGTCCGCATTACATTGTGAAAGGTTCGGTGGATTTTTAGTTTTATCTGTACTTATACAGTACCTCTCTATTAAAACCTTGGAAACCTTAGAATCAAGAGCCTGTAGATTACAATATTTGTTACCAAACCTGTTCTCAGTTATACTTATGTTTTCAACATTTAAGAATGTTTGTAGTTTTTGTAAATGACCGATATCCTTAATTGCCAAGCTAATCTTAATCCTTCCCCTTTTATCAAATGAGCCGTCTGCTAATAAAAACCCTAACCAATAAAACGACTCAGGTTTACCGCTAATTAAGTTACTTAACTCGCACTTTTTACGTGGCATTGTCCGGCACCTCGTACCGCCAGTCTGATGTAATGTATACTTTAGACATTGATCTCTTCTGCTTGACTCGTCTCTAGGTCAACTGTTCCAGTATCTAGCTCCTCAGTTTCCTTCTTCAGGAAGCGGAAAGCCTTTAGCTTGTAGTTGTTGATATTCAATCCTTCCACGCGAAGCACGATGCCTTCAGCCGGAACCTTGTTCTTACAGAACTGGCAATCCTGATCATGTACAAAGTAATGCTGCAATTTAGCAAGCATTGCTTCCTGCCAGCGTTCAATACTCTCTTCTTCGAGATTATCATTCCACAAGTTCACAGCCTTCCCAATGTAAATTTCAGGGACAGTCTCATACCCAATTTCCTTAGCTCGCTCAACTACTTGATTCCAAGCCAGTTCAGTCACTACACCATCTGCATTAGTTTGGGTAATACGGTAGATGTAGACCTTGTGCTGGCCGGGGACACAACCGTAGTCATAGTCCTTCTGAATATAAGAATTATCGGCCAAATAACCTACAATCTCATAATAGACAGATTCACCTTTATGTAACTTACCACGGAAACCTTCACCTACACGAGTCCAGAGATCTTCAGAGTAGAAGCCGGGACCAGTGTTGATTCGATCATTCTTAATGACCTTACGGCTAGAGAAGAGGTAATCGTATTCAGTATCTACCACGTTTACACCGATCTTTTTAAGAGCCTTCTCATACCACTTAAGAGGCTTCTTCACAAGCACATGGCTAGTTACAGCCGAAGTACCGTGCAGTTTCCAAGTAATTGAGATCAGATCATCTGGCTTAATCCGATGAATATTCCGCCCAAGATGAGCCGTGTCGAAATGATGGTGGAACTGTTCAGGGATTACCCGAGATTCCGACTTCTTAGGACGCTTAGGTTGCTTACCGGCACTCATCTCATTGACAGAGTTTCTACGCGGAACGTACTTAGTGGAAATAGTCATACCACGAAAGGTTTCAATCTCCTGACCTTCTTGGAAGAAGGTTTCTTCTATTCCTTTAATAGAAGGATCACAATTTAGAGTCTTAGTGAGATAGGTAATGGGGCACCAGAAGCCCATAGACTTCTCACCACGAAGGGTAATAGCCCGTACACGACGATGAGCCTCAAACATACCGCCAGCAGGCTTACCGTTTTCATCCTTACGACGAATAAGGTCATTTGCAGCCGCAAACTCGGGTCCGATTTGACTTTCTACAGGAAAGAACAAACCGAGGTCACCATCCTTTGCATCAAGGCCGACGATTACATTATTTCCGAAGATGTTAACGCACTGAAGACGATCAGCGTTTGAATGTTTACGCACCCCATTAAGGCGTACAACAGTTGCAGCGTAATTACTAGACATTATTAACCTCCACAATCAATTACTTCAGCGATATCAAGAGAACAAGAACAATCTACAGGGTACTCCACTACCTCAAGATCAGTATAGTCAATCCCCGCCTCAATCTTTTGTTTCCAATCGGCATAGAGGGCATTAAATGAATCGTATACTTTCCCACCCGTATTCCAGCGTTTCTTACCGCTTTTCCCTGTATAGAAAAGACCAGTTGACTTCTGACGTACCTTAAAAAACGACTTAGACATTAAATCCTCCTTAAACTTGACATATACTCTTCAATATGATATAATAAATACCCACATGAGAATTGTTCTCAAGTAAGCAGTGTGAAGACATACTCTATCACACCCGAAACGGTCTTTGCAAGGGGTTAGGACGCTCTTTGTACCTAGCTAGGGAAAAGGACTTTAAATACACTTTTAATCCATATGGAGAAATATATGCCACGTTACATCGACTCTTACGCCCAATCTCAAACTGACGTTGCCCTTCTAGCTGGTCTAGGTGGGTCTGGTGCCACTTACACCCAAGGAGGTAGCGTAGCCAACGGCTCAGTTCTGTTCGAAGATCAACCCGCCGCTGATTCAATTATCACACTTAATGGTTTAGTCGTGCAATTCAGTGAATCCGCCTCTGATGCCACCGCTGACGGTGATGTTGAAGACCCTATTCTTGTAAATATTAAGGCTAACCTTAGTGCAACACTTGACGAAGCAGTAACAGTGCTTAACACAGCGGCTCACGAAGATCTTGCTGTAGCCACCTATTCTAAGACTGGAGAGGATAACACACTTCTAGTAGTGTACGACACTATCGGCGTAGCTGGCAATGCCTATACTCTGGTAGCATCTGCTGAATCTAACGGTACTGTGTCAGGTACTACTCTTGGGCAGGGTCGCGATGCTGTAGCTATCACACTAGATCGTGAAAATATCTTAATTGATACCTCACTAGAGGCTTATACTCAGTATTTCACACTTGCAGACGGTAAGGAGTTCCAATCTAAGAATGTTGTACTTGCTGCTAAAGGTTCTAACGCTGTCATTACCTATAACGGTAATTCTACACTGACCTACGATGCTGCTGGTGAGCACACTGTCATGAAGTTCATGGGTGGGGATTGGCGTTTAGTTGTAAACACATCTACTGCTGCTTAAGAAGAGTAATCTTCATACCCATTCTAACGAGTGGGTATTATAAATTACTTTAAATCTAATATAAGTATAAAGGAGGGTTCATGGCGGTGAATACTTTAAAGATAGGGTATACCACAGGAAATGGCTTAAATGTAGACAGTATCAATTTCCCATCTCATGTGGACAGTGTAGTTCTTGTTGCGGACACAGTACAAAATTACACCGTACCAACAGGCGCTAGGTTTATGTTCTTTTCATCCACGGCAAATTTCTACATGAAGGTAGGATCTAATACTGCCGCTGTCCCTTCTACCTCTACCTCAGACGGTAGTGCTTCGGAACTTAACCCTGCCGGTAGAATGATCCAAGGAGAAACAACTATTAGTTTAATCTCTACATCAAATTGCATCGTAACAATTTCAAGTTATAAATAAGGAGAGTAAGATGGGATATTTTCTTGAACGAGAGACAAATGTGGTGTGGGCAAATGTGCCCAAAATCGCAAACCTAGCGGACGTTGACTCATCCACTCTCCGCGACGGTGACGCCCTTGTCTACAGTGCGGCGCATAACATTTGGACTCCGCGCAGGCTATCATCTGCCGTCAACCACATCGGAGCGCCAGGTAATCAGGGGTTCGGAGTAGGCATTTGCCCAGAGGATTACGCGACAGCCGGGTTTTCCACGCTCGTAGGCACCGACGATCCAGCCTCGGAGAATTACGGAAATTACCAGTACACCGACGGCTCCATCATGTGCTGGATCCCCGCGTTCTATTACCGCATCGGGCATGAGAGCAATCCCACATATGACACCTACGGCGTCAACAGCATCGACGTGCGCCCGCTGTCGGCGTTCCTGAACATCGCCCAGGCCAACGCCGAGGGCTACGCGCTCCACCGCGCGTTCTACGACGGCGGCGCAGCGCAGCAGGGATTTTTCGTCGACAAATTCCAGTGCAGCAACAACGGCGGCATCGCCAGCGCGATCAAAAACGGTAACCCACTGTCCAGCAATGCCGCACACAATCCGTTCAGCGAACTCGATGGCGCGCCCGCGAACAATTACGGCGGCGCGTTCGCGGCCGCAAAAACCAGAGGCGCTGCGTTTTTCCCGGCGATGCGTTACATGCATGCCGCCCTGGCGCTGCTCGCCACCGCCCACGCACAGGCCGCCACCAGCGTCACATATCGCGCGTGGTACGACTCCGCTGGCACCACAAATTTCCCCAAGGGCAATAACAACGCCCTGGGCGACACCAACGATGCCGAGGTGACCTACACCAGCGACGGCTACGAAAACGTCGGCAAAACGGGCAGCGGCGTCCCGTTTGCGAAAACGACCCACAACGGCCAGGCGTGCGGCGTCGCCGACCTGAACGGCAATATGTGGGAGGTATCGCCGGGCCTCACGTGCGTCGCCACCAACAAGGCCATCACCGGCGCGACACAAACCAATCCGGTGGAGCTCACCGTCGTCGGTCACGGCCTCGCCACGGGCGCACTGGTGCAGGTGACCGGCGTGGGCGGCATGACGCAAATCAACAACCGCATCTACACCGTTACCGTGGTCGATCCCGACACGCTCACGCTCGACGGCTGCGACGGCACCGCATTCACCGCCTACACCTCAGGCGGCACGCTCACTAGCGGCACGTTCTATGCGCTCAACACCAGCGCCAGCGCCGCCGAC